>Ga0222662_1001277_pt1 | contig 12831 bp, 14 predicted proteins | sample AntAcemetagen600_FD_179821 | JGI IMG/M metagenome (GOLD analysis project Ga0222662, IMG submission 179821) | Saline water microbial communities from Ace Lake, Antarctica - #600 | ecosystem: Environmental > Aquatic > Non-marine Saline and Alkaline > Saline | place: Antarctica: Ace Lake...
CCCACGTACTGGTACGCTTATGCCAATCAACGCCAACGTATAGTTTTGACATGTTGATTTGTCTTAATTGATAATCTTGTACGTTACCGTACATGAGTATGGTAGCAGGGTTCTATGGTGGCGATTCGCGTAACGCTTTGCATGCGCAAAGCTACGCCCCTATCCCGAACAAAAGAAAAAACCGCCCGAAGGCGGCTATTTCATTTGTGCGGGATAGGGGAATCGAACTCCTGACCTCTGCTTGGAAGGCAGATGTTATACCATTTAACTAATCCCGCGTGTCAAAGATTTTAGCATATTGAGGACATAACACAATGCTTCAGTAGTGACAAAGGTAGTAAAAAAGCCCCGGCTAAGGACTTCCTTACGTTGTGTGATGGGAAATAATAGAGATTGCTCCCTGTACATTCCACATAGCGTTATACCTCCGCTATATAAAAAGTATACCATGGGTATATTGTGGTGATATACACAGCAATGGGTATAAGAAAAGACCACAGCCTGGCTGTGGTCTTTTCTATACAGTTGTGGCGACTAGCCTCGTACTGCGTCCTTTAGAGCTTTAGCAGCTCGGAATTTAGGTACCCGCATTGCTGGTACTTCAATAGGTTCACCAGTTCGTGGGTTTCGCGCTGTTCGTGCATCTCGCATCTTAGCCGAGAAGATACCAAGTCCTGCGATTGATACTTCTTGTCCAGCTGCTAGTGTTTCCACTATGCTCGACATTACTGTTTCAACTGCTTTTTCGGCATCTACTTTTGTGATACCAAGCTCTTCGTGTACTTTGTTGATGATGTCTGCCTTATTCATATTATTTCTGAATATTAACTTATGGCGAGTAAACTTTTGTGTCGGCTTATAAACCCAGACACGGTGCCCTACTGGCTTGTAAAACATTATATAGCAAGGTTATTTACCTGCAACGTCTAGTAATGATTGTTTTCTGTGGTGTAATATTTTTAGCCATTTTGACGCATGGTATTCTGTTGGTATGAAAATTGGAATTATGGGAGCAAAAGGAAGTTTTTCGGAGAAGGCAGGAGAGGAGTATATAGCTCAGCAGGGTATTACAGATGGTGAACTAGTGCCTCTTATTAGTGCGGAAAATGTACTGACAGAGCTAGAAGCTGGAAGTATTCATCGAGGTATTTTTCCAATTGAAAATAGTAATGGAGGTATTGTTATAGAAGCAGTCCATGCGATGGCAAAGCACCGATTTGCAGTTGAGTGCATGTTTGAGATTGATGTACACCATATGCTTTTGGTGAAGCCTGGTAGTACCGCAGCAAGTATTACAGTCATTTCGTCACACGACCAAGCACTGAAACAATGCCGGATGTATCTTAAGCGAGCGTGGACAGATTCTGATATTCTTCTCTATGCTGATACCGCACAAGCCGCCAAGGATTTAGCTAGTGGCATCCTTCCTAACACTACTGCTGTCATTGCACCACGAGGGTGTGCGGAACTGTATGGGCTTGAGATACTCGAAGAGTCTATTCAAGATATGAAGTTTAATTATACATCGTTTGTCGTTGCTACTAAGTTAGAAGAGTAACCATCACAATAAAACCACCTGGATATACCTAGGTGGTTTTATTGTATATCCGAAGCTCATCGAAACTAGGGGAAGTACTAACGTTACCGAGCGTAACTGACAACCCGTGTTTCTCTAATGACGTGCACCTTAATCTCACCAGGGTATCGAAGCTGGGCTTCGATTGTCGTGGCGATTGTCCGGGCTAATGTATTGCTCTCAAAATCAGACAGGGCATCTGGATTTACAATCACGCGTATCTCGCGTCCGGCAGAAATAGCAAAGGCTTTGTCTACGCCAGCAAGTTCAGTAGCAATGGCTTCAAGCTCCGTTAGTCGCTTGATGTAGTTTTCAATAGAATCACGACGTGCTCCAGGACGTGCTCCTGAAAGGGAGTCAGTGACCTGTACGATGATTGATTCTGGAGTTTCATAGGGATACTCTTCGTGATGGGCTCGCATCGCTAGGATGACTTGCTTATCCACATCAAACTTCTGCAGAATACGGATACCAATCTCTACGTGCGTACCTTGTACTTCATGACTGACTGTTTTACCGATGTCGTGCAGAAGTGCTCCAGCTCGAGCAACAGCTACATCAGCACCAATTTCTTCAGCGATGATGCCTGCCATCTGTGCCATTTCTACTGAGTGCCACAGTACATTTTGGCCATAACTGGTTCGGAAGTGGAGGCGTCCCAGAATTGTTAGTAGGTCAGGATGCAGGTTTGGCACACCAGCCTCAAATGCTGCTTTATCTCCTACCTTTCGTACCATAGCGGCTGTTTCCTTTCGAGCGATTTCAACAATCTCCTCAATTTTAGCAGGCTGGATACGACCATCTTTCATAAGCATTTCAAGTGCAACCCGAGCAATCTCTCGCCGGATTGGGTCAAATGAAGAAAGGGTGATGTATCCAGGGGTATCGTCGATAAGCACGTCGACACCGGTCAGTCTTTCAAATGTACGCACGTTTCGTCCTTCACGACCGATAACCTTACCTTTCATATCGTCATTAGGGATTTCTACATTTGAGGTCATGACACTAATGTTCATGTTATTTCCCATACGATGAATCGCTGAAAGTAGCAGGTTCTGAGCCTTTTCTTCATAGGCTTCATCACCAGCTCGATCAAGCTTCGCAAGGCGTCCAGCTAAGTCTTCAGACCGTTCTGTCTCCATCTTTGCTACAACTTTTTCTAGAGCTTCATCTTGCGTAAGAATTGCTACTTCTTCAAGTTTTGCGTCGAGCTCGCCTTTGCGGTCGTCTAGACGAACCTTAATTTCTTTTACTTGTTCAATTTTCTCTCGCACAGCTTCTTTTTCTGAGTCGAGTGTAATCTGGCGGTCATCAAGAAGCTCTTCCTTTTTCTCAAGGCGAGTTTCTTTGCGTGTAATTGCTTCTTCCTTTTCTTTTATGGCAGCTTTCGCTTCTGTTGCGTTTTTCTCAGCTTTTTCCTCGGCGCGTTCAATAACTTTCAATGCCTTCTCTTCAGCAGCTAGTTCTCGTTGTTTAAGCGTGAGTTCAAGTGATGTTTTCTTTGACATCGTGTGGAGATGTCGAAGGTAGTATCCAGAAGCTATGCCGACCGCAAGTGCTGCAATGATTGCAGACAGTGGTGGTACTGGGGGCATAGTATGTGTGTGAATTAATAAAAATCAGTTTTTCGGTATACGTCCAATCGTGTTTGTACACCAAACATAGCAGAATTGGGGGGTATTGTCGATTAAAAAGAACGGCACCCTTTAGGTACCGTTCTTTTTAATCACCTCAGTGCTTACTTGTAGATACTGTCTACTATTCCGTACTTCTTAGCTTCCTGCGCATCCATGAAGAAGTCTCGGTCAACGTCTTTTTCAATTTGCTTAAGATCTTTACCAGTTGCTTTAGCCAGCATCTTGTTGAGTCGGTCTCGCGTTTTGAGGATGTGCTTTGCAGTGATATCAATGTCTGATGCTTGTCCATGCGCTCCTCCACTGGGCTGATGAATCATTACCTCTGCATTGGGTAAGATTGCTCGTTTACCCTTTGTTCCTTGAGAAAGAATGAGTGAGCCCATTGAAGCAGCCATACCAACACACACAGTGGCGATGTCAGGCTTTATGTGGTTCATGGTGTCGATGATAGATAATCCTGCAGTCACACTTCCTCCTGGTGAATTTATGTAGATGAAGATATCTTTCTTGGGGTCTTCTGCTTCTAAGAAAAGTAGCTGTGCAACTACCAGGTTCGCCATATGATCTTCAATCCCTCCGGTAATGAAGATGATACGTTCTTTAAGCAGACGTGAGTAGATGTCGAACGCTCGCTCGCCACCAGGTGTCTTCTCAATTACCATCGGTACCAGATTCCCCGTTTCGTGTATGTTTGTTTCCATATTCAATTTCAATACTACATTACTATTCTATCGTATCTGCGTGATGCTACTGTACCAGAAAGTGGGCGGGTTGGGAATAAAAACGGACGGTGCATAAATTACAGCACCGCCCGCGCCTGACATTACTGCCAGACTGACCTCACCACAACTCGGTGTTTAGGTCTCGTTGTTCTTTACCCTCAGGCAGATAAACTAACGACCCACCACCCACTTTCGAGTACTACTTGCAGTATGGTTGGGCAGACGTACTGTATCAGAAAGTAGGGAAGTTGGAAATGAAAAACGACATAAAATAATAGAAAACGGCGCCCCTTGCTTGGGGCGCCGTAGTTCGACACATCATCTGAACTTGAGGTTCTTATCCGATTGTGCCGATTGTGCAGGCAGGTTGGCAGGTTAGTTTACGGTTCATGTCGTCTCCTTTCCAAAAATGTGTTGATTACCGTCTTTTCATAATATATAGATATCGATTTCCTGTCAAACAACATAATAAAAGCGAGTCCCCAACAGGGACTCGCTTTTATATTCTCCAGTAGAGGAGAGGTAATCAGAATGCTTCAGATGCTAGGCGTTCAAGGAAAAATATGTGAGGTGTACGTATGTGTACATCGAGCATATTTTTTCGCCGAACAACGACGCAGATGGAGTATTATGATTGGCTCTCTAGCATTTTCATGATTGATTCATTGGTCATTACAGATTCTACATACACCCGTACTCGCGCTTCATCAGCATCTTTGTACTGTTCCATAAGCTGGGCTACTTGAGCGTCAGCTTGTGTTTGGTCTGGCTTGGTTTCTTCTTTCTTGGCAATTTCATTGAGGATGAGTTGCAGCTTGGCTCGTTTCTCGGCTGCTGGTTCCCATTCTTTGATAAGGTCTTCTTTGGTCTTCTTGATGTGTTCAAGGTAGTCATCCATCTTGAGGTTCGCTCGCTTGAGGTCTTCGTTCATTTGACCGAACATCTGTTCGATTTCTGAATCGATAAGTACGCGCGGTAGGTTCATGGCTGAAGCTTCGACAATTTTGTCAGTAATTTTTGCTCGATGCGCGGCGTGCACTTCCTTCTCTTTTTCAAGGGTAAGATGTTCCTTGATTTTGTCTTTGAAGTCAGTAACCGTCTGAAACTGTCCTGGTTCACCTAGTGTTTTCACTAGTTCGTCAGTAAGTTCTGGCAGTTCATCATCAGTCACTGCTTTTACTTCTGGTTCTGCAGTATGTGCTGGTCCTTCATGAACGGTTCCATCTTCATGGGTGTGTGTCTGGGCTTTATCAGTCTCCACTTCTGCGGTTTCTGGAGTAGGGAGTTTAGTTACATCGTCAGTCTCTTCATTACTTTCTTCAGTTTCAGCTTTGGTTGCTGCCGCTGCCTGCATTCGTTCATAGGCAGTTTTCTGTCGTAGGATATCTTTTATTTGAGTTTGGATATCTTCGTCAGTTACTTCAGCCGAAGCCTTGTCTTTGTTTTCTTCAGTAGCAATAGCTTTGTAGTCACCAAGGGTGATGTCTGGCATTACTGCTACTAGTGCTGTAAATCCAAGTGGATTATCTTGAGCAATTTTTGTAATACTAATCTGTGGGTATCCAATGGCATCAATTTCGTGATGCTTACACGCTTCTGGGTATGCTTCTGAAATTGCTCGTTCAGCCATTTCTGAAAGAATTCCCATTTCCCCTACTCGTTTTACTACTTCTGCATCAGGCACGTGCCCTTTTCGGAAACCATCAATTTCCATGTCTTTGCCATATTTTTTAATAGCTTTCGTTCGGTGTTTCTCGAGCATGGCAAAAGGAATTTCTCCCTCGATTTTTACCTGAGAATCTTCTTCTTTAGTTATCTTAAAGTCTTTTACAAAATCCATATGTATATATTCAAATTAATAATCATTAGAATTCACGCACTCGGCACATTTCTTTGTCACTGCATGAAAAATGTCATTCACCATACAATACGTATGGCTCACTCCATTTTTCACTGGTTCCTCGAACTGTATCCAAGTGTGTGAATTATAAATGAGGGGAGATATTTCTATTGAGATACCCCACATCAAAGTTCGCGCATTAAACCATATTGAGACACTTTTTTCCACCTTATCTCTATATACAAAACAACGGTGGCTGAAAGCCACCGTTGTTTTGTATAGTGGGGCATTAGTTTGATTGTGGTGCCTCCTGGAATTCTGCGTCTATAGCATCAAGTTCTGCGTCAAGTTCGTCTAAGTCTGTGTTTTCTATGTCAGCTTCAATTGCTGAAATTTCATCTGAAGTACTCACAATATCAAGGGCTTGTACTTGCGCGTCAGCAGTGGTGCTTTCTGGCTCATTGTTTTCAGCTGGAGCTGGCTGTACTGCTTCAGGAGCCGATTCGAGCCCTTCCGGGTTCATGGTTGAGCCCCAAAGGTAGAGTCCACCAAGAATGAGGACCAGTAGTACAATCAGAACGCCTAAAATAATTCCTAATTGTTTTGTATTGGAATCTGAATCAGATTCTATAAAATTGTCTTCAGGCATCTTCATTTCTACATCTGGCACTACAGGTTCTTGGGTATTTTTATTTTCTTGTTCCATACTGATGTGTTATATAAGTAATTACTCTACTAGAGTTGCTTCGCTTGCTCCTTCTTCAGGTGCTGCTATGACTTCAGTATCAGAGTCTGTGTCTTCTTGGTTAGAAACGGCGTTGTTTGTTCTCTGTCCCAGTTCTGTCTCAGCTACTGCTGTCTTGAGAAGAGACAGTGCCAACCGGAGTGATGCGTGGGCTTCTTTGATATCAGCTTTGATGCCTGCGTAGGTTGCACGAGCTTCTGTCCAAGCTTCTCTGGGTGATTCTGACGTAACTACTACAGCTACCATGGTGTCAATATTTCTGATCGCTGTTTCTGCATCGTTTAGGTGACCTGACGAAGCGGTAAGTGCTCGTTGCGCTTCAGACACATCAACCCCTCGTTCTGCTAGTGTGTCCATACGTACTTGGAATCGGTCGATAATCTGTCGGATTCTGTCGATAGCAGCTTCCATTCGGTTGGAAACATTTGCTGCGAGATTTTTGATTCGTTCTTGTGTTCGTGCTTGCAATTCTCCTTTTCGTTCCTCTCGTTTTTCTGCCATCTCTTCTTTTTGTGCTTCTGTAGCTGTACTAAACTCCTCTCGCTTTGCTTCCATTTGTCCCTGTCGCTCTTCTTTATTTTCTTCAAAAGTGTCCTTACGCTCTTGTTGAGCTTCCTCAAACTCCCCCTTTCTTTCTTGGTTGTTTTCTTGCATTTGCAAGAAACGTTCTCGTGGTGTGAGTTCTTCTTCAGCTTGTGCGATATATACGAAACCAGCAAGCGTTAAAATAACAGCCAGACTAGTCAGTGATAGTGATGTGCGTGTAATGGTCATAAAATATGTAATTAAAATTGTTTGTGCTGTAGAGGCAATGCCTTCATGACTACAGTATAGCCTCTTTCTAAGCCCAGAAGCCAAACTATACACAACAGAGGCTTAGAAAATATGGTAATTTCTAAGCCTCTGTGTAGGACTGTGTATGTTCTTGTACGTTTACAGTGTGAGACTCGGAAGAATTTGTTTCTTTCGCGAGATGATTCCGGGCAGTATCTCAGTATCACTTTCTACTTTCACTCCAAACGATTTTGCAATAACTTCTTTTGTAAGCGTGTTGGGTGTGAACACAGTCGCTTCTTCGTTGAAGATGTCGATGACAAACAGTAGTATTTCATCAACGTCAGCCTCTTCTTCTTTGAGGGTAGTCATTGCTTCTACCAGTGCGTCTTTTCGAGAGAGTATAGTCTCAGGAGTTGTTGTTTCAAGTACAGATACCCGGAAGTTTGTACCACCAACGTCGTACTTCTTACTGTCGAGTATAAGCAGGCCTTTGTCTGAAAAGGCTGATACATCAGATTTTGCTGCAAACATTTCGTTTGCGTAAATTTCGATGTCGATTGCTAGGTGCTCAGCTAGTGACTCAGCTACGTCTTTATCATGAGGGGTGGTCGTTGGAGATCGAAACCCGAGTGTGTCTGAGAGAATACATGAAAGCATCAGACCAGCGATGTCTTTTGGAAGGTCTTCAATTGGTTCACCAATGAGGTCATGCAAGACTGTGGCGGTACAGGCCACCGGACGCATCGTGATGTCTATTGGTCCGTTAGTTTCAATGCCTCCAACAAGTTTATGGTGGTCAATAATTTGCAGGATTGTTGCTTGGTTAATTCCTTCTGGTAGTTCTTGTGGATTGTTTGTATCTACAATCACCACCTCTTCTCCAGCTACAATTTCTTCAAGGAGTGCAGGAGCTTTGGTGTCCCACTTTGCCAGTACAAATTGTGTTTCGGTGTTGAGTTCACCAAGTACACGCGGGGTAGCTTCCATACTGGTGTGCTCATTTAAGTACCATGCCCAGATAATTGCTGAGCAAGTTGCATCGGTGTCGGGTGACGTGTGTCCAAAAACGTTAATCATATATATTGGGGATTAATAGCAGTAGTGTAGTAGAAGAAGGTAGTGCTCGCAAGTGGCATGCACAAAACCAGCACACCTGTGGGTATGCTGGTTTTACATATGCTCACCATATAGGTAGCTATTTCTTCGAATCTTCTTTAGGAGTATCAATTTCGTTAATTTCTTGTGTTACTTATATACGTTATGGTCACCAACAGAAAGTAGTACTGCTGTTTGTGTATCTTCCCAAATAAATACAATTCGATGGGCGTATGTAGCTGAAAAACTGTATCGATTTTTGAGGTTTCCTTTGAGTTTATGTACTTTGAGTTGCTTGTGGTTACTTCGATTTTTGAATAACGTGATTCTTTCTTTTATTTCCTCTTGAAGTTCCGGTTCGCATTTTTTTAACTTACGCAAGAAAGTAGGGGTATAAATAAGTTTAATACTATCCATATTTAGACTGCAGTAAGTAGTTTGTCCAAATCTCCAGTCAGGCCTTTTCCTGAGTTGTACTCAGTCTCTGCTTTAAGTACCGCCTGCACAGCCTCTTCTTCCCGGTAGTAACTGATGGCTTTTCGTATAACAGCAGAACGGTTAGCACCAGTAATGTCCACTAGCTCATTTAGAGCCTTCTCGATTTCTGGGTTTAGGGGAACGGATATAGTAGTCATAAAATAGTATTATTTTTTAATACTTATATATAGTAACAAAATTTAATATTCTTTGCAAGAAAAACCAAAGACCAACAAGATTTGCTTGTTGGTCTTTGGTTTTGTCTATAGTAAGTAGGTAACTACTATTTTACTTTTTCTTCTGTAGATGCTTCTACAACTTCTTTCTCGGCTGCTTCTTCAGCTTCGACGACTAGCTCCTCAGCTTCTTCTGGGGTGTCAACTTCGTCAATTTCTTGTGTTTGGTCTTTGTCAGTTACATCCCGATCGCCAGTTGCTTCATCTTCTTCAGGAAGTTCTGGCTTTGTGGTTGTAGCATCTTCATTTTCCAGAGCATCGATGTCTGCACCAACTTCAGTAGTCAGTGGCGCTTTGATGTCTACCGAGCCTTCGCCGGCTGCAGCCAGTTCTTCACCCTGGTTTGAGATGATGTCGAGCTTCCAGCCAGTAAGTTTTGCTGCTAGGCGTACGTTTTGACCGCCTCGGCCAATAGCAAGTGACTGTTGGTCAGGTGCTACTTCTACAATCGCATGCCCACGGTTGTCGTCTGAATGTTCGTCATTGGTTGGTTCTTTGTCGATAGTTACCGATAGAACTTGAGCAGGCGAGAGTGCATCTTCGATAAAGGTAATGATGTCATCTGACCATTCAATAATATCGATTTTTTCTCCACCAAGCTCGCTCATCACCGTAGATACTCGAACCCCACGCTGTCCAACCAGTGATCCAACTGGGTCAATGTGTTCATCATGTGCGTATACTGCCACCTTAGAGCGTGCTCCTGCTTCTCGAGCAATGGCTTTGATTTCAACTACACCAGTTTGAAGCTCAGGTGTTTCTATGGTGAAGAGTGCTTCTAGGAAGTCACTGTGGGCTCGTGAAAGTTTCAGAAAGATACCCCGTGATGTTTCATCTACCTTCAGTAGGGTGGCACGAATCCTTTCTCCTGGTCGGAATCGTTCGCCAGGAATTTGTTCGTCGTATGGCATCACACCAGTTACACGTCCAAGGTCTACATACAGATTACCTCGTTCAAATCGCTGGGCCTGGCCCACGATAATTTCCCCCTCCTTTTGACCATATTCAGCCATGGCTGAATCTTTTTCAGCTTCCCGAATTTTCTGGATGATTACTTGCTTTGCAGTTTGGGCTGCAATTCGACCAAAGTCATCTTTTCCTTCTAAAGGGAAGATAAGTTCTTCTCCCAGTGCAACGTCTTTCTTAATCAGTCGGGCATTATCAATCATGATGTGCTTTTCAGCATCAAATCGAACTTTACGCACCTCACCATTTTCCAGTACTGGAGCTGATTCTTCTTCTGATTCAGCTTCTTCACCCTCCGCTAGCTCGGCCTTGAGCATTGTGTCATCAACCACTGTCTTTAGTTGTTCAAAATTTGTCGTTCCTGTATCTAGGTCAAAAGCAGCCCGGATCACTTGTCCACGCTTCCCGTATTCTTTTTTGTAGGCAGTAGCAAGCGCTTGCTCGATAGCGTCCATCATTTTCTCTCGGCTTACTCCACGCTCTTCTTCCATTTCTCCAAGTACGGAGTGAATTACTTTAAGATCAAACATATGTATATTTATTTAATTGTATTTATGAACAGGGTCTACGCCCCGTTGTTTTTAATCTTGACGGAGAACGCGCGCTCTCCAGAGGAGGCGCGCGCGTCAGTCATATACAGTATACGGATACTATAAAAAGTGTCAATAGAGGTATGAATACATTGTATGTAAGCCATATTTTACTATAATCTGTAAAAGGAGTATACGCACTATCGGTACTAACAAACTATCTAGGAGAAGGTATGAGCACTATAATTAAAAGTCTGTATACCAATGTCGCTCACCTGTGTCTGAGACTATATGTACTGTTTTAATAAAAGTTGACCTGTAGCAGGTAGCTACAGCTACTGTGTATGGGCATACCTCTGTATTGGGGGGTGATAGGTTATACTTAGCAGTAAGAACGGGATGTATTGAAGGTTCTTTTTATAACGGTGCATATATGCGTATACAAGATGATCAATTGAAACGTTTTGTCATTGATGCTGGCTTAGTTCCTAAAAAGGATATTGTGTCTGCACAGAAGGTGGCAACGGAGGAGAAGCGTACTCTGGCAGAGGCGCTTATTGCTGGTGGGTATATGACTGAAGACGACATGCGTCGAGTGGAGTCGTATGTACTTGGTATTCCGTTTGTTTCACTCACGGATTTAAAGATTGATTTTTCAATTCTTTCAATGATTCCTGAGCCAGTTGCTCGTAACCACAACATTATTGCGTTTAAGAAATCTGATGAATCTTTAGAGGTGGCAATGCTTGATACTGCTGATCTTCCGGCTATCGATTTTATAAAGAAAAAAGTAGGGTTAAAGATTCTTCCTCGCCTGACTGATACTGAATCAATGCGGTATGCACTGCAACAGTATCAGAAAACGTTGAAGGATGAATTTGGTGACATTATTGCAAAAGAGTCTGCAGCCTTGAAAATAATCGCTCAAGAGGGTGGTGATGATGTAAGTGAAGCTGATCTAGCAAAGATGGCTGAAGATCTTCCGGTAGTTCGTATCGTCGATACACTGTTGCGCCACGCCATTATTCAAAATGCATCTGACATCCATATTGAGCCAATGGAAGAGCAGGTGCTTGTACGGTACCGTATTGATGGTATTTTGCATGATGCAATGACACTCCCAAAGCATGCTGCGCCAACTATTGCTGCCCGCATTAAGGTGCTTTCAAGCCTGAAGCTTGATGAGAAGCGACTTCCACAAGATGGTCGTTTCAAGATGGAGATGGATGGCCAGAAGGTTTCATTTCGGGTGTCGGTACTACCGATTTTTTATGGAGAGAAGATTGTGATGCGTCTGCTTCGTGAAAATCGTTCTGGCTTCTCACTAGAGGGTGCTGGTTTCCATGGAACGACTCTTGAGCGTTTGCAGGGAGCTATGCGTGCCACAACGGGAATTATTCTAGTTACTGGCCCAACTGGTTCTGGTAAAACAACCACCCTGTACACCGTGCTTGACCTTTTAAACACCCCCGATGTAAACATTTCAACCATTGAAGACCCGATTGAATACCAGATGCCTCGTATTAACCAGACCCAAGTAAAGTCAGATATTGGTTTCACATTTTCTAATGGATTGCGTTCTCTTATGCGTCAAGACCCGGACATTATTATGGTGGGGGAGATTCGTGATAAAGAGACTGCGAGCTTGGCTATTAATGCAGCCCTTACTGGTCACTTGGTGCTGGCTACCGTGCACACCAACTCGGCAGCCGGTACGGTGGCACGACTGGTTGATATGGGAATTGAATCATTTTTAATGGTTTCAACCTTAAAGGTTGCCATTGGCCAGCGACTGGTGCGAAAGATAACTGAAGAGTCTAGGGTGCCATATACTTTGTCTTCAAATGAAAAATCAAAACTCTCAAAGCATGTAGATCTTGATAAGGTACTTGATACTCTCAAAGAGGAAAAGATTGTCAGATCCAATGCTAGCTGGAATAGCATTCCTTTTTATCATCCTGGTGAGAGTTCTGATGGTGAAGCGGGGTATAAAGGACGAGTAGGCATTCATGAAATACTGCCATTTTCACCCGCCATTAAAGAGATGGTTATGGCGAGCAGTACTGCTGACCAGATTGAGGAGCAGGGACGCAAAGAGGGAATGCTTACGATGCTAGAAGACGGTATTTATCAATCAGCCCGGGGTGTTACTACTATCGAGGAAGTGCTTCGGGTAGTCAATGAGTAATTGTATTTGTATAGTATGCCAAAATTTACCTACACAGGTCAG
>Ga0222662_1001279_pt1 | contig 12793 bp, 10 predicted proteins | sample AntAcemetagen600_FD_179821 | JGI IMG/M metagenome (GOLD analysis project Ga0222662, IMG submission 179821) | Saline water microbial communities from Ace Lake, Antarctica - #600 | ecosystem: Environmental > Aquatic > Non-marine Saline and Alkaline > Saline | place: Antarctica: Ace Lake...
GGCAGCCGGGCGATGGTGCTCGCCGTCACCATCCTTCTGCTCGCGTGGGCCATGGCCGAGGTGTGCGGAGAGCTCGGTACCCGCGACTACATGACCTCGATGGCGCCGCACATCCCCCCACTCATGCTGCCCGCAGGGCTGTTCTTGCTGGGCTGCGCGATCGCGTTCGCCACCGGTTCGTCCTGGTCCACCATGGGGATCTTGCTGCCCATCGTCGTGGGGCTCGCGGCTGAGGTCGGGCAGGGGACCGCGCTGGGCGCCACCGGCATGGTCATCGTCACCATCGGGGCGGTGCTGGACGGGGCGATCTTCGGCGACCACTGCTCGCCCATCTCCGACACCACCATTCTCTCCTCCACCGCCGCCGGCTCGGACCACATGGACCATGTGCGCACCCAGGCGCCGTATGCCATCACCGTCTGTGCGGTGGCCCTCATCGTGGGCTACCTCCCCGCGGCGGCAGGCGTCTCGGCCTGGCTGCTGCTGCCCGCAGGGGCCGCCGTGCTGCTGGCCATCGCGTGGTTCGTCGGCAAGCGCCTGCACGATTGACTGAGGCTGCCCCGCGCGCGGCGATCCGGGTGGCGGTCGCCCTGCTCGCCCTCAGCCTCGCGGCCGTGGCGCTCAACGCCCTTGTGCCCGCCTTCGGGGCGTTGGTGGGTCCGCCAGAGACCGGGGGGATCGACCTGCAGAGCCGGGCGGCCGAGGTGTCGCGCCTGTGGTCTGGTCAGTCGCCCTACGGGCTGGGCAACGCGAGCAGCAGCGCGGTGTATCCGCCTGCGTCCTACGTCATGCTGACTCCTCTGGCGTGGCTCCCCTACGAGATCCTGAAGTGGTTGTGGGCCGGCAGCGCCGTGGGCTGCCTGCTGTGGTTGGGGTGGCTGGCTGGCCGGGTCGCTGGCGCCCGGGGGCCCGAGCAGGTGGCGCTGGCCGGGTTCGTGCCGGCGTCCATCGCCGGTGTGGCCTACGGGGTTCAGAACGGCCAACTGCACGTGCACGTGGTGGCGGCGCTGGTGGGGGCCGCGCTGCTGCTCCTGCGAAGTCGCCCGTCGCTGCGCTCCGACCTGCTGGGCGGGGTCTTGCTGCTCTTCGCCCTCGTGAAGCCCACGGTGGCGGGGCCGTTCTGCCTGTTACTCCTCGCGCGCCGCGACCGCGTGCCCGTCCTGGTCGGTCTCACCGCCGCGTACTGCGTGCTCACCGCCGTGGGTGGCCTGGTGACCGGGGAGGGGCTGCAGATCCTCACCGACTGGCTGCATCGCGCCCGCGGTGGGGCGAGCTTTGGCGCCGGAGGCTCATACGGCAACGTGCATGCATGGAGCGCGATGCTCGGGCTGTCCCGCTTCGATCCCGTCGCCACGGTGATCGTGGTCGCGGGGGTGGTCGGGTTTGCGTTCTCCGGCCGCGCGGCCCGGGCCGTCGATGGTGAGCGCTGGGGGGCGCTGGCCGTGGTCGCCCTCGGCGCGCGCGTCGCCGTCTACCACCAGGACTACGACGACACCTTGCTGATCGGGGTGCAGCTCGCGCTGCTCGCCCGGTGGGGCAGGGGGCGCTCGCTGACCGTCGTCTGGGTCTTGGGCGCGCTGGTGCTCGTGCAGTTGGGGCCCCGGGAGTGGCTCAACCTCGGAGGCGCCGCTCCGTCGCTGCTCGAGTGGGCACGCCTCGGGGTGTGGGCGGTGGCCTTGGCCATGTGCGTTCAGGCTGGGGGGAGCTCCGGGTATCCTGAGGCGAGTGGAGGGGTCGATGAGGTCTGAGGGGCGGGGCAAGGCAGTGGACTGGGGGCTCGCGTTGCTCGGGCTGGTGCTCCTGGTGGCCGCGGCACCGGACCTCGCGGCGGGCTTCGAGAGCCTCATCGCGGAGAGCGGCACTCTCGCCGGCATCGATCTGCGCATGCGGGTGTCCGAGACGCTGCGCTGGTGGAGCGGCTCGCCCATCTACCGGACCGACGCCAACGCGGTGTACCCGCCCGCTGCGTACGTGGTGTTGTGGCTGTTGACTGCGGGGGCAGAGTTCCCCATGGCGCGGCTCCTGTGGGCCGGGCAGAGCGCGGCGTTGCTGCTGGTCGCGAGCGCGGGCGTGGTGTTCGCGAGCCGAGGATCGGGGTGGCTGCAGCGCGGAGTCGCGCTCCTGTTGGTGCCGAGCATGCTGGCGGTCGGCGGAGGGGTGGCCAACGGCCAGATGCACCTCGTGACCGTGGTCGCCGGAGTGGCCGCCGTGCTGCTGTCCGCGCGGCCGCGAGTGAGCCTCGTCAACGATCTGCTCGTGGCGGCCTTGATGGTCGTCGCCCTGAGCAAGCCGACCAACGCAGTCACGTTCTTCATCCTTATCTGCTTCCTGCCGCGCCGCGTGCGCCCGGCGGCGTTGACGGTGGGCCTGTACCTCTTGATGACGGCCATCGCGCTGCTCCCCCAAGACGAGAGCTGGTTCGTCTCCCTCACCCGGTGGGTGGATCGGGCGGTCGCCGGGGCCGAGCACGGGGCGATGGACGGCGGGACCGCGAATGCCCAGTCACTGCTCGGGGTGCTCGGCATCCAGAGTTGGTCCACCGTCGTGGCGGTCGCGTGCATCGCGGTCTTTGGTGAGTGGGCGAGCCGCCGTCACGACGCGGATCCGTGGATCCTGCTCGGCGTGGCGGGCCTGGTGGCCCGGATGTGCGTCTACCACCGCTCCTACGATGATCTGTTGGTGGTTCCAGCGCTGGTTGCGCTGTTTCGCGCGATGCGTGACGACCGGGCCCCGGCTGGGTGGCGGTATGCGGCCGGCGGTCTGCTGGCTGTGGGGTGGATGGTCATGAGCGCGTTCGAGCGCATCATTGGTGATGGCGTGCTGCCAGGACTGCAGACCGCGGTCTGGGCGGCGCTTCTCGTGTTCTTGTGGCGCCTGGCGGCGCGATCCGTCGAGCCGGCTCCGCATGAGCCCGTGACCGAGCCCACCTGACCTCGGCCGCGGGCTGGGTCCCTGGTCTATCCTCCGCGGCATGCGCATTCTCGTCACCGGCGGCGCCGGGTTCATCGGCTCCCACCTCTGTGAGCGCCTGCTCGCGGACAAGCACGAGGTCATGTGCCTCGACAACTTCTACACCGGCCGGCGCGCCAACATCGCCCACCTGTTCCGCAACACCGACTTCGAGGTCATTCGGCACGACGTAACGCAGCCGATCCTGCTCGAGCCTGACCGCATCTTCCATCTCGCTTGCCCCGCCTCGCCGGTTCACTACCAGTGGAACCCCGTGAAGACGGTCAAGACCAACGTCATGGGCATCATCAACATGCTCGGGCTGGCCAAACGCGTGAAGGCGCGGATCCTCCATGCGAGCACGAGCGAGGTCTACGGCGACCCCGAAGTGCACCCGCAGCGGGAGGACTACTGGGGCAACGTCAACCCCATCGGGCCCCGCTCTTGCTACGACGAGGGCAAGCGGGTCGCTGAGACCCTCTGTTTTGACTACCACCGTCAGAACCACGTGGACATCCGAGTGGTTCGGATCTTCAACACCTACGGGCCACGCATGCTGATGAACGATGGCCGCGTAGTGAGCAACTTCGTGGTGCAGGCGCTGCAGGGCCAGGACATCACCCTGTACGGCGATGGTTCCCAGACACGCTCCTTTTGCTTCGTCGACGATCTCATCGACGCTCTGGTGGGGATGATGGAGCAGGACGACGACGTCGGCCCCGTGAACCTGGGCAATCCGGCGGAGTTCACCATCGCCCAGCTCGCCGAACTCGTCATTGAGCTCACCGGCAGCTCCAGCCGCATCGTGCGCAAGCCGCTGCCGCAGGATGATCCGACGCGGCGCCAGCCGGACATCACCCGGGCCCGCAACCTGCTGGGCTGGGAGCCGGAGATCCAGCTCCGCGAGGGCCTCACCCGCACGATTGGGTACTTCGAGGAGCTGCTTCGCGAGGGGAAGGGCGACCGGGTGCAGATGCGCACTGGGGGCCAGCCCGGGTAGAGTTCGCCCCCCGCGGAGTCAAACCCTCTCCGCGCTGTTGGAGTGAGCATGCGTCTAACGGTCGTCGGAACCGGGTATGTGGGACTGGTGAGCGGGACATGTCTCGCGAACACGGGCAACGATGTCGTCTGTCTGGATGTGGATGTGCGCAAGATCGAGCGCCTGCACCAGGGCATCTCGCCCATCTATGAGCCTGGCCTCGACGAGCTCATCGCGCGCAACGTCAAGGCGGGTCGGCTCACGTTCACCACAGACAAGGCCGCGGCCTACGCCGGCGCCGATCTGATGTTCATCTGCGTCGGCACGCCGAGTGATGACCGGGGCCGTGCGGACCTGAAGTACGTGCTCGCGGTGGCGGACGACATCGGCGCGGCGATCGAGGCGGGCGATCATGGCCCCGAGGGTCCCATCGTCATCGTCAAGAGCACCGTGCCGGTCGGCACCAACCGCAAGGTCGCCGACGCGATCAAGGCGCGGACCGACAAGCCCTTTCGCATGGCGAGCAACCCCGAGTTCCTCAAGGAGGGGGACGCCATTCTCGACTTCAACAAGCCCGACCGCGTGGTGGTGGGCGTGGCGGAGGAGAGCACGGCGGTGGTGATGCAGGAGCTCTACGCGCCGTATGTGATGCAGGGCAACCCCATCCAGATCATGGATATCCCATCGGCCGAGATGGTGAAGTACGCGAGCAACGCGATGCTGGCGACCAAGATCAGCTTCATCAACGAGATCGCGAACTTGTGCGAGGTCTACGGCTCGGACATCGACGAGGTGCGGCGGGGCATGTCGGCGGACCGCCGCATTGGCAAGCACTTCCTGTATCCCGGGCTCGGCTACGGCGGGTCCTGCTTTCCCAAGGACGTGCTCGCGGTCATCTCCATGGGCGAGGACAGCGGGACGCCGACCGACTTGCTGAACTCGGTGCACCGAGTGAACCAGGAGCAGCGGCAGGCGTTCATCCGCAAGCTCGAACGCGGACTCGGAGACGTGGCGGGCAAGCACATCGCGGTGTGGGGCATCGCGTTCAAGCCGGGCACCGACGACATCCGAGAGGCTCCGTCTGTGACGGTCATGGACTGGCTCTTGGAGCGCGGGGCCACGGTCGCCGCGTTCGATCCGGTCGCCCACGAGACGGCCGAGCCTGTCTACAAGGACCGCATCACCTTTGCGCGCACGGCGCTCGACGCACTGGACGGCGCAGATGCGCTCATCGTGCACACCGAGTGGAGCGAGTTCCGGCACCCGGACTTCAAGGAGATCAAGCGGCGGCTGAAGGCTCCAGTAGTGTTTGATGGTCGCAACATCTACCGGCCCGAGCAGATGCGCGCGCTGGGCTTCAAGTACTACTCCGTGGGCCGCTCCGACGTCGACTGAACTCAGTCCTCGAAGACGAAGGCGCCGACGGCCTCGAACGTCAGAACCGCGGAGAGCTGGGCGCAGCTGCCGAACCCCGTGGGGGCGAGATCGGCGTTGGCGTCGAGTAGCGGGCCGATGAGCGCGGGGATCTGGTCCCCGATGCCGTCCAGCGCCGAGACGTTCGCCTCGATCTCCAACACCGAGATCCCGCCGGCGAGCACACCCGACATGCTGCCGTCTTCGGCGAAGTCCATCGAGATCATGCCGCCCAGCAGCGTCAGGTCGATGAACTCGTCGAAGACGTTGAGCTGGAGCTGAAACTCCAAGTCCCGCCCGAACAGGCGGTCGCTGGCGCGGGTCGCGCACGGGATGACCGCGCTCGTAGACGCAGAGTCGCGCTCAAAGGTCTGTCCCGGCAGCAGCGCACCATCCCCGCCAATGCGAGGCGGGCCCACCGCGCGGTTGAGCTGCACCTGCACGCACTCGCCGTCCGGCGCAGACAGTCCGTCCATCTCGAGCAAGATGAGCAGCTCGCCATCGAGCACCGAGGCCTGGATCAAGTCTTCCAGAGGGCCCGCGCCCGCGAGCTCCAAGGCAGGAAGCAGCCCAGCGAACGCGTTGTCGATGCCCGGGGTGCCATCGATGACGTGGGTCAGATCCACCACCCCGCAGCCGTCCGCGTCGTCGGCGTCCGACACGCGCTCGTCCAGATCGAAGCCCACGGACTGGCCTTCGGGCTCCTCGCGACCAAAGCCCAGATGGCTGATGACCGCGATGTCTGTGGTGGGCTCTGCGGGCGGTGCCTCTTCGGTGGGACACCCGACCAGCAGCGCGAGGGCGAGCACTCGCCTCATCGCTCGATGCCCGACAGCGACTCGGTCGCCTGGGTCTCACCGGTGCCGAAGGACGGCGGGTTGAGTCCCATGGACCGCAGCATGGTCAGCATCACCTTGCTGGCGTTCTCCCGGGTGCTGCTTCGGTAGTGGATGTCTTGCTGCAGGGCGCCGCAGCCGCCGCCGGCCACGATGAGCGGGAACTCGTCCAGCGCGTGGGTGCGGGCCAGCGAGACGCCGCTGGTCGCGAGCAGCGAGACGTTGTCCATCATCGTGCCGTCGCCCTCGACGATGGAGTCCAACTTGCCGATGAAGCCGGCCAGCTCCGCCATGATCTGCACGGTCACTGCGTGCACGCCCTCCTGAGGCTCCGGCTCGTCGTGAGTGAGGCGGTGGTGGCCGTCGTCGATCCCTGGATAGACGAAGTTGTCGACCGGGCCGGTGTGCGCATAACTCAGCACCCGCGTCTGGTCGCACGCGAGCGCCATCGCCGACAGCTCTCCCATCAGCTGGCCGCTCTGCAAGATGGACGCGAACGTCTCGTCGGCGCCAGGCTCCTCGGGGCGCTCACACGATGCGAGGTTCGGCGGGTCGTCCTCCATGCGTGCGAGCCGCAGCTCCAGGTCTCGGATGCCAGACATGTGCTGCTCGAGTCGCTGCTTGTCGGCGGTGCCCACTCGGGTCTCCAGCGCCTCGGTCTGCTCCATGACCGCGTCCAGCACCGAGCGGCGAAGCCCGACCTTCGGGTCGATGATGGGCTCCTCGCCCGGCGCGGTGAAGCCAGCGCCGAAGATGCGCTCGAAGAACGCGCGGGGCGAGCTCTCGAACGGGTTGCGGGAGTTGGGCCCGTTGAAGCTGACGCCACCGCTGGGCCGCGCGCCGACCTCCAGAGACCGGAAGCGGGTCTGCCCGCCGATCTCTTGCGCCAGGATCTGGTCGATCGTCGGCCCGGTGAAGGTCCAGTCGCCCTCTTCGCCCAAAGGATCCTGACCGGAGAGGATGCCGCCCGCGCCGGTCCAGTGGGGGATGCGGTTGGGCAGACGCACTTCTGTGCCCGTGACCACCGCCAGGCGATGCTTCACGGGAGCGAGGGGCAGCAGCTGCTCGCTGAGCTCCCATGCATCGCCGAGTCCCACGGCCGACGGCGTCCAGCGCTCGGGGATCATCCCGTTCCCCCAGAACCACAAGACGAACCGGCCCGGCAGCGCGCCGCCGTCCGCCAGCGCCGTGCCGTTGGTGTTGAACATCGCCTCCAGCGGCGGCAACCCGACGGTGATGGCCGCGCCGCCGAGCAGACCGCGAAGCACGGTGCGGCGACTCAGGGAGAACGCCATTACTCCTCCTCCAGGGGCTCGGTGTCCACGGGGCTGGTGCCGCGGAAGAGCGGGCTCGAGGTCAGCTCCACCACCAACGGGCGCAGGCGGTGCTCATCGAGCGCGAAGTCCTCGGCGAGCCAGCCCAGCGCCTCGAGCTGCCCCAAGTCCTCGTGGTAGCCGTTGGCGTAGCGCACCAGGCTCTTGACGATGCAGGGGCCCAGGTCGGGGTGCTCGGCGAGGGCCGTCGCGAGCCCCGCCGCGTCGTCGAACAGCACGCCGTCGAGCTCACCCGACGAGTCAATGGTCACGCCCTCTTCCAGCGTGCGGAAGCGGCCGATCCCGTCGTAGTTCTCAAACGCGAGCCCCACAAGATCCATGCTGCGGTGGCAGCTCGCGCAGGACGGGTCTGCGAGGTGCTGCTGCACTCGGTCTCGTAGCGTCAGGGCCGCCTCGGTCACCGGCGGGATGCTGGTGTCCACGCCCGCAGGCGGGCCGGGGAGCTCGGCGCACAGGAACACCTCGCGCACGAACTTGCCCCGCAGCGTCGCCGACGTGCTGACCGGGTGGGCGTTCAAGGCGAGGAAGGAGGCGTGGCCCAGCAGGCCTCGGCGGGAGCTCGCTTCGCTGTGCTCGATGGCGGCGAAGCCGTCCCGGACCGGCGCGGGCACGTCGTACAGCGCAGCGAGCTCGCGGTCCACGAATGTGCGTCGCGTGGTGATCATGGTGCGCAGGTCTTCGTCCCGGTCGAACGCGACGAGCTTGAACAGCCGGTGGCTCTCGCTGCGGGCCGACTCGCCCAGGGTGTCGCTCATGTGCGGGAAGGTCAGCGGGTCCTTGTAGAGATCGTCCAGGTCGGCGAGGCGCATCCAGTCGTCGAACCAGGCGGTGAGTCCTTCGGTGGAGCGAGGGGAGCTGAGCAGCCGTTCGGTCTGCTGTACGACCCCTTCTTCGGTCGTAAGATCGCCCCGGGCCGCGGCGTCGAGCAGCTCGTCATCCGGCGTGGTGTTCCACAACAGGAAGCTCAGCCGGGACGCCATCTCCCAGCCGGTGTATCGATCCTCCAGCGCGCCATCGGGGTCAGGCTCGCCGAGCTCGACCCGGTACAAGAAGTTGGGCGACTGAAGCATCGCCGCCAGCGCGAACTCGAGCCCGTCGTAGAAGTCGCCCAGAGTCTGGGACGCGGACACCGCCAGGCCAGTCAGCGAGTCCGTCTCCGCGTCCGACAGGGGCCTGCGCCACGCCCGGCGACCGAACTCCGTCACGAACTGCGCCGCGCACTCGGGATCGGATGCTCCGTAGGGCGAGCACGGCACAAGACCGCCCCGGCGCTCCGGCGACAGCGCCTGCTCCGCGAGCAGATACGAGCTGGACTCGACGTTCTCGACGCCCCGGGGCGACAGCGCGGTGCGGCTCGCGCCGAGGGCGAGGAGGCCAAAGAAGCGCTCGTCGGGATCGAGATCGCCAGGGATGACGATGTCGGCTCCCAGCAGGTCCCGCACCGAGTTGGCGAACTGGGCGTTCGTCAGGCGCCGCAGCGTGGGCGGCTCGGGGTTGACCGCTGGCATGGCGGGGCGACACGCGGTCAGGGCGAGCGCGGCGGTGAGGAGACCGAACCCGAGCACCGTTCGGTGTTTTTGGACACGAGACACGGCGGGATCCTACCAGCGAGGTGAGCGAGGGGCTGGGCTGTGTTTGGACGAGCCCCTACTCGGCGGCGGCGCGCATCTGCTCCACGATGTCGGCGATGCCGGTCTTCTGGAACGACTGCACCAGCCAGTTGGGCACCTTGCCGCCAGCGTCGTAGCGCAGCGAGTAGATCACCTTGCTGCCGGCGCCGTCGGGGTGCACCTCCCACGAACCGTCGTCCACCGGCGCGTCCACCATGTCTTCGCGCAGCGCTTCCTGGGTCCCCGCCCGGGTCCAGGACGTCTTGAACCCGCCGTCGGGCAGGTCCTTGTTCGTCACCGACAACGTGATCTGTCGATCGGAGATGCCGCTGGCTTGATGGATCTGAAGGACCCGGCCGTCAGCGAGGATGGTGCTCTCCGAGACCGACTTGAGGTAGTCGTCGTGCTTCTCGATGGCCCGCACCGCGGCGATGACCTTCGCGGGAGCGATGGGCCAGGTGCAGTCGGCCATTGCGAGCACGAGGCCGGCGGCGTCCTTGGGCCCCACGGAGATGGCGCAATCAGCTCGGTTCGCGACGACCTTGCGCTCCTCGGCGACGGCGGAGGTGGCGAGCAGGCATGCGAGGACGGTCAACAGGGCGGTGCGATTCATGGGATCTCCTGGGGGCTACGAAGGTAGCACCGGATCGGCGGCGAGATCGGGGCGCTCGGCTGGGCTGCGCGCGGGGAGGCATGATGGCGCGATGCCCCGGATCGGACTTCTGTGCAGCGCTCATGGCTTCGGACACCTCGCACGCCAACTGGCAGTGGCGGAGGCGTTGCTCGCCCAGGGTGACGCGCCCGAGGTCTGGACCGCGGCGCCGCCGGCCGTCGTGCACGACTACCTGCCGGGCCTGCCCGTGGTCTCGATCGCCCTCGATGTGGGGTTGGTGCAGCGCGACTCACTGCACGAAGACCTGCCGGCGACGGCCCGAGCGCTGGAGCGGTTCACGAGCGAGCAGTTCGTGGACGGCCTCGCACAGCGCCTCGACCAGTCCGGGCTCGATGCGGTGGTGGTGGACACGGCGCCGGCGGCCCTCGAGGCCGCGCGGCGGGCAGGCGTGCCAGCGCTCGCGGCGGGGAACTTCGATTGGGCCTGGATCTACAGCCACTATCCGCAGCTTCAGCGCTTCGCGGCGCAGTTCGCCCGGTGGCAGGCACCCCACCGGGCCCTGCGCATGACTCCCGGCCCCGCGCTTCACCACTTCGGTGCGGTCGAGGATGTGGGCCTGGTCGGGCGCTGGCGCGCACCCCAGCGCGTCGATCACCCAGGCATTCACGTGCTCGTGTCGTTCGGCGGCCTCGGCCTCGACGCGCTCAGCGCGCTGCTGCCCGCGGTGCCTGGCGTGACCTGGCTGCTCGCCCCGCCCATGGCGCCGCTGGACCGTCCCGACTGTGTCTTCGTCACCGGCGTGAGCTACCCCGCGCTGGTCGGCGGCGCCGACTGGGTGTTGACCAAGCCCGGCTACGGCATCTACGCGGAGACCGCGCTCGCCGGCACGCCGGTCATCTTGCTGCCCCGTCCCGGCTTCCCCGAGTCCGGCACCCTGCAGCCAGCGTTCGAGGCGCGTGGGGCCGCGGTGCTCGTGCCTGGCTCACGGGAGCAGCTCGCCGGCCAGCTCGCGGCGATCGTGGGGAGCCCACCGCCCACCGTGACCGCAGAGTCCGGTGGCGGGGCCTGCCGGATCGCGCAGGCAGCCCGAGCTACAGCAGGAAGCGCACCAGCTTGAGCTGGTTGTCGGTGTACGGCGGGTAGCGCAGCGACGGGTCCACCCAGGTGGGCTTGTTGAACACGCCTTTGCGGTGGCTGAACACGTCGAAGCTGTGCTTGCCGTGGTACGCGCCCTGCCCCGAGGTCCCCACGCCGCCGAACGGCAGGTCGGGCACGAGGAAGTGGTTCACCACGTCGTTCACGCAGGCGCCGCCGGAGCTCGTCTGGTCCAGCACCTGGTCGACGACCTTGCTCTTGGACGAGAAGACGTACAGCGCCAGCGGCTTCGCCCGGCTGTTCACGACCTCGATCGCGTCTGCGACGCTCTTCACGGTGACGATGGGCAGCAGCGGCCCGAAGATCTCCTCCTGCATCAGCGGCGCGTCCAGGGCGACGTCGTCGAGCAAGGTCGGCGCGATGTAGCGGCTCTCCTTGTCGCTCTCACCACCGGCGAGCACCGTGCCGTTGGCCATCAACGTGACCAGCCGGTCGAAGTGGCGGTCGCTGACGATGCGGCTGTAGTCCCCGCTGGCCTTGCTGTCGCCCTTGAAGAACGAGGAGAGCGCGTCCTTGAGCGCCGCCACGAGGGGAGCCTTGGCGGCTTCGGTCACCAGCACGTAGTCCGGCGCGATGCAGGTCTGCCCGGCGTTGAGGCACTTGCCCCACATGATGCGCCGCGCCGCCACCTTGTAGTTGGTGGTCTCATCGACGATGCAGGGGCTCTTGCCGCCCAGCTCCAGCGTCACCGGGGTGAGGTGCTTCGCCGCGGCGGTCATGACCACCTTGCCCACCCGCTCGCCGCCGGTGAAGAAGATGTGGTCCCAGCGCTGCTCGAGCAGGGCGGTGGTCTCCGGCACGGCCCCTTCCACGACGGCCACGCACTCGGTGTCGAGGTAGCGGGGGACGAGCTCAGCGAGCAGCGCGGACGACGCCGGGGCGACCTCGCTGGGCTTGAGCACCACGCAGTTGCCCGCGCCGAGCGCGCCGATCATCGGCGCCAGGGCGAGCTGGATGGGGTAGTTCCACGGCGAGATCACCAGCACCACGCCCAGCGGCTCCGCCTTGGAGTAGGCGGTGGCGGGCTGCAGGGCCAGCGGCGACGACACGAACTCGGGCTCCATCCAGTCCGCCAGATGGTCGAGCATGTGGTCGATCTCGCTGACCACAAAGTGGGCTTCGGCGAGGATGCCCTCGTAGCGGGGCCGGCCGAGGTCCTCGTTGAGGACGCCTGCGATGCGGTCCTCGTTCTCGGTGATGAGGTCGCGCAGCCGCCGAAGCTGGGCGCGCCGCCAGCCGATGGGACGAGTGCGACCGGTGCCGAACGAGGCGCGGAGGCTGGAGACCAGAGTGGGCGCGTCAACCGCGGCCGGAGTGATGGACTGGGCTGCGGACATCGCGCTCCCTTTGGGTCAGGACCCGTACTTGACCGAGCAGCCATATGGCTTCGTGCTCGGCGTTCCGACCGAGGCGCCGGCCGCGAGTTCGGCGAGCGCCTGGTCGACATGATTCGTGTACTCGCCGGTGGCGTTGCCCAGCGGCGCGTTGTCGAGGCCACCAGCGTAGACGAGGATCCCGTCTCCGTTGACTACGAACATGTGTGGGGTGGTCTTTGCGGCGTACTGACGCCCCACCGCGCCGGACTCGTCGAGCAGCACGGGGTGGCTCAGCGCGTACTCGGTGACCGACTTGCGGTTCCGCTCCAGCCCCGCGCCTTGCTTGCCTGCCGCCCCGGAGTTGACGGCGAGCCACACCACGCCGGACTCGGCGTGCTTGTCGGAGAGGCCCCGCAGCGGGCCCTTGGGTCCGTGGGCGTATTTGACGAAGGGGCAGTCCGGGTTGAACCACTCGACCACCACGGTCTTGCCTCGGTAGTCCGACAGGCTGACGGCGTTGCCGTCGAGATCGTTGAGCGCGAAGTCGGGGGCCGGGGCGCCGAGGGTCGCGGGGGCGGCGGTGTCTGT
>Ga0222662_1001283_pt1 | contig 12745 bp, 9 predicted proteins | sample AntAcemetagen600_FD_179821 | JGI IMG/M metagenome (GOLD analysis project Ga0222662, IMG submission 179821) | Saline water microbial communities from Ace Lake, Antarctica - #600 | ecosystem: Environmental > Aquatic > Non-marine Saline and Alkaline > Saline | place: Antarctica: Ace Lake | collected...
ACCATCACTTCGAAGGTGAATCGAGTTCCCTTGGGCATCGGGCGATACTGAACTTGGACGTTCATGTTCGCGTTGGGTGGTGGCGGGTACTCGGGGTCACGGTGCCAGTAGAACTTCCGACCACGCAGGTTGATTCCCGCGGTGTCGTAGTCTTGCGCTCGATTCTTCGGTCCATGTCCGAAAGAAGTAACCGTGGAGGTGTCCTGCTGCAGGTACAGGCTGGTCGCGGACGCCTGGGGTTGCCCTGGAACGACAGGCTTCGTGAGCGCGGACGGGGTGGGATCGACGCCCTCGCTGAGGCGACCGGCGGTGGTCCATGCGCGGCCTCGTCGGGTCGTCCCTTCGGCATCGTTGGCGACGCTGCCGAACAGGGTTTGCACGAAGTCATCGTCCTTCTTCGGGGCGAGATCTCGGGGTTGGTTGACTACCGGGATGCGAAAGAACCGAGCAAGGCCGATGGCATCGATCGCGAGTCCTTCGCGATCAGTGGCGAGCCAGAAGATCGGCATCCCAGGCATGCCAGCGGATTTTGATGCCGTCTCACGGGCCTTCCGGAGTTTCTTCTGGGGATCGGTCATCTGATCCTCGAAGGCATTCCAGACTTCGCTGGGGACTCGAATCTCCTCACTCGCGGGGTTGAAGAAGACGGCGTCGCGTCTCTTATCCGGAATGAAGCCAGTGAACACCGGCCACCCCTGCGTCGCACCTTTTCCGAGATTCACCGCTTCCACCTTGGTCTCGCCGTCGGGGGTCTCGAAGTTGGAGGGGTCGAAGGGGACCGTCTTGGCACCGGCCTGCACCCAGGCGTCCGTCTTTTTGTCGGCGGCATCGTTGTCTCTGCACCCAAGCCGAAGGCCTTCGATCACGCGCAAGGTCTCGATGCTGGCAAGCTCGCAGGGAATGAGAACGCGGTGAGGGCCGCGTTTGACGAGAAAGCCCGCCCGAGTTCCGCCCGATCGCTTGATGCGATCGTGATAGACCGATTTTCCATCGGAGACATCCCGGGCGGCGAGCGTGGTCTCCGAGATCGATCCCAGGCTTGAAAAGCTCAACGCCTCGATCGCGTTCCGAAGGCATCCCTTCAGGGACGTTCCGGGAATCACGGGAACGCCGTCGACCATGCACCACTCGATGGTCCGTGGCTCGCGTCGCTTCTCAATACTGCTTCCGCGTTTTTCTTCGTTTCCCACTCCGCCGACGATCAATGGCGTCAATGCGTTCAGTTCGCATCGAAAGGAGCCGCTAAAAGTGTCGGGGCCCGGCGTTGGACGCGTCCATCCACCGGCCACGCGGTCCCGTTTGATGCTTACGAAGTTGTACGGTGCCGTGGCATCCTCGCGAGCGGGACCGTCACTGCTTCCCATCCGGCCGCCACCGTGTCGTTGAAAACCACCGCGTGATGATTGTGGCGATCGGGCCATCAATTCCTCGCGGCTCTGTGCTTTCACCTCTTCGGTACCGGGAATCGTCACCCTGACCGGCTTGCCATTCTCGACCACGACGTCCACTTCCATGCCGTCGGTTGCATCGGTATCTCTGAAGTTCTTTGCCGCCGCGGGAAGGTTGTGGGGAGTGGGGTTGCCTTTCTTCGAGATCAGGACGACCTGATAACTCGATGGCTTGCCTTGTCCGTTGCCTTTGATCTTCAGTTCTGCTTTGGTCGTCTTCTCGCTCATCGGTCCACCTCCGCCTTGAGGGCCTCGAAGCTTGTCACGATCGAGGCGACGCATCCAGCTTGGCCGTCGTCATCAATCGCAAGATAGTCTTGGCAGATCGCCACCAGATGGTCGCCCAGAGCGGCTCCGGTTACTGGAACCGTGAATTCACTGACCCGTGCTTCGGACGATGTGGCGTGCGTCGAGGTCGCGTGGGTGACCTCTCCGAAGCACATGAGGCGGCGTTGGACGCGATGGCATTCCAATCCGCCTGCCGAGGTCTCACGGATGATGCGGCCTTCTAGTCGATCCCCGTCCGCACGGTCGAACGATGCATGGGCCGGCCGACCATCGATCGAACCGAAGACGTCGACTCGATCCAGGATCTTCGGTAGCGAGAAGTCTTCGAGACGCGACGAGATAACCTGATCGCTCGATTCCGCGACCACCGTGGCCTCCGAACCGAACTGGTCTTGTAGAAGGTCGATGAGATCGGCCTTGCGTTCGATCGCTTGGTTCGTGATTTCGATGTAGTGCTGATTCATGCGGATCCAACCTCCTCGAGTCGAACATTGAGCACGTGTTTCTCCAGGTCGAGGCGACGAGCGTCATCAAGTGGAGTGCCGTCGAGCTGAAGATCTACGGTGATCGCCAGGCCGTGCAGGCCATCGGGATTCGATCCAATGCGGATCTGTCCATTTCCGCGACGGGTGCCACCGCCGAGCGGTGCAATGCCGTCGTGTATGTCCCAAACGGCCTGCGCCAACAACGAGAGATACTCCGGCGGAAGCCCGTCGAGGTGGATCTTCACATCGATGGCGAGTCCGTCGGCCCAGATGGGGGCCTCGCTGAAGAGGGCCGAACGAAGCGAGCCGCCAGTGAGCCGGTCGATTCCAACATGTTGGAGTACCGTTCCGGCCGTTTCCGCGAGAATCGCGCCTTCGACCCTGATTCGGCCGCGCCGCCCGTCGCCACGACTCACCGAACCAAAGATGTTTTCAATCACCGTCTCGATTTCTTCATGCGTGCGACCCGAGGCGACCAGTGCGTGCACGACGCGACTCCGAATCACTCCACGAATCCCGCTCCCCGGGACGACCGGGCGATCGACGAAGCGTTGGTGTTCCCAGTCGAGAACCGGTTGGCGATTGACCACTAGATCGGCGCCCGCTTCGGTGTCGAGGGGGCCTTGGGCGCCGCCCATGAGGATCGGCCCGGAGGTCTCAAACCGGAGCGAGAACGAGCCGGAAAGGCCGGTCGCTTCGAATCGATGCGGTGCGGTCGGCGGGGAATCGTCGGTGGCACCAGGAAGTCGCCCCGTCGGGTCGTCACCGATGCGGGCAAAGTCGGCAAGATCATTCCTCTGAGAGAGATCGAAGTCACGCCAAGAATGTGATGCGGCCCGGACCACGCCGAGACCACATCCTCCGTGGCCTCCCAATGGAGCTTGCCCGGCAAGGATTTGCCCGAGTGCGCTCGCGAGTCGGTCTCGATTCTCGCTGTTTCCAGCAGCGTCGTGGCATTCGATTTCAACCGCGAACCGAACGCCTGCCGGAACGACTTCGAGATCGTACTTGCCTCCCTCCGCCGCGGTTCCCGGGGCATCAGAAAGATCGTCCTCGATCCGAACGTGATCCTCGATCACTCGAAGATCAGTTGGGAGCGCCACGGGTTTGCCGGCCATCGTTTTTCGGAGGGCCGAACCGCCGTCGAGATCGATGAGTTCGCCATCACTCACCAGGATCGAGGAAGCATCCCCGAGGTCTCGATCGATCGAGCCGAAGGAGGCATTGGCATTCTTCTCGCCCTCGGATCGCGTGACGATTGACCGGAGAACGCCCGCGAGGCTTGAGCCGGGAAGGGTCCATTGTCCGAATGCATTTCGAACCACGGGCGAGTCGTAGACGAGGTCCTGCGCCCCTCCGCCCACGTGCATGGGCGAGACGAGTTCGATGACGATCCTATGAATACGTCGATTGACTCCAATCATCCGTTGGTCTCCATTCGTCGTCTTTCCCATGATGTTCGTCCGACGAGGCCGTCGAGGAAGGTGACGGCAAGACGATGCCGTTCGTTGGTGTCGCTGATTTTGGCTGCAAAGGACGGGCGGTCCGCGAGATGACAGATGGTCCGAGCGGCCGAACTCCAGTCGGCGTCGCCGAGAAACCGCTTCACGGTGTCCTCGAAGGTCTCCTCGGCATGCTCCGGGCTGGGATCAATGCTCGAGACGATCGTCTTGCGCCAAGCGTCTCCCCGTGATTTCTCGCAGACGCCGTCGAACCAGTGACTGACCGCTCGAGGATTCTCTGCGGTCATGGGATGGGCCACGGCCGACCGGAGATTTGAGAGTTGGCTCTGGCGAAGCCTTCGAGATCGAGCGAGTTGCGTCACGAGGCGGAGGCCGAGATTGCTCTCGATTGCTGCCGTCGCGATTTCATCGATGTTTCGCCGGACCGTGCGGGATCGGATGGCCGCAATGGCTGCCGGAATCGAGTCGTCCTGGACATCCGTGGTGGTCGAGGTGAACGTCACGTCGGTGCGAATCGAGGGGATCGCTGCGCCGACCGCCGCATTCACGGCGATCCTTCCGAATCCTTCGTTTCGCCGTCGCCCGATCCCTGCGTCGAGGACCGCCTTTGGTAGTGGCTCGGTTCGCCCCGTCACGGCAAAGACGCTTCCGCGGCGGAGGACCTCGATGGCCGGACGCGGAAGACCCCATATTCCCTTGAAGCCACGCACGACCCGTGTCTCGGCCCAGCCATCGTCGATCTGAAGTCCCAGGGCGGCCAGGACTTGCTCGAGGCCTTGCCTGGCGGAGGTTGCCGCAGATGGGCAGAAGTCTGACGCGAGCGTGATGGTCCTCGGAGCTTCAACAACGCTGGACTCCGGTTCCGCCGAATCATTCGTCGCGTGGGCTGCGACCGCCACGCGACCGTATCCGCCGTTCCGACTCCTGCCAACGCGAATCACCCCACGGCGATTGAATCCGTCGTGGATCAGACTGGAGAGTTCTGGATCTTCCGAGATGATCCGGCTGCGAAACGTCGCGCCGGCCGGGATCGCTTCGTAACTAAAGAGAACCCCTTCGGCTGCGACGCGACGATCACGATCGAGGCCGACGTGATCGCGAGACTCGGTAGGCCATGTGAGGTCGACCTCCGGGTCTTCCAACATGAACCCTCCTCGGCTTCGAACCAAAGGACTTGAATCGAAGTCAACGCCCTTCGGGTTAGCCCGATCGACGATGGGGTCTCCGGCAAAGTTCGGATCCTTGAAGGTCGCGAGGCTGAGCGGGCGAGCGCGGGTTCTCGCTCCGTTCACGCACGGGTGCGCATCGAGGAACCGGACGGTATCTGAGAGAAAGAGCTTGGCGAATCGCGGATCATCCGGGGAAATGCCGAGAATGCTCACCGCGGCGCCAAGAAGGCTGGTTCCCGGGATCCAGGAAAGTGTCCGATGAGCGGAGGCTTCGGACGATCCATCGGTGATGGCCGTCGGATCCTCCAAACTGAGATCGAGATCGATGAAGTCAGTCATGCTGCACCTCCAGTCGCGAGAACGGCGTCGATTGGAACGATCGATCCGTTCTGAAGAAGATCAACGGTGCATCGTCCGAGCCCTCGGCTGCGGCCCATACCAATCCTGCGGATCAACGATGCCGAAAGGGCGAGCCTCGGAAGGTCGTCGGCGTCGGTAACCTGCATGGGAGCGTGCAGGACCAGGCCGGGTACGACGACCTCGATGGCGCGGAGGGAACCCGGTCGAGCGGTTCCGGTTGTTGGGTCGATGGCGGTTCGTCGGCGAACAGTGAAGAGGTCCTTGGTTGACGCGTCATCCGCCTCGATGGCAGCGATGATCGCCGCCGGAAGGCGTGCGTCGCCGATGGCAACCCGTCCCTCGGATCCCTCAACCCCGAAAATAGCGTCTTCGAGTGACGGATCAATCAGCGACGATGCTTCTCGCATCGCTGAACGAAGAAGACCTCGCAACGACCTTCCGGGAATGATCGGCAACCCTCGATCATCGACCAGTGGCTGGATGTCGGCTTCGCCACCTCCCCGACTCGACGCGATCAGCCAGTCGGAAGAGGTCCTGATTCTGAGCAGGACGTCAATCATGTCGTGACTCCAATTCTTGCGGGAAGGAAGCGGCCGAGATCCAGGCAGTCCAGAAGATCGGTGGACCGTCGACCGTCATTCGATTGGAACCAGCCGTTCGGCCAGTTCTGGTCGAGGGCTTCCATGAGGTTCGCCGTGTCTCTTCGTCCATCGAGGTTTCGATCCAGGCTGTCGCGCATCTTGCCGAAGGCGCGATTGGCGGAGTCGACGCCAGAACGGCAGGCATCCGCGGACCCGCGAACATGGCTTCGAGGAAGTTCACCGCAGACAAATTGTGCTCTGGAAATCAGTTCGTCGATTTCGGGGATGGTCCGAGGCCATGCCGTGAGTTCGAGTTGGTCGCCGCTTCGGAAATTGCCCGCGCGATCTCGAGGAAGATCTGCGGGAAGACCGCCGCTGGCAAGATAGAGGCTTGCACGGCTCGATTCTCGGCCCGATTCCTTTGCCTCATGGAGCAATGCCCCTGCAAGGTCCACGGCTGCAAGCACTGGTGATCTCGATTTCACGATCGCGACGCCGACCGCTGCTTTCAACCCCCCAACATCCGGGGATTCCGCAGTTCGTTTCTCAAAGTTCTTGAGGATCGCACGAGCAAAGGGAAGCGCAAGATCCGGTCGAACCAGCGCCGTCACATCGTCTCCGCCCTCAAGCAGAATTCGAATCGGGAGTTTTCCGCGACAGCGGGGGAGCGAGTCCTCACGATGCATTCGGAAGAGAATCTCCACGATGGAGTCGACGATCGCTTGGCGGGTGCATTGCGCCATGCCTTCACAGAATCGCTTGAATCGGACACCGCTGTCGACGTCATTCGTTCCACGGTCCAGAACCTCCCGAATGCGTTCGCCAATGGCGTTTCCGTCGAAGCAGATGACGCCCATATACGCGCCAAGGTGGCCCTTGCGATCGGGGAGCATGTCCTCGATGTCGAGGGGCCATCGAAGCGGCGACTCAAGTCCGAGTTCGTGCATGGCGTCACTGAGGACCGTGTGTTCTTCGACCTCGCTTCGGATGTCTCGTAAGAGCGATGCGCCGGCGTCGCTTGCGGCATCCTGCTTGGCGAGCATTTCGTCGGAGAGGCGTTCGTTGTGGCGACGCCCGTATCCCGCGGCGGCATCGCCGGTGGTACGGCATGGCGCCGTGAACGGAAACCCGCGGAAGCGAATGTCCCGCCCCGCGTTCCGCCGCTTGGAATCGAGCCTCTGATGAAGTTGTGCCTGAGCGGTCGTAAGGTCCGGCGATGCAATCTCGACCGTTGCACCAGTAAAGAGTAAGTTTGGCGCGTGCTCGCATATCTCGAGCGTCATGCGGGTCATCCAGGCCGCGGCCAAGTCTTGATTGGGAAATACGGCGCGGATCCGACCGCCGGCAATGCGAAGCGGCTGCCAGGTTGTGGCAGACACCGGATCGCCATCCCGAGCAACTTGCAAGCCCAATTCTTTGGCGATTCGAACCGGGAGTTCGGCGGTGTAGGAATCAACGAGATGGGAGCCGCCGACGATTTCTCGAAGTCGTGATCCACGAAAGACGTACTGCTGGATGCCGTGTACATCGAGTCCGGCGAGAATGGAAGGTGTGGAATTCATCGATGGAAAGCCTCCTGGAGATTCACGATGCGGATTGGTTGGTTAACTCATCAAGGAGTTCGAGCCCGCGCTGGATCGCTTGTTCCGTGGCGTGAGGTGAAGTGAGGGAGTCCATGACCTCTGCCGCGCCGATTCCGGTCGGCCGGGTCCCATGGACGATCGCATTTCGGAGCATCCGACTCTGATGAAAGACGCTCTTCTGTTTTTTCTCGAGAGTCGACCTGATCCACTCGAAGGCGAGGTCGCGTTCGTCGTCGTTCCAGTGGAGAGGATCGGGGTTCGTCCCAGCCATTCGCGCGGCGGCGAGCAACATCGCTTCATAGGTAAGCGAAGCAGCCGACATCCAATCGCGTCTCTTCAGAGCCTGGGCGGCACGATCACGCAGCCGGTCGACGAATTTCACGCCAGCGCTCCATGCCATGGATTCACAGGCGGCCTCATGTACGGCGTTTCGCATGGGCGTGTCCGCAGGGATCGACGCGATGGATTTACTGGCTGCGGCCGCTGGTCTTCTCGCCTCGCCGGTCCGATTGACGGCTTCCAAATACGCGGCCGATCGAACGAGTTCTTCGAGATGATCCGGGAACGCATCGGCAAGTACGTCGTAACGACCACTGGTCCGGTATGTCGCGAGTCGGGCGGTGTCGGCGGCGATCTCGCCACAACTCTTGAGGTCGAAGACCGGTGTGATTTCGTCTTCAGTACGGAGCTCGTGGGCACCATAAAGGAGGTCTCCGAGCTGAATGTCGCGGGACCAGAGAAGTCCGAGGGCCGTGACGATCGCAATGACGGGGAGATGTCGTAGTCCATGGGTGATATCGAGGTGAAGTGTCTTTGTTCCGGCGACGGCTTCGTCGATGATTCGCGAGAGTTCTTCTGCCTCCTGATCATCACGCCCGTACGGCACGACGCGAAGCCGGACTTCTGGAATTCCGAGTGCTGTGGACACCAGCTCTTCAAGTGGCGCCAGCATGCCATCCGTCACGGCGCCTTCCTTGCTCGGCGTGGTCAAATCCTCCAGCGCGGTCAGAATGGCGTCGTCGGCATTCGTCTCCGAAGATTCGGCACCTTCAGCGATGGTCGCCCAGTCGCTTCCGGCGGTTCCAAGCACCACCCAGCGCCGAATTGGCCTGCCTTGGCGTCGAAGAACCTTGATCGCGGCGCAGCCAAAGAACCTCGCGGATTCGGTCTCTCCATCGCTGAACCGATACGTAGCAGGCTTGTATCCGGGGCGAGATTTCCCGACGAAGCTGACGAGTACGTCACCGTGTATCTGATCAATCATGGGCTGATTTTCCGATTTGCGGACTCAAGCGGAAATTCAGGAAGATTCGCTGAATGCCGGATCGACGCGAAGTCGTGGTCCCAGGTCGTTGCGGCGAGTTCGGTGATTTCCGAGACGAGCACTCCGAGTCGATCTGCGGTCTGCCCTTTGACGGGTGTGGAACCGTGCGCGAGAAAGGAAGCATTCCTTTGTTGGAGAAGTTGTCCGAGCCTCGCGGGGGTATCAGGAGGACCGAGCTCATGGTTGATCCGGGTTCCGAGCGTATCGGCGTTCTCTGCGAGAATGGTCGCCGTGTCTCTGAGACCTAGATTGAATCGGTTGGTGTGTTGTGCCATGAGGCGACCGCGGTCTTGAAACCACACGGGCGCAATCGCCGCGATTCCATCATGGGGCAGGTTTGACGTCGGATTTTCCGGCGAGCTGATCAGTCGGCCATCATCGAATCGACGCAAGAACGCGAGTTGCAGGAGGAACTCGACGAGCCGGTAGTAACGGGCCACGGCATCGGCATATTGCTTTCGAGCCCTCCTCCGATCGGCGTTCGCGAGGATATCGACGGCGGCGTTCATGTTGAGCGAGGGGAATCCATGGCAACTTTGAAGGTGCTGGACATTCGTCGCGAGCGCAGTCGCATCCCAGCCGGCGTGTGTGAGATCGGAAGATCGCAGCGACGCCAGAGAGTGCGATGCAGATTCCCACGAGAATCGATCCCACTTCGCGGTGGCTTCGGCGACCGTTTTTAGTGTTTCAATTCGGTGCAACTGCTGGGGCTTGAGGCCTTTCTTCTTCAGGAGATCCTTGCACTCAAGGCGAACGGCGACGAACTCACCACGAAGGAAAAGATCGCCGAGCCGAAGGAGCTTGCCATCGATTCGAGCAGTCTCCAATCGGATTGACCGGACTTCTCGCGTACCGATAGGTTGACGTGATGTTTCGTCGATGATCGGCTCGGCGTAGTGAGCGATCGCAACGTCTCGTGACATGGCGGCGTAGACCATGGCGGCGGCCATTGGTTTCGTTCCACCCGTGAAGTCGACGTGAAGCTCGGTATCCGGATGATCGGTGGTCGCTCGATCGAGCATGTCGACGGCCAGTTCAAAGAGTGACTCGAGATCGATCCGGGCATGTTCTTGGAGCAACTCGATGCGAACATCGATCGTCGCGAGCCGGTCAGCGGCGATGCGGCGAAGGGGAACGACGCTCTCCGTTTCCGAGGTGGGCGTGCAGAGCAGAACCAATGCCGCTGGGTCGACCGCCTCGATGGACTTCAAGATTGGTTCCGCCAGGCCATCGGGGGGGTTCCCACGACCAATGGTCATGATTAAGGTGCGGTGTGAGTTTGGCATATCAGTCACACTGGCTCCAGGTGACGCGACCGAATCCGAACGAGACATGTTTGCCTAGATGAAGATGACGGATGGCAGTAATCCAGTCTCCCGCCTGACTCCACGGACCTTCGATGTCCATTTCACCGATGAAGCCGGAGAGGGGAATTGACCGTTTCTGTCTGCCTGAGAAGCGATTGATTGACCAAGTTTGAATCGAGTTGGAGGTGACGCGGAACTCATCTTCCTCGAGCCGCGCAGTGTCTCGGGAGGTCGGCTCCCCAAAGAGGGATGTCATCACGTGCCACCGTCGGCGTCCGGCGAGGATGAGTTGTAGTGGTCGGATCAATGGTCGAGAATCAGAACGCCCCTTGGTGAGTTGGACCGGGGTCTCGAAGGTCCATCGAAGGCGGCCGTCACGCGGAACAGGGTCAAGATGGGAGATCGCGACTGAAGCGCGATCGTTGCACCGAAGAATCGTTCGCGGGGTCATCGAGTCGACATCGAATCGGACTCTGTTCTTTCCCACTCCGTCACTTCCCAGTTGTTCGATTGACGCCACGATGTCTGGCAGCCAGATGGCGGCATCTCCAAAGAGCCTGACTGAGAACCGAAGGTCAGTGGGGCCACCATCCCACTGTCCGGGTGCCGCGAGCCGGAGTGCGAATGGCGGTGGGACCGCGTCGTACCGTCGCATGACCTTTCGATCCTCCGGCGGTCGTCCCTCAAAGACCATCGAATACGCATTCGGCTCGACAGGCTCTGTTTCCTGCGATGGGTTGCAGTTTGGCTGGCACCTTCGCTTCAAGGCGTAGCCAAGACCCCCTCGAATTGTAGGTCCTAAGAACGCAAGTTCGTGAGCGGGACTCTCCAACGTTGCACGGACATCTAGATCAAGGACGTCGATCCCACCCGCAGGTAGAGTCTTAGAGAGTTTTTTCTCGTGCGTGTATGTCTGCATGCCACGTAGCTCCGTAGGCAAAGAGACTAGACCCTGTGCAAGCCAAGTGCTGAATGCCGCGTGTTTGTCGATAACCTGTCGGAATGACGAAACGGAACGACCAAAGGAGTTGGAAATCCGATTCGTTTCGTCGTTCGAAGCGCTTTGTTCGCCGCCGCGCCCAGATCACAATTGACCGGATGAATCGGCGAACGCAGCGAACGGTTGGCGATTCACAGCCGGGCTGAACGTGTACATCTCCTGGAACCGCCAGTTTCCGCCACAAAACCGAAGGGTAGAAGCGTCGCGTGTGAACTCATTCGGCGCATTCTTGGCCTGCGGCGATTCTCGACGAAAGGATGATTCGACCAAAAAGTAACCGCTAAAAAACGACCTAATTGACGCTCGCTCCGACACGCTGCAGCGCCTCTTCATGGCAACATCGAACACGAGGTGCTTTGAGAATCGAGGGAAAGCATGCCGATCAGCACCCCCATTGATGATGAGCGTTGGGTCTACCGGATCCGCCGGCAACCGGAAGTGATGCCACCCACGATCACGCCGCCTTGAACGACTGCCAGAAGTACCAGGCCAGAACCAACGGCCAGGGGAAGACAGCGACGAGGCCCATCGTCATGCCGAGGTTCGACGGGTTACCACCCGCACCGCGAATCATGCTGATCTCGATGACCAGAAACAGCAGCGCCACGAACGCGCCGCAGAAACCAAGCAGCCGGTTGATCAACTGGTATTGCCTTTCGGCGTTCTCTTTGGTGATCGAGATGATGGTGTTGGAAATCCACGGCCAGCGTTGGATCAATCTCAACCCGCCGCAGAGAACCAACCCGATTGCCGGCAGCATGAAGATCGTCCAGGCCGGGCCGGTCGAGGTGACCTGGCCCGCGCCATTGAACTTGGTGGGGATGGTCGCGGGCAGAGACGGGTAGGCCCAGATCGCATAGCCAATGCCGAAGAGTACGAAGTCGAGCATGGCGAAATCAAAGAGATGATCGATCCACGTCCGCACCGGACGGATGCGAGGCCGTTCGCTCTTCTTCTGGAATATGCCGCCGAACTTACTGCTGAAATCGCTCATGAGGATCTTGAGCGTACCGAAGCCGAGCCCATGTCGAAAGCGAACCTGGCCGCGGAGGGTGCTCCGGGCCAGGTTCGAGGGTTCTATATCGGATCGTGGTCCTGATCTTTTTTGCGGAGTCCGCGACTCAGAAGACGCTTTCGGGGAAGTAATACTTCTCCGCGTTGGCGGGCAGGATGAGCTCGACGTCGATCATCATGTGCTGGGGCATGAACTTCATGATCTCTTCCCGCTTGCCGTCCTGAAGGACGCCGACCGCGAGTTGAATGCCCGTCGCGATCATCGATGGGGGATAGGTGATGTCGGCCGGGAACATCGGGTCCTTCTTCATCACCCGCGCGACGATGTCTTTCATGCCGGCGCCACCGAGAATCCACATCTCTTTTTCGCGGCCGGCTTCGACGATCGCTTGCTCGGCACCCAGCGCCATGTCGTCGTCGCTCGCCCAGACCGCATCGATCTTCGGAGCCTTGACGAGGATGGTCTGCATCACGTCAAGCGAGGTGGCTCGATTCCACATGCCAGAATCCTGGCCGACGATCGTGATGCCGGGGTGCAGCGCGAAGACCTCTTTCGCCGCGTCGACTCGAGCCGTATTCACGGTGCAGGGAATGCCTTCGAGGATGACAATATTGCCTTTGCCACCGAGCTTCTCGACTATGAATTCGGCGCTCTTGCGACCGAATGACGCGTTGTCGCCTTCGAGGAAGATGTCGGCGACTGGCTCCAGAAAACCGCGGTCG
>Ga0222662_1001287_pt1 | contig 12660 bp, 7 predicted proteins | sample AntAcemetagen600_FD_179821 | JGI IMG/M metagenome (GOLD analysis project Ga0222662, IMG submission 179821) | Saline water microbial communities from Ace Lake, Antarctica - #600 | ecosystem: Environmental > Aquatic > Non-marine Saline and Alkaline > Saline | place: Antarctica: Ace Lake | collected...
CTCCCAGCCCATGAACGTGCAGATCCAGAGCGGCATGTACTACGCGATCTTCGCGCACTGGACGAGCACATCGAGCTACTACAGCGGCAGCCTGAGCAGCAGCCAGAACCCCACCTGGGGCGACCAGCTGGGCTGGACTGGGGCCAACAGCAACCCCGGCACCACCGGGACCATCGCCAACGGCGCCGGCACCAGCTACTCGCTGCGCATCACCTCCGTGGACGGCGGCGGCAACGATGAGCTGGACGGCGACGGTGACGGCTACCTCGAGTGCGAGGAGTGCGACGACGGGGACGCCACGGTCTTCCCCGGCGGGGTGGAGCTGTGCAACGGGCTCGATGACGACTGCGACAACGTGGTGCCCGCCGACGAGTTCGACACCGACTTCGACGGTCAGAGCGAGTGCGAAGGAGACTGCGACGACACAGATGCCAGCTCCTATCTCGGCGCCCCCGAGCTGTGCGATCTGGCCGACAACGACTGCGACGGCGTGGTGCCCGCCAACGAGTCCGACAACGACTTTGACGGCGAGCCGGGGTGCACCGACTGCGACGACACCGAGAACACGGTCTACACCGGCGCCCCGGAGATCTGCGACGGGCTCGACAACAACTGCGACTCCGTGATCCCCGCGGACGAGGTGGACAACGACGGCGACGGCTTCAACGAGTGCGCCGGCACGGACTGCGACGACGGCAACAACGCGGTCTACCCCGGAGCGGTGGAGATCTGCGACGGCGAGGACAACGACTGTGACGGCGCGCTGCCGAGCGTCGAGTTCGACGCCGACAACGACGGGCAGCTGGTCTGCGAAGGCGACTGCGACGATCTGGACCCCACGGTGTACGTGGGCGCGCTCGAGATCTGTGACGCCCAGGACAACAACTGCGACGGCGCGGTGCCGCCGGGCGAGACCGACAGCGACGGGGACGGCGTGCCGACCTGCGCCAACGACTGCGACGACAACGATCCCCTGACCTATCCCGGCGCGCCGGAGCTCTGCGACGGGCTCGACAACGACTGCAACGCCTCGGTACCGGCCAACGAAGCGGACAGCGATGGGGACACGTACCGAGTCTGCGACGGGGACTGCGACGACTTCGTGGCCGCGACCAACCCCGGGGCGAGCGAGATCTGTGACGGGCTCGACAACGACTGCAACGGCAGCGCCGACTTCGACTCCGGCGGCGAGGTGGACGTGGACGGCGACGGCTCGCGCTCGTGCGAGGACTGCGACGACTTCGACAACGACGCCTTCCCGGGCAACCCGGAGCTCTGCGACGGGGCCGACAACGACTGCAACGGCAGCGCGGACTTCGACGCAGCGGGCGAGGTAGACGAAGACAGCGACGGCTGGCTGACGTGCGAGGAGTGCGACGACAGCAACGCGGCGACGTATCCGGGCGCGATCGAGATCTGCGACCAGGAGGACAACGACTGTGACGGCGGCTTGCCGTTCGATGAGTCCGACGACGACGGCGACGGCATGGCGACCTGCGAAGGGGACTGCGACGACTCGGACCCGAACACCTACGACGGCGCTCCGGAGATCTGCGACGAGGAGGACAACGACTGCGACGGCACCACCGAGGACGAGTCCGAGGATCTGGACGCCGATGGCTTTACCCCGTGCGACGACGACTGCGATGACACCGATCCCGACACCTACCCCAACGCGGACGAGATCTGCGACGGCGCGGACAACGACTGCGACGGCGAGCTGCCCGACGACGAGCAGGATGGCGACGGCGACGAGTGGATGGAGTGCGAGGGGGACTGCGACGACGAGGAGGCCAGCGCGAATCCGGGCATGGGCGAGGACACAGACGAGCTGTGCAACGACGGCATCGACAACGACTGCGATGGCGACCGGGACCGGTTCGAGGACGACTGCGATGGCCTGTGGGTGGCGAGCGGGGACGACGACGACGACGACGATGGCGGGGGACGCGGCGGATGCACCTGCGACGCAGCGGCGCCCAGCGCGCCCACTGCGGCCTGGATCCTGATGCTGGCGGGCCTCGGGCTGCTGCGGCGCCGCCGGGCCTGAGCGATCACCAGGGGCGCGGCACCAGCATCGGCACGCGGGCCACGACGTCGGCGTAGCCGGGGCGTTTGGCGAGCTGCCTTCTCTCCATCAGGGGGATCGACACGCCCATGAACATCGCGGTGACGGCCACGAACCCCACCGCAGTCCACCACGGAGCCCCGGCATCCAGCCCGACCAGCAGGGTGCCCAGCCACACGCCGATCTCGCCGAGATAGTTGGGATGGCGGCTGCGCGCCCACAGCCCGGTGTCCAGCACGTCGCTGGGTCCCGCGCGCTTGACGAAGGCCCGCAGCTGCTCGTCCGCGACGCCCTGCAGCACCACGCTGCCCACGATGACGGACGCGCCGCCCCACGCCAGGGCACCGACGGGCTCCGCCGAGGTCATGGCGTACATCGCCGGCAGCAGCCCCAGGAAGACCTGCACCGTGGGGAAGAGGTGCAGCCCGACGAGCGACAGCGGCCAGTAGCCGAGCCCCAGGCGGCGCCGGAAGTCCGCATAGCGCCAGTCCTCTTCGTGCAGCCCCCGCCAGCCCCGGGCCCAGTTCCAGGTCAGCCGGACCGCCCAGGCGCTGAGCGCGCCGACCATCAGAGCCTGGCGCAGGGCATCGGCCCCAGATGCGGCCGGGTGGACTGCCCACAGCACCAGCAGGAACGGCGGCGCCACGCTCCAGTAGGCGTCGTACACCGAGCTGTTGTTGACCAGCCGAGACGCCCCGAAGATGACGAGCGTCGCGGCGAGGTCGGCGGCTGCGCCCTGCACGAGCGGCGAGGAGTCGCCCAGCTGACCGGCCACGACCGCGCCCACCGCCACCGCCATCACGTAGGCCGCGCCGACCTTTGCGAAGGAGCCAGCCAGCGACTGGGGCGGGTGGATGGAGGTGTGCGCCATGGCTGCGATGGTAGCCAGCCCCTCACCAGCTCGGTAGGTCGCCCTTCTTGCTCCGCTTCTTCGCAGCCGGCTTCGCCTCGGGCTTCGCCTCCGGCGGGCTCTCGTCGGGTGCCCGCTCGCGCTCGGACAGCGGACCGACCACACCGCCGGCGGCCTCGACCTCTGCCCGATGCGCGCGCATCGCCGCCCGCCGCTGATTGCGCCGACGATTTCGCTGCACCACCTCCTGGTCGGCGAGCCATACCTGCTCCACCTCGGTGCGCGCCCACTGGGTCTTGCGCAGGAACTTCAGGCTCGACCGGATGGACGGGTCCTCGTTGAAGCATCGGATGCGCACCCGGCGTCCCAGCTCTTCGAACCCGTGCCGCTCCACGAGCTCTTCGAGGATGGCCTTGAGCGTCATGCCGTGCAGCGGATTGTTCGGTTGTTCCTCGGTCACGCGCTCCCCAGGACTCGGTGCAGCGCCACGCTCAGCTCCGCCCGGTTGAACGGCTTGCGCAGCAGCGGGACGTCGTCGTGGCGTCCGTCCAAGAGCTGCGCAGAGTAGCCAGTCATGTACACCACGGGCAGGCCCGGACGCACGTCGAGGACCGCCCGGCGCACCTCGGGGCCGGAGCCGCCCGGCATCACCAGATCGGTCAGGAGCAGGTCGATCTCGCTGCGCTGCGCCACAAGAACGGCCTCCTTCAGGGTCTCCGCCTCACGAACGGTGCACCCCAGCCGAGCCAGCATCAGGCGTACGGCCGAGCGCACCTCGGGGCGGTCCTCCACCACCAGCACGCGCAGTCCCTGCAGCGCTGCGTCATCGTGCAGGATGGCGTGCTCGTCGGTGGGCGTGCGGGCAGCGGACCACGGCAGCCGCACCAGCACCGAGGTGCCCACCCCCTCCTCGCTCTCGATGCGGATCTCGCCGTTTGCCTCCTCCACCGCGCCGTGCACGGTCGTCAGACCGAGCCCCGTGCCCTCGCCCAGGGTCTTGGTCGTGAAGTACGGAGTAAACGCAGAGGCGAGGCTCTCCTCATCGAGGCCGCAGCCGTCGTCCCGCACCTCGAGCTCCACCCACTCCTCGCCCGCGCGCCGCACGGTGAGGTGGATGTGCCCCGGGCCCTCGATGGCGTCGCGGGCGTTCAATACGAGGTTGGTCACGACCTGGTCGAGCCGTCCCCGGGCGATGAGCACGTTGCAGCCCATCTCGGAGCCGAACTCGAGCTCGATGTCCGCGCGGATCAGCCGCCGCAGCATCGGCACCAGCTCCTTGACCGACTCGCCCAGCTCCAGGTTGCGGGCCTGGGTCTGGTCACCAGTTCCAAACACGAGCAGCCCTCGGGTGAGGGCCGAGCCGCGATCGACGCCGTCGAGCAGCGCTTGCGCCTCCTCGCGTACGTCCGCGTCGCTGTGCTCGATGAGGAACGAGGCCTGGGCCGCAAAGACCGTGAGCAGGTTGTTGAAGTCGTGCGCGACCCCGCCGGCGAGCCGGCCCAGCGCTTCGAGCCGCCGGCCGGCCTCGACCCCTCGCTGAATGCGCGTGTTCGTGGCCTGCTGCTCGGCGAGCTCACGCTCGGCGCGCCCCCGCTCGTCCACTTCGTGCCGCAGCGTGCGGTTGTGGGCCCGCGTTCGAGCGAGCAGCCACCCGACCAGCCCCAGCGCAAACAGCGCGAGCACGAACGGCAGCCCCGTCTGGGCCATCGCGGTCTCCCACCACAGCGCCCGCCTCTCAAAAGACAGGCTGCGCATCTCGTCCCAGCCGCCCCGCCCTCGGGCCTGGACCTCGAACGTGTAGGCGCCGGGCGGCAAGTCCTCGAAGTGCACCAGCCGCGTGGTGGTGGAGGCCGACCACTGCTCGTTTCGGCCGCGCAGGCGGTAGCGATACAGCACGGCCCGCGGGTCGAGGAAGTAGATGGCGCTGTACGCGACGATGAGGCTGCCGGGACCGCGGACTGCGTGCGCCTCGGTGAGCAGGCTCTCGTCGCCGTAGGTCGCGCGGTCCAGGACGGGGTGAGGGCTCTGCGCTTCGCGCACCTTGCGGGGGTCCACCTCCGCCACCCCGGAGATGGTGGGGGCCCACAAGCGCCCGTCGGCGGTGCGCAGTCCGCCGGGGCCGTTGCCCTCCGCCGTGCCGACCAGGGTGCAGAGCACCGAGACGCCCGACGTCACCGCCCCTTCGAGCTCCGCTTCCGAGACCCGGCCCATTCCTCGGTTGGTGTTGAACCAGAGGTCGCCGTCCTCGGTGTCGAAGATGTGAGAGACGGCGTAGTCGCACATGCCCTCGTTCGGTGTCAGGCGGGCTTGTATGGACTCGCCCCGGACCGCTGCGAGGCCCGAGCCATAGGTCGCGACCCAGACCCGCTCGCCGCGCACGAGCAGATCGCGCACCGACTGGAGATCCTGCACGGGGATGCTGCGCACAATGTCGTGGTCCCACAGGACCAGGCGCTCCTCATCGAGCACCATCCACACCCCGGCGTCGGTGCAGCGGATGACCCGCGCCCTCTCCGCGCCCAGGTCGGCGGCGCTGACCGCTCGGACGGGCACGTCTCCCTCGATGCGAAAGAGGGTCTCGTCGAGAGCGAAGCAGTCGCCTTCGATCGGGCTGTGCAGAGTCAATCCTTCGTCGTCGAACGCGGTCGTAGACACGACGCGCCGCTCGGCGTCCAGCCGAACGATTCCGCTGGGATCCGCGAGGAGCGCGCCCCCGCGGCCATCGGGCCACAGGTGCACCCACTCCGGGGAGAGGCGCGCCGGGGGCGCGGTCGCGTCGATCGCGATGAGGTTGAAGTAGTCCGTCGCCCAGACCCCGCCGCCGGGTGCCGGCGCGACGCTGAACGTGCTGAACCCAAAGTCGTGCCGCTCTGAGTCCTGGGGTTGCAGGCGCATCAGTCCGTCGCCGTCCGTGCCGACCCACAGCCCCCCTTCGCGGTCCTCCAGCATCGAGATCGCCGCTGCGCCGCCCTCGCCGAGGAGCATCGGCTCTCGCTCAGCGCGCAGGTGGTCCACCGGCATGGGGTTCCTGTCGCCGCCGCAGTGCAGCTCGCCTCGCCACTCAGTGCACTTGAAGGAGCGCATCTCGATCCCTCGGGACGCCGTCAGCGCGCGCCACTCCGACCCACCGCGCTCTTGGATGTAGATGCCTTGTCGCGCCGCGATCAGCGTCGCGTCGTCGAGCACATGCCACCGCTGAAACGCGAGGCCTGGGGGCCCTGGGCCGAGCTCGCCGCAGTCGCCGACGAGGCAGTGCATGCCGCCGGTGCCGTCGAGTCGCGGCACCGCGAGCGCGCCACTGGGGAGCGTGGTGATGGACCACTGATCACCCAGCACGGCGCGGCGAACGATCTCGTCGCCCTCGAAGCGCAGGACCGAGTGCCTCGTGACCGCCCAGATCGCTCCATCGGGCCCTACGGCCAGGTCCAAGATGCCCTCGTGGGGGCCGACCTGGGTCGCGACTCCGTCGGCGTAGCGATAGGCGCCTCGGTCCTGGCTCCCGAACCAGATCGCCCCGTCGGGGGCCTGCACGACGGCGAGGAAGCGCTCAGACGTGAGGCCCTGTGTGTTGGCGCTGCGCAGGACGTCGAACGTCAGCCCGTCGAAGCGAGCGATGCCGCCAAACGTCGTGATCCAGATGTAACCGTCTCGGTCTTGGAGCAGGTCGGTGACCGAGTTCTGGGGCAGTCCCTGGCGGGTCGTCCAGTGGTCCGTCGTCCAGTTCTTCGCATCCTCGTGCGCGAGGGCCGACCGCGGCACGACGACCGCCGCTGTGAAACACAGCAGCGCAACGCTCACCCCGATTGATGCTCTCCTCAGGCGCAAAGACCCTCCCAGCGCCATCCTATCGGTCCGTTGGGAGCGCGCGCACGAAGCGGAACCCCATGAAGGCGCTTCGGTTCCAATGGCTGGTGCCGAGGCGGCTCGCGCACCGCGCTGCGTCGGGCAGGTGATTCCACGATGCGCCGACCACGGGACGGAGCTGGTCGTTGCCGTGAAAACTCGCGTCGCCGCAGAGCTCCCGGATGGAGCCGGCGACGTCGCGGACTCCGTAGACCGACACGTCGCTGCGCACGCTGCCGACGGGGCGCGGTTGCGGGCGGCCCTGCTGGGAGTGGCGGATGTGGGCCAGGGTCGCGTCGAAGCGGTTTCCCCAGGGCCAGATCCTCCCATCCACGCCCCGGGCGGCCTTCTCCCACTGCAGAAGCGAGGGGAGCGCCACTGCCTCGCCCAGCTGCTCGCTCGCCCACGCCGCGCACGCCTGGGCGTGGTGCCAGCTGATGCCGAACACGGGCCAGTTCTCGTCCCACCGGTCCCCGTCCCGGTCCACCGCGGGGATGACGTACTCCTCGCCGGGCGCAGGGCGCGGCCAGTACTTGCCGCCGGAGTCGCTCACGCCGGTCTCGCCGCCCGGCACGTGCTGCCAGGCGCGCTCGGGGTCGCGGCGATGCAGGTCGTTCACGAACGCCCGGTAGTCCCGCAGAGACAGCGGCAGCGTGCGGATGAGGAAGCCCGGGACGTGGGGCCTGGTGCTGGGCCGCGCCTCGAGCGCGCTGGGGTCTCCGCAGCTGAGGAAGGGCCCGGCGGGCACGTAGGCCCACTGCGCGCCGATCTGCTCCGCCGTCAGGAGCGGCACGGGCTGAGCCTCCCAGTGCTCGGCGCGTCGGATGAACACGGGGTAGGTCACGGGAGCAAAGCCTGGGCGCTCCAGCGTGAGGCGATAGCTCCCCATCGCGAGCGGGACGGCCTGCAGCGGGGTGGTGCCGAGCACCTCGGGCTCGCTCAGCCCCCACACGATCCCGTCGGTGGAGAAGCGCTGGCAGGTGACCGTCGCGCCGGGCGGGTCGGTGCGCAGGCTCAGCGACCCGCGACCCTCGAGCCGCTCTGCGTAGGCTTCGGGAGCTTGTTCGCGCACCCGGTCCTCGCACCACCGGACGCGCCCCGCGTCTCCTGCATCCTCCGCTTCGAGCAGGCGGGTCCACCACCCCTGCGCGAGCAGCGCGGCGGCGTCGGAGCTCTCCGGGTCCTTCGCCCGCGCTTGATCACACGCGGTGACAAAGCTGGAGAACGCAGACAGTCGCTCGTTCCCCAGGGCGCTGAGCCGGTCGCGGGCGGTGAGCAGCTCCGCCTTGTCCTCCATGGGCGTCCACGCAGGGGTCGCTTCGTCCAGGGCCCGCTCTCGCTCGGCCAGGGCAGCCTGCTCCGTCCGCACCGCGAGGTAGGTCTTCCATCGCGCGCGGGCCTCGGCGAGGTGGGTCAACGCAGCGCGGCGTCGGGCGCTCCCGTCGAGCCAGGCCCGCACGGCGTCGGCGAGGGCCCCGGCGTGGGCGGGTCGGTCCTCGGGTTCGGTCGCCAGGGCCCACAGGGCGATGTCGCTCAGCTCGCCGGGGATCCTGCGCTCGGGGGTCACGCTCGTCGGTGGCTCTGGCGGCCCGGACATCAGCGCGAACATGAGCTGCAGTGCGTTGTCTGCGACGTAGGCGCGGCGCAGGGTGAGCAGCTCGAAGAGCACGCAGCCCAGGGAGAAGACATCCGCGGCGGGGGCGAGCCGCTCGTGCTCACCTCGGGCCTGCTCGGGCGCCATGTAGCCAGGGCTGCCCAGGGTCGCGCCGTCCTCGGTGTAGCTGCTGGTGCTGCGCCTGATCGGGGGGATGACCACCCGCCCGTCGTCGGTCTGGGGGAGGGGAGGCTCATAGGGGTTGTGGGCGCCGAGCAGCGCGGCGAGGCCCCAGTCCACCACCAGCACTTCGCCAAACTCGCCCACCATGAGGTTCTCGGGCTTGAGGTCGCGATGGATGACGCCCCGGGAGTGCGCAAAGGCCACCGCATCGCAGACCTGCACGAACACCGACAGCAGGCGATGCAGGGTCCACTGCTCGGCGGCGCCGTCGGCGAGGGCGTCTAGCAGCTGGCGCAGGGACTGACCGCGCAGCCGCTTCATCACGTAGTAGAGGCCGCCCTGCGGCGTCACGCCGATCTCGTGCACGGGCACGATGGACGGGTGCTCGAGCTGGCCGGTGATCTGGGCCTCGGAGACGAAGCGAGCGATGCGCGCCGCGCCCTGGCTTCCTTGATCCCGCACCACCTTGACCGCCACGTCGCGCGCCAGCTCGGGGTCGTGCGCTGCGTACACCGCCCCCATGCCCCCCCGGCCGAGCTCGTGCTTGACGATGAGGCGGCCGATGCGGGTCGGTGCGTCCTCAGATGTAGGAGCTGGCTCATCCGCGGCGGTCACGGTCGGGATCGCCCACGCCGGAGCTCCGAGGGCCTCGAACGTGCCGGTAGAGCTCAGGGTGGGCGCGAGCGGCAGGCCGAGTCGCTCGAGCAGCGCGCGCACGGGTTGAAGAATCGGATCGGTCACGCCCGACATCGTAGCCCTCACTTACAAAGCGTTACTCGTTCGCCCGAGAGCCTTGCGCGCCCTCCCGCTAGGTTCGCGGTGGAGGCCCGATGAACAAAGCCCTGATCTTCTGTGTTGCCATGCTCGCTGGTTGTGTCGCTGAACCCACCGACCCACCCGCAGATGACCCATCTGACGACGAGGCGGCCGCGGAGTGCGGCGGTACAGAGCAGATCGGCGTGACCGACACGTCCCACAGCAAGGGTCCCGCCAACTACGACGTGCTCATGGGCTCCGGCGACGTGCCCCGGCTCGACATCGTCATCTGCGAGGCGGACTTCGCGGAGATGAGCGAGGACCTCGAGGCTCTGACGTCCGGCGGCGGCGGCCCCGGCGGCGGTCCGGGTGGCGGGGGCCCCGGGGGCGGCGGCCCGGGAGGCGACTTCCCAGAGGAGGACCCCATCTACGTGCCCGCGACGCTCTCGTACGACGGCCAAGTCTGGCCCCAGGTGGGCATGCGATACAAGGGCAACTCGACCCTGTCCGGCGCGGCGAGCTCCGGGATCGGCAAGCTGCCGTTCCGGCTCTCCATGGACAAGTACGAAGACGAGTTCCCGGACCTGCTCGACCAGCGCTTCTATGGCTTCAAGGACCTCAAGTTCTCCAGCGGGTACAACGACTCGTCGCTGCAGCGCGACAAGCTGACCTCCGACCTGTTTCGGGCAGCGGACGTGCCTGCGGCCAAGGGTGGCTTCGTGCGGGTGTACGTCGATGTCGGCGGCGGCCCGGTCTACTGGGGTCTGTACACCGTGTTCGAGGATCCGGCCGGCGAGCTGCTCGACGACTGGTTCGGCGACGACGGCGGCAACGCCTACAAGCCCGACGGCACTGCGGCGACACTGGCCTCCTTCGTGGAGGCGGACTTCGAGAAGAAGACCAACGAGGACGACGCCGACTTCAGCGACGTGCAGGCGCTCATCGCGGCGCTCAACGCGGACGACACCGATGCCGCGGCGTGGCGGGCGGCGCTGGAGGAGACCTTGCATATGGAGGGCTTCATCCGGTACCTGGCGGTGAACAACCTGGTCGGGAACTGGGATGCCTACGGGCGCATGACCCACAACTACTACCTGTACGGCGACCCCAGCGACGACGGGCGCCTCACCTGGATTCCGTGGGACTTCAACGAGGCGCACTGGGACGGGCAGGGGAACCGTGCGGCGATCAACGTAGGCATGAGCAACATGGAGGCCGGTTGGCCGCTGCTGGACGCGGTGGCCGACGACCCGGTCTACCGCGCCCAGTACGAGGCGGAGGTGGCGGACCTGCTGGTGACTGCCTTTAGTCAGGAGGCCGAAGACGCGCGCATCGAGGAGAACCGGGACCGTATCGCCGAGTGGGCAGCGGCCGAGCGCGCGCCCTACACCGCGCAGACTCAGGACTTTGATGCGGCGACAGACGCCATCAGCGCCCACGTGTCGAGCCAGCGCAGCGAGGCGGCAGCGGTGCTGGCTCGGTAGACCGCCATGCGGTTGGGTTGGTCGGTACGGAGGAAGAATAACGACCAAAAAGGCCAAAAAGGGCGATTCGCGGTAGACGGATGCGGTCCGCCGGGGCAATGTAAGTCCCGCTTACGGATTCCTCTCTTCTTCGGAGTCACCATGACCATTGTTCGACCGCTCCTCCTGCTTGCGATCTCCGCCTCACTGCTCGGCTGTGACGAGTGGGCCGGCTACGACATCCAGGCTCCGCCCGCGCAGGCGCGCGTCGTCCTCGACGACACCCCGTTCATCATGCCGGCCAAGGTGTGCGTGGACCCGAGCACGGTGCAAGGGGTGCCTGACGACGCGGAGTTGATCGACGGCGAGCTGTGCGTGTGGGAGGCGTTCAACGGCGCTGTCCCGGAAGGCATGGCCTACTCCGACGTGGCCTCGTGCGACCCGCCGTGGACCCAGGGCCCCCCGTGGTTCGCCCAGCCCACCCGCATCTACAAGTCTCCCGCCTCGCTGCTCAATGACGAGGCGTGGGTGGCCGAGGCGGACTGGGCCGCGGCGCAGATCCGCTCCAGCGGCTGCTCGTGCTGCCACTCCTCGATGAGCGAGTCGGGCAACACCTCGGGCTTCGACGTGGACGCGCCCGGCGTCTGGACCGACTCGATGACCAGCTCCCAGCTGTCGATGTCGGGAGGAAACAACGAGCTGCACCGCCTGTTCGGTGCGTTCCCCGCCGAGGACAACCACGGCTTCGCTCGTGAAGACACGCTCTGGCTCAGCACCGATGCTGCGCGCCTCAAGGCGTTCTTTGACGGCGAGTTCGAGCGCCGCGAAGGCGGTCAAGAGGACGTAGATGAGTCCAACGCTGCGTTCGAGGCGCTGTTTGGCCAGGTGATCGCGGACCGCAGCGAGTGCGTGGGTGAGTTCGAGGGCGTGGGTCCCGACGGCACGGTGTACTGGAACAACGATGCGCCGGTCCGCCAGATCTTGCTCATGGAAGAGGACGCGGACACGCCGGCGTTCACGCCGAACCTGGACAAGCCCGAAGGCACGATCTGGGCGGTGTACGTGGACTTTGAGGGCACGCCCATCGAGAACGGCGCGCTGCGCATCGGTGACGTGCCCGCGGGTGCGCAGCAGGTGGTCCCGGATGGGGGCCCGGCTCCGGTGCTCGAAGAGGGCCGCACCTACAGCATCTTCGCGTCCGAAGACATCATGGTCGGACGGGTGCTGAACTGCACGTTCACCTACAGCGCGGTGCCGGTCGGTGGGTAGTCGCATCCTCGCTGCCGCCGCTGGCTTCGCGCTGTTGAGCGGGTGCGCGCCGCTGGACCTGCCGGAGCTCGAGTGGGATCTGCTCGGCGACGCCGACGAAGAGCTCGATCCGCTCTGCGACGAGGACTTCGCCATGTGCGGCGACGTGCTGGTCCCCAGCCCGCTGGGCGGCGCGCCGCGGTCGATGGCCGTGGCTCTCTATCGGAACATCCCGCCAGCCGGGCCTCCGTTCGCCACCATCGTCGAAGACGACATGCCCGACGCGCCGGAAGGTGGGCGCTACAAGGTCCGGGTGCGTCCCGTGCTCGAAGAAGGGGACTTCTTCATCTGGGCGAACTTGTACATGGAGGATGGGGGAGACCGCATCCCGAAGAACGGCGTGGACTTCGTCGGCAACACCGAGAAGATCACGTTCGACGTGGCGCCGGTGATCTTCCCGGATATCCGCCTCGAGTTCTCACAAGGCTTCTAGTTCCCGCGCGGGAACGCCCGATCCACCCGATCTCTTCGTCGCCCTTCGGGGCCTGCTTGTGCGGCGCACCGGAGTGCGCCTTGTACGTTCTCTCTCGTACAGAGTTGCGGGTAGCCAGCAGTTGCGCCTTAGGCCATGAGCCTGTGCGGAGAAGTGGCCCCC
>Ga0222662_1001289_pt1 | contig 12644 bp, 9 predicted proteins | sample AntAcemetagen600_FD_179821 | JGI IMG/M metagenome (GOLD analysis project Ga0222662, IMG submission 179821) | Saline water microbial communities from Ace Lake, Antarctica - #600 | ecosystem: Environmental > Aquatic > Non-marine Saline and Alkaline > Saline | place: Antarctica: Ace Lake | collected...
CCCGCACGGGGCGATGCACAAAGGAGACGGATTCCCGCCCTTATGCGCAAGGACAGGATGTGACCTAACACGTCTATATGCGCATGCGGAGTACTTGTGCATCGTTCCTGAAACTCGCGGCTATCCGGATCGGTACGTCCGGGGACCGGGGACCGGGGAGCTGTGCGGGGTGGCGCTGTTCTTTCGGGGAACTGGACGTAGAACGGATTCTTGCGTCGTGGGGCTGTCAGCGCCGGTGGTGCTGCGACTGCTGGGTTTGCCGTCGCTGGTGGAGGGCTGCGGTGCACCGCCACATCAGGGAATGACGGCTCCTCTCATAGTGGGCTGCGGACGATGAAGCGGTTGGGGTCGCGCATGTGGGTGTAGCGGGTTGTGGTTCGGATGTCGGAGTGACCGAGCAGCTCCTGGATGATGCGCAGGTCCGTGCCGGACTCGAGGAGATGCGTGGCGAACGCGTGACGCAGGCTGTGAGGGGTGACTCGCTCCGTGATTCCCGCCCTCTTGGCCGAGCGTTTTACGAACTGCTGGACACAGCGGGTGCTCCAGCTGCCGCCAGCCTGCGATGGGAAGAGTGGCTCGCGAGCCGACCGGTCGCCGATCTGCTCCTGGAGGGCGGGGATTATCCGATCGCTGAGGAGGGTGAAGCGGTCCTTACGCCCCTTTGATTGGCGAACGACGAGGACTCGCCTTTCGAGCTTCACATCACCGACCTCCAGGGCGGTCAGCTCGGAGACCCGCAAACCCGCGCAGTACAGGAGCAGCAAGGCGGTCTTGTGCCTCTCGTTGCTCAGGGCTCCCGCCATGGCGAGGATCTGCGACCGACTCGGAACGAACGGCAAGTGCGTCTCGCTTCGGGGCCGAGGAACGTCGAAGCGGGCGATGTCCCAGCCGTAGAGCCGGATGTACAGGAACTGGAGGGCGGAGACGGACTGGCCCACGAGCGACCGCGAGACCCCCACCTCGAACAACTGCAGGAGGTAGGCCCGGACGGTCTCGTGAGTCGCCTCGCGCGGGTGCACTGGGTCGATCCACTTCACGAAGCGGCGCAGACACGTCGAGTAGCTCTTGATCGTGGCCGTGGCGTAGTGCCGCAGCTCCAGCTCCTGCCGATACCGGGTGAACAAGTGAGACGAGAGCCGACGCCCGGATTGCTCTGAGGTGGCGGGCGTAGGGATGCGGCGGGTCCCCTCGGGGACGCGTGAATGGGTCATGCGAACTCGGGGTGCGGGGAAGAGGGCGCGCGGCGGGGGAAGCCCGGGGCGGCGAGTGAGAGGGTATGGGGTAGGTGGGACAGAAGCTGTCCCGGGTTGGGGCGGACGGGTCGACGGACCCGGCAACGCCTCCCGCCGGCTGGCAAGCCCGTCTACGGCCGCCGCGCTAACGGAGGACCAGCTCCCTACCCGTGCCCACGACCACCATGCCCGTGGTCGTGCCCGTGGTCGTGCCCATGCCCATGCCCGTGGTCGTGCCCGTGCCCGTGGTCGTGCCCATGCCCGTGATCGTGCCCATGCCCGTGGTCGTGCCCATGCCCATGCCCATGCCCGTGATCGTGCGACGTCGTCATCTCCGCCAACCACGCGCGTGGCCCGACCAGCCACGCGGAGCGCACCAGCAGCGCGAGCAGCACCATCGTCAGCACACCGGACACCGCCCCGTGGCCGTGCTCGCCACCGGCCGCGAGGTTCTCGGGCGGGATCGCGGGCAGCAACCACGTCGCCACCGCCGCCAGACCCCAGGTGACCCCCAGGAACGCCAGCAGCCCCAACACCACCGGCCTGCGGCCGTAGCTCTTCCACAAGAACCCGAACGTCGCCACGTTCGTCGCCGGCCCCAGCAGCAACCCCGCGAGCACCGCCCCGGGCGTCAACCCCTTCGCCCACAACACACCCGCCAGCGGCGTCGCGGAGCTCGCGCACACGTACATCGGCACCGCGATGGCGCTCACCACAGGCACGTCCCACCCCGAGGCCGCCAGCGCCGCGATCTGGTCCGTCGTCACGAACGCGTCCACGAACGCCGCGAACACCAACCCCGCCACCACGAACGGACCGATGTGCAACACCAGCTCCTCGAGCGATGTCCACAACCGCACCGCAAAACTCCCTGTCGGCTCCTCGCCCAGCCCGGGCAGCTCGTCCCCGCTCGGCTCACCCACGCTGCGCGCCAACACCACCGCCGCCACGCCCGCCGCCAACACCGCGCCCACCAGGCGCAGCACCGCAAACTCAAAGCCCAGGAACTGCACCGACAACGCGAAGGTCTCCACGCCGAGCTCCGGCGTCGCCAACAGGAACGCCACCACCAACGCAGCCCCAGCCCGTCGCTGCACCAGCGCCTCGCTGATCGGCAACACCGAGCACGCACACAACGGCAACGGCGCACCGATCACCGCACCCCGCGCCGCGTCGCGCACCACGCCTCGCCCCCGCAACCACGACGCCGGAATCCTGGCCCCCATCGCCTGGACCATCGCCCCCAACCCCAGGCCCAGCAACAGCATCGGCGCGGTCTCGCGGGTCAACTCGATGAGCGAGGCGAGGAACCCATCCGCGCCCGCCGGTCGGTGGTCACCCAGCTCCATGGCCACAATGGGCACCGCGAACCCCGCCGCCGCACCCAACAAGTCCGCCCAGCGCGCGCCCGGCCCCTCGACCACATCCTCGTCGTGCTGGTGCCACAGAACGTGAATCAGCAGCCCCGCCAACAGCGCCGGCAGCCATGACTCCGCACCCGGCAGCAGCTCCGCCCCGCCATGCCCGACCGCAGCTCCGATCCCCGTGCACACCGCCAACAACGCCCCGCGCAGCAGAGCGTTCCGGCGCGTGCCGTGCCGCGCGAACTCCAACAACACGGCCGCCAACAGAGGCACCGAGTGAGCCGCGATGGCCAGGGTCACCGCCCACGCCCCCGAGCTGATCGACCAGGCGACCCCGACCTCCACACCGTCGACGAGCTGGTGCAGCAGCAAAGCCGCGAATGCGATCTCCTCGCCAGCCGTCGAATGCTCGCCCGGCGGCCCGCGGAACACGCGCTCGGCCATCGCAGGCACCACCAACCCGATGGCAAACAAGCCCAGCGCCAGCGCTCCCGTCTCCGCTGCAGCCCCCGGCAACAGTTCGCCTAACACGACCGCCAGCGCCGCAAAGAGCGCAAATGTCCGCGCAGGACCCAGCCGAGCGGGCGAGAGGAGGCGCGGCGACGTCGCCAGCAAGCTGCCGATCAGCACGGGAATGACGGCAGCGAGGATGGCGATGAGCACCGAGCGTCTCTCCTTCGAAGGCGGCGGACTCTACACGACGAGCCTTGGCCGTCGCGGCGCCCAGACCAGGCCCCATGTCAGCGCGCCAGCTGGATCCTCTCCTCGCGCACCGCCTCGATCGCGCGCAGCAGCTCCTCCGCCGCCGACTCCGGCGAGCCGTCGGACGTATCCAACACGAGGTCGGCCTGGGCGTACAGCGACTCCCGCTGACTCAACATCGCCCTCAGCTCATCCATCGGACGCTCGCGCTCCGCGACCGGCCGCGAGTCCCCCTGACCCAGCACCCGCGCCATGTGCTCCTCGGGCGAGGTGCGAAGCCACACCGTGATGCACTCCTGCTTCATGAACGCGTACGCGGGACCGTTCGTGACGACCCCTCCAGACGCAGCGATGACGTACGTGTCACGGCGACCCAGCAGATCGCCTACCGCCACCGCCTCGAGGCGCCGGTAGTAGTCTTCGCCGTGCACCGAGAAGATCTGGCCAAGGTCCAGCCCGGCCAGGTCCTGAATCGTGTGGTCCACCTCCATGAACGGCCACCGAAGCGCATCGGCGATGAGGATGCCGATGGTCGTCTTCCCCGCCCCGCGCATGCCGAGCAGCGCAATGGGCCACTGGGTCCGGCGGCCGGTCCATCGCTCCACACGATCCTCAGCGACCATCGGGATGGACTTGATGGTCCACAGCTCGGAAGCGACCAGGTCAGCCACCTCGTACCCCAGCACCTGAGCCACCGCATCGAGGCGCCCCAGCGCGATGTTCGCCCGCCCGTTCTCAAGCTGGCTGATGAACCGCGGGGACAGCCCGGACCGCTCTGCCAGCTCCTTCGCCGTCAGTCCCAGGGCCGCCCTCCTCGCGCGTACGCGCAGGGCTACTCTACGCATCAGCTGGGCACTTCCATCAGGCATGAACGCACTATAGTGCACATAGCCGGATCTATGCGCGCAATATCTTGCACCTCTCCGGCAGCGGCTTTAACCTCCCCGCCATGGCTGCTGACCACCCCCATCCCCCCGTGTCCTTCCAGACTCATCCTCGCTCGTACCGCCACGTGCAGTTGGAGGTGGAGGGGCCAGTCGCCCGGATCTCGCTGGACGTGTCCGAGGACGAGGGCATGCGCCCCGACGACTACACCCTCAAGCTCAACAGCTACGACGTGAGCGTGGACATCGAGCTCAACGACGCCGTGCAGAGGCTGCGCTTTGAGCACCCCGAAGTGGCCTGCGTCGTCATTACGAGCGCGATCGACGGTGTGTTCTGTTCGGGCGCCAACATCTTCATGCTGGGCAGCTCGTCGCACGCCTTCAAGGTCAACTTCTGCAAGTACACCAACGAGACCCGGCTCTACATCGAGGATGCCTCTGCGAACAGCGGCCAGCGCTACATCGCCGCCCTCAACGGCGTGGCGTCCGGTGGCGGCTACGAGCTGCCTCTCGCCTGCGAGGAGATCTACCTCATCGACGATCGACGCTCCGCGGTGGCGCTGCCCGAGGTGCCCTTTCTCGGGGTGTTGCCGGGGACTGGCGGGCTGACGCGCGTCGTGGACAAGCGCAAGGTCCGGCGCGACCGGGCGGACATCTTCAGCACGCTGGCCGAGGGCATCAAGGGCAAGCGAGCGGTCCAGTGGGGACTCGTTGACGGCGTGTTTCCCACGTCGAAGTTCGACGCGGGCATCGCCGACCGGGCAGCAGCCATCGCCGGGGACGGACATCCCGACCGGGTCGGCATCACGCTGACCCCCATCGAGGCGCAGGTCGATGACGACGGCAACCGCACCTACGAGCACGTGACGGTGACGTTCGGGCCAGTAGACCGCGTAGCCACGGTGACGGTGCACGCTCCGAAGGAGGTGAGCCCGATCCCGGCCAGCCCGCGGGATCTGGGCGAGTCGTGGTGGGCGCTCAAGGCGTTCCGCGAGCTCGACGATGCCTTGCTGCATCTGCGGTTCAACCACCTCGACATCGGCATGATCCTCATCAAGACCGTCGGGGACGGAGCCAACGTGCTCGCTACGGACGCGCAGCTCGTCGCCCACGCGGATGACTGGTTCGTGCGTGAGGTCACCCTGCACCTCAAGCGGGTGCTCAAGCGCCTCGACATGACCGCGAAGACGCTGTTCGCGCTCATCGAAGAAGGCTCGGCGTTCGCCGGGTCGCTGCTCGACATGGCTTTGGCGTGCGACCGGCAGTACATGTTCGACGAAGAGGGTGTGTCCATCGCGGTCAGCGAGCTCAGCTTCGGCGCGCTGCCCATGGGCAACGGGCTGACGCGCTTGCAGGCGCGATTCCTCGGCGACACCGAGCAGCCCGGGGTCATCCACGCTCGGGTGGGCGAGACGCTCGACGCCGAGGCTGCGATGGAGCTGGGCCTGGTGACCGATGCGTTCGACGACATCGACTGGGAAGATGAGATTCGGCTCGTCGTCGAAGAGCGCGCGTCGATGTCGCCGGACGCATTGACCGGGATGGAGGCGAACCTGCGCTTCGCTGGTCCTGAGACGATGGAGACGAAGATTTTTGGGCGGCTGACCGCCTGGCAGAACTGGATCTTCCAGCGGCCGAACGCGGTGGGACCCAAGGGGGCGCTGACGCTCTATGGGCGACCTGAGACCGCAGAATTCGACTACGACCGAACCTGACCTGCTGCGGGCAGCGGCCCGCGTCCCGGGGCTGGGCCCCGCCGAAAGGAACCGCCATGCAAGTAGATCTCAACGCAAAGATCCCCAACAACGTCGGCCTGGCTGACGACCGCAAGCTGCAGCGCGCTCTGGAGGCGTGGCAGCCCAACTTCATCGAGTGGTGGAAGGACATGGGGCCCGAGGGGTTCCAGGCGGATGAGATTTACCTGCGCACCGCGGTCGCGGTGGACTCCAAGGGCTGGGCTCACTTCGAGCACGTCAAGATGCCCGAGTACCGGTGGGGCATCTTCCTCGCTCCGAGCGACGAGCAGAAGCTGATCAACTTCGGCGACAACATCGGCCAGCCCGCTTGGGACAAGGTGCCCGGCGACTGGCGCACCGAGCTGCGGCGGATCATCGTGACTCAGGGCGACACCGAGCCCGCGTCGGTCGAGCAGCAGCGGATGCTGGGGCAGTGCGCGCCGTCGCTCTACGACCTGCGCAACCTGCTGCAGGTCAACGTGGAAGAGGGCCGTCACCTGTGGGCGATGGTGTACCTGCTGCACAAGTACTTCGGCCGGGACGGGCGCGAGGAGGCCGACGACCTGCTGGTCCGGCGCTCGGGAAACCCCGACAGCCCGCGCATCCTCGGTGCGTTCAATGAGCCCATCAAGGACTGGCTGAGCTTCTTCTGCTTCACCTACTTCACCGATCGGGACGGCAAGTACCAGCTCGCCTCGCTCGCGGAGTCGGGCTTCGATCCGCTGGCGCGGTCGTGCCGGTTCATGCTGACCGAGGAGGCCCACCACATGTTCGTGGGCGAGACCGGCGTCACTCGGGTCATCCAGCGCACGCTGGAGCTGATGAAGGAGGCGCCCGGCGAGGACGTCACGACGCGGGGCGGCATCCCGCTCGACATCATCCAGAAGTACGTCAACAACTGGTTCTCGGTGTCGATGGACCTGTTCGGCGGCGAAGACAGCAGCAACGCGGCGTCGTACTTCGCGGCCGGGCTCAAGGGCCGGTTCAACGAGATGCACCCGGGCAAGTACGAGGACCACGTGGCGCTCGACCAGGTGTACGAATCGACAAAGCCCACGGGCGACGGCGGGCTCGAGAACATGGAGGTGCCGATGCGCCGCGCCATGAACCTGGTGCTGCGCGACGAATACAAGGCCGACTGCGAGAAGGGCGTCGCCCGCTGGAACAAGGTGATCAAGCGGGCCGGCGTGAACTTCGAGATCAAGCTACCCAGCGAGCGGTTTCATCGTCAGCAGGGCCTCTGGGCGGGGCAGCCCTGGGATCTGGACGGCAACTGGGTCGGCGAGGACGCCTGGGCGGTCAAGAAGTCCGAGTGGCTGCCGACCGAGGCGGACGAGGCGTACGTCGCGTCCCTAATGAAGCCGGTCTACGAAAAGGGCAAGATCGCAGGCTGGATCGCGCCGCCGCGCACCGGAATCAACAACAACGGCTTCGACTTCGAGTACGTGAAGTTCGCCGATGACCCGTACGCACGTATCTGAGCTGGGGAGAACGATGACTCGTGTACTGAAGAGCTACCTATCCGGCCGCTTTGTGGCTGGTACTGGCCGCGCAGCGACGCTGTTCGACCCCACCCGCGGCGGGGCCGTGGCCGAGACCTCCACCGAGGGGCTGGACCTGGGCGCGGCGCTGGACCATGCGCGCTCCGTGGGCGGACCGGCGCTGCGCGCGCTGACCTTTGTGCAGCGGGGCGAGATGCTGGGAGCGATGGCCTCGGCCCTGCATGAACACCGGGACGAGCTGCTCGAGCTCGCTTGCCTGAACGCAGGGAACACCCGCGGGGACGCGAAGTTCGACATCGACGGCGCGACCGGCACGATGGCGTTCTTCGGCAAGCTGGGCAGCAAGCTCGGTGACCGGACATTCCTGGTGGATGGGGACAGCGAGCAGCTGGCCCGTAACCCTCGCTACATCGGGCAGCACATCGCGGTGCCCCGACATGGCGTCGCCATCCACATCAACGCGTTCAACTTCCCGGCGTGGGGGTTCGGCGAGAAGGCTGCTGTTGCCTTGCTCGCTGGCGTCCCGGTGCTGTGCAAGCCCGCGACCAGCACGTCGTTGGTGACCGCGCGCATGTTCGAGATCCTCGTGGCGGCCAACGTGGTGCCGGATGGGGCGATCTCGCTGCTGTGCGGCTCGGCGGGGGATCTGCTCGACCATCTGGGTCCCCAGGACGCGCTGGCGTTTACCGGCAGCGCGGACACCGGGGCGATGATTCGCGGCAAGAGCAACCTGCTCAAGCTCGGCGTGCCCGTCAACGTGGAGGCCGACAGCCTCAACTCGGCGGTGATGGGGCCCGACGTGCAAGACGGGACGGCCACGTTCGACATGTTCGTACGGGAGGTCTCTCGGGACATGACGCAGAAGGCGGGGCAGAAGTGCACCGCAGTGCGGCGCATCTATGTGCCTCGCGAGGCACTGGATTCCGTGCGCGAGGCGCTCATCGCCGAGGTGCAGCGCACCCAGGTCGGTGATCCGGCCTTGAAGCAGGTGCGGATGGGGCCGCTGGCGACGAAGCAGCAGCACCGCGACGTGCAGGCAGGGATCCAGCAGCTCGCCGCGGCGGGGCGCCTTGTGTACGGCGACGGCGGTCCGGGGACCCTTGAGGGCGAGGGCCTGGAGAACGGCTACTTCGTGGGTCCGACGCTGCTCGAGGTGGATGGACCCGGCGCGGGGGTGGTGCACGATCTGGAGGTCTTCGGCCCCGTGCAGACGCTGATTCCGTACGACGGCAGCGCAGCGGAGGCGGTCGCGTCGGTGGCGCTCGGCAGGGGCAGCCTCGTCAGCTCGGTGTACACCGACGACAAGGACTTCGCGAGCGACATGATCTTGGGTCTGGCTCCCTACAACGGCCGGCTTCACCTCGGAGGCCGCAAGGTCGCCGAGCACAGCCCCGGACCAGGCACGGTGCTGCCGCAGATGGTGCACGGCGGGCCGGGACGGGCTGGCGGCGGCGAGGAACTGGGCGGTGAACGAGGGTTGGGATTCTATTTGCAGCGCACGGCCGTTCAGGGGCTCAAGCCGCTGATCGAGCGCATCGCTGGGGTGTAGTTCGGGGGGCGTAGCGGCCGCGGACCGCGGGGTCGCCGGGCGAATCGGCATGGATTCGCGGATCCCCATCTGCTAAAGACTGCGCGCACGGGCCAGCCTGGCTGTTGCGTGCGTGGACCTGGCCTGGCCAGGGACTGGAGGTTGCAGGTGGCGAAAGCTCTCACAGTGAACGGGCCCGACGCGGTCATGCAGATGGACGACCACACCGTCTATCGCAACACCATCGCGCGGATGTTCCGGTCGGGATTCATCGAGGCCTTCACCAAGGTCCACCCCATCGTTCCGGCGCTGATCTTCGTGCCGGTTTTGGCGTACTTCCTGTGGACGGGTCTCGCCGCGGCCGGGCCGCTGCTGCTGGTCCCCGCGGTTCTCGGCGGCGTGCTGTTCTGGACGCTGACGGAGTACGTACTGCACCGGTGGCTGTTTCACATCGCGCCGACCAACATCATCTCAAAGATGATCTACGTCTACCTGCACGGCATTCATCACCACTACCCCGACGACCACTACCGTCTCGTGATGGTGCCGGTGATCTCGGTGCCGCTCGCCACCCTGTTCTACTTCGGGTTTGCGGCGGTGCTGCCGGCGGAGTTCGTGGCCGGCGCGTTCGCCGGGCTCACCATTGGCTACCTCGCCTACGACTACGGCCACTGGGCCACCCACCACATCAAGATCCCGCGCAGCGCGTGGGCGAAGCCCCTCGCCATGATGCTCAAGGGCCAGCGCAAGCGGCACCTGCGTCACCACTTCGGGGACCACACCCGCGGATTTGGGGTCAGCACGGGCCTGTGGGACCACGTGTTCCGTACGGTGGATCCGGTGCTCGCCGGCGGTCAGCCGACCGCGCCGGTCGAGTCCAAGGACGAGGCGGCCTAACGCGCCGGTCGAGTCCAAGGACGAGGCGGCCTAACGCGCCGGTCGAGTCCAAGGACGAGGCGGCCCAACGGGTCGACGCGTCCAAGGACAAGGCGCCGTAGGAGGCCCCAAGGGCAAGCGGGCCGCCCCGGGTCTGAAGACCCGAAGCGACCCGCGGCCCGCACCCGGGGGCTAGCCCCCGTTGCGTCCCAGCACCACGGCGCCCCCGACGCGGTCCGCCATGACGTCCCCGGCGCCCTCGGCGTTTGCGTCTCCGAACGCTGGGTTCTCATCGATCACCAGGTTCCCGTCGATCCGCTCCAGGCCGTACAGCGACTCGATGCCCTGCAGGTCGGGGTTGTCGAGCACCAGCACGTCGCCCTGCACGAGCACCAAGGCGGGCAAGTAGGGCAGGTCCTCGGCGCTGGCGAAGCGCTCGAGCACGTAGTTGCCGCCGATGCGCCAGGCCTCGCCGAGCAGCTCCACGACCTCGGCCGCGTCGTTCCACCGCACCATCACGTCGCCACTCACCTCCAGCAGCGTGCTGGCGATGTGCACCTCTCGCAGGGCCCGGTTCTCCTCGATCTCCAGCGAGCCTTCCAACACCGCGAGCCGGTCGAAGCCCAGGAGCCGATCGAGACCTGCGAGGTTGGCGATGCGCAGGTCGCCGCCAATCTCCACCAGATCGTTGAACCCGTCGATCCGCTGGACCTGGGGCGCGAACGTGATGGCGAGGTCCCCACGCACCGACTCCAGGCAGTCCATGGCCGACGGGTTGGCGACCGCGGCGCCGATGCTGACGCTGCCCAGCACGCTGGTGAATCCATCCGCACAGAACACCTCGAGCTGCACATCATCCGTGGCGACGAAGTCTCCGTCCCACATCGGCGGGACCTGGGCGGGCTCCGGCTCGACCTCGGCACCGTTCGGGGTCTCGGGCTCGTCCGGGGTCTCGGGCCCGTCCGGGGTCTCGGGCTCGTCCGGGGTCTCGGGCGACGGCGGCGCGACGGGGCGCATCCGCGCAGTGCCATCCGCTTCGTAGACAACGAACGACGACGCGGCGTCCTGCAGGACGAACTCACTCGCTGGAAGGTCGGCGCTAGGCGGCGCACACGCTCCGAGCGCCAACGCGGTCAGCGCACACAGGTTGTAGGACAACGGGCGGGAAACAAATGGGGTCATGGTCATGGTCTTTCACCTCCACATCCCGGGACGAAACCGCGGTCACCGATCCGCCAAGAAAGTGAACATCGCCCCGCGCAGGGAGACCTGAGGACGCTTTTTGCTGTCCCCGAATCATTGACGAGAGGGCGAAACGCGACTAAACCTCCCGCCCACTGACTGATCGGTCGATCAGCCCCCCCCCGCCCTCGAGCACCAAACGACAGGAGGAGAGATGAGCGCATCGGAGACTTCGGGCCGCGAGTCCATCCTCGACTGCGCCTGCACGCTCTTCGCCCAAGGCGGGTTCGCGGGCACGTCCATGCGCTCGCTCGCTAAGGCCGCGCGTACCTCGCAGGCGTTGATTCACCACCACTTCGGAACGAAGGCCGGCCTCTATCGCGCCGTCCGAGAGCGACTGATGGGACGGCTCGCCGAAGCAGAGGTCCTCAGCGCGCCGGTGGGCCCCGGCGCCGACCCCGTCGCCGACCCCGCCCTGAGCCTCGCGTCGGCCATGCAGCGCTACGCCGACTTCCTCCACGGCAACCCCGAGTTCCTGCGCCTCTCCACCTGGGCCCGCCTCGAAGGCGACGACGAGCCGTGGGCCGCCCACGACGACCTGCTCGCACCCATGGCCAACGCCCTGCACGAGCTGCAGCGCATCGGCCGGCTCCGCGCCGACCTCGACGTCAGCCTGCACATGGCCTGCGTCGGCGGCATCGTCGAGCACTGGGTCAGCCACCGAGGCCTGCTCGCATCCACCTTTGCCCCCGGCGAAGACCTCGAGTCCCTGACGACTCGCTACTTCGCCCAGACCGCATCCGTCATCGCCCACGGCGCCTCCGCGCGCCCGGAGCCCTCATGAAGCACGCCCTCCTCCTCGCCTCCGCCCTCGTGCTCGTCGCCTGCGGACCCGCCGAAGCCAGCCGCGACTCCTCGCCACCCGCCCGCGAGATCGACGTCCCGCAGGCCCCCGGCGTGCGGGTTGAGGTCGCGGTCGTCCAGCCCAGCGAGGCACGCCTCACCCTGGACCTGCCCGGGGAAGTGGAAGGCGCTCGCACCGCCAACCTCTCCGCGGCGCTGGGCGGCTTCGTCGAGCGCGTGCTCGTGGACGCAGGCGCCACGGTGTCCCGAGGACAGCTGCTCGCCGAAGTAGACACATCCCTGCGCGCCGTCAGCGTCGAGACCGCTCAGGCCCAGCTCGACCAGGCCACCGACGACCTGTCGCGCATCGAGAAGCTCGGCGACCTCGGCACGCCAGCCCGCATCAGCCAGGCCAAGACCCAGGTCACCCTCGCCGACGCCAACCTGCGCTCCGCCCAGATCCAGCTCGACCGCACCCGCATCCGCGCCCCCTTCTCGGGCGTCATCGCCGAGCGCTCCATCGAGGCCGGCGAGTTCGCCAGCCCCGGCGCCCCCGCCTTCCGCCTCATCCAACTGCACCCCGCCATCGTCAACCTCGCCGTGTCAGACCGCGACGTGGTCGCCCTGAAGGAAGGGATGAGCGTCACGGTCATCGCTGACGCCCGCCTCTCCCCCACCAAAGGCACCATCAAGCGCATCCTGCCCGCCGGCAACCTCAAGACCCGCACGTTCGAGGTCGAGGTCGAGGTCCCCAACAAGGACCACGCCCTGCTGCCGGGCATGATCGCCTCCGCC
>Ga0222662_1001291_pt1 | contig 12643 bp, 9 predicted proteins | sample AntAcemetagen600_FD_179821 | JGI IMG/M metagenome (GOLD analysis project Ga0222662, IMG submission 179821) | Saline water microbial communities from Ace Lake, Antarctica - #600 | ecosystem: Environmental > Aquatic > Non-marine Saline and Alkaline > Saline | place: Antarctica: Ace Lake | collected...
CAGCTGCGCCACCGCGCTCTCGATCTTCTGCTCCAGGGACTTCGTCGTGGTCGTCATGCAACAGGAATCCCACAGCGGCAGCACCAGCTCAACCGGGGGTCTGAACGGTTACCCACCTACGAGTCCCCGTCTGAATACGAGTACGAGGGCTGTACCTACAGCTCAGGCCAGCTACTAGACCTTCTCGCTTCGGGGGTTCTCGTCTACTCGTACCGCACTGACTACACCGGAGACTGCGAATACACGACTCCGTACGTGAGCACCTACTCGGGAACGTGGGAGATGCTGTCTGGGGCGCTGTACAGCATCCGCGTGGACGAGAGCTACGACTACAACTGCTCCCTAGAGGGGAATGACCTCAACTGCGTCCAGGAGGGGGAAGGCGTCGTCAAGGGGTTCCGACGGCTGTAGGAACAGATGATTCTTGTCACTGGGACGAAGCGTTCTGGCACTTCGATGTGGATGCAGATCTTGCGCGCCGCAGGATTCGAGTCGATTGGAGATGCCTTTCCCAAGAACTGGGGCGACACGCTAAGGGAGGCGAATCCTCAAGGGTTCTGGGAGTCCTCCCTGCGCGAGGGCATCTACTTCAGGTCGAACCCGAACCCCGAAACCGGGCACTTCCTCCGCCCGGAGACCTGTCGTGGGCACGTGGTGAAGGTCTTTCCCTTCGGCGTTGTCCGCACCGACATGGCCTACATCGATGCCATCGTGGGAACGATGCGGGACTGGAGAAGCTACGACCGCTCCCTGACCGCCCTCCGCGCGTTGGAGGCGAGTACGTCCACCAATCCGCTACCTCCCTGGGCCGAGTGGTGGGTAGAGAACTACGAACTGGTGCGAGATCTCGTCGTTCGCCGACATCGCTCGATCCTTCAATCCTACGACTCCGTCTTGCGTGAGCCGGAGCAGTCGATCCAACTGGTGTTGCAGATGCTCGGTCGGGGCGACGAGGCAGCGTCGGTGCGAGCAGTGAGTCAGCAGGCGAACGGAAGCCCACCGAGCGCGGCGGAGGCTCCATCGGACTTCGTTCCCGTGTTTGACGAGCTCTTTGATCTCGTCGATCGGCGGCTCCCGCTCACCGCCCCTTTCATCGAGAAGATGAACTTGACGCACCTCGCTGTTGTCGAGAGCCTCGGTATCAAGGCGACGTCTCCCGGAGTCTCGTGATGAGCGTCGAAAGGGCTCGGGGCCGGGCTCTTCCGATCGGCCGGGTCGGAGTGCGCTTCCCTGCTCCTGCGACGACCCACCGTCTCGTTCGGAGGCAGGAAGCAGGTATCCTTGAGCCCGCCTCGCGGACAACTGCCGCCGGGGTCGAACCAACCCAAAGAAGTACCCCGGGAAGTGGTGAGGACCGGAGCCAACCCCGATGAACGAACTCGACCCCTGGTCCCGCCGACGGTTCCTTGCAGGGAGCGCCGCGGCGCTGGGGGGCCTCTCCGGCACGCTCGCCGGCTGCCCGGCTCCAAGCGCCCCCGGATTCGCTGAGCCAAGCGTCACCCCCGGACCCTGGGGCGACCCCGCGAACGCCGAGCAGGCCGCCGTCCTCCTGCCCGAGAGCCTGCGCTCCGAAGGCACCCTCGAGTGGTTCCTCTCCGGCGGGGTTTCGGCCTTCGAGAACTTCGTCGTGGTCCCCGAATTGGGGATGTCCGACACGACCGGCCCTCAGCAGTGGTGGCTGTTCCAGGAGGGACCGGGCTCGATCCCGGAGCGGTTCGCCGCCTGCGGCGGCACGGGCGAGCTCCTGACCTCGTTCGGCACCGACGACGAAGGCCGTAGCGTGTTCCTGGGCCCGTGGGTGCGGGCCCTCGCCGCCCGCCCCGACATCGTCTCCCGGATGCGCATCGTCGTGATGCGCCACAACCAGGTGGCCCATCAGGGGGCGAACCCCCTCGCCCTGACCGGCCTGACCCTCGGCCAGCCGCGCATGGCGGGCACCGCGGCGCACGTCCAGAGGTTCCACGCGTCTCACCAGACGCAGCGAACGCTCCCCTGGTCCCACGTCCTGTTGCCGCGAGGCCGCAGCGTCGAGATCAACAACTCCGACGCCGGCGCCTCTGTCGGACTTCACCCAGGGGCGGCTCGCCCGCTGATCACCTGGCTCGGCGAGGCGCAGCCCCTCTCGCAGCAGTTGCGAAGGGAGCACCTGCTGGCCGGGTCGGATGCCCATGACCAGCTGCTCGAGCTCTGGGGCCGCCGCATGCGCGACCGCCTCCGCTATCCGGTGGGCGGAGCATCGTCGAGGGCGCCGGCTCTCGACGACTACGAGTTCGCGCGGAGCAGCCTCGCCAACCACAACGCGCTGGCCGACCTGCTCCCGGCGAGCGCGCTGGCCCTCGGGAGCGGACAGTCGTGTGGTCAGACAGGCGATGAGGACATGACCACGACGGCGCTTCAGCTCGCGATCCACCTCCTCCGGGAGGGCGACGCGCGGTACGTGCTCGCGATGGACGGCGGGCTGATCGAGGCGAACGGGATGCTCGGGTTCGACACCCACACCGACCACGTCGCCGACTCGTCGCGCAACCTGTCCTGGTCGATGCAGCAGCTCGCCGCCTCGATCAACACGCCCGGCGAGAACGAGGTCGGCAAGCTTGACCTCGACCGCCACACCATCGTGCTCACGAGTGAGTTCGGACGCACCCCCTACCGGCAAGGGGGAAACGGCACCGACCACTGGCCGCAGGGCTACGCACACGTGATCATCGGGGGCGTCGTCGGGACCGGCCAGGCAGGGGTGGTCGGCGCGCTCGACGAGACCGGCCTCGCCTCGTCGTACACATCCCCTGCCGAGTTCCGCGCAGCGATGCTGCTCGCCCAGGGGATCTGGCCGTTCCAACCCGACGCCTTCGGGGTCGGCGACATGCGCGAGGGCGACACCGAAGTCGAAGCCGCGCGCATCCTGCGAGCCCGGGTGTTGGGACGCCCGACATGACCAGCATCGCAGCTCGGCCGTTGCTCGCTCGGGCGGCGCTCGCTGCCCTGCTAGCGATGGCCGCGGTCCTGGTCACGACTTCGTGTCCCGCGCCCGAACCACCGCCCGGACCGACCCTTCCCCTGGTCGACGACGCCGGCGACGACGCATTCGTGCGGGGCGCGGCGCTCCTGATGTGGGGAAGGCGCCCGCTGTCCGGCTCCGAGACGGACGTGCTGAGCGCGATCACGGCGTCTACCAGCCGGGCCGACCTCGTTCGGGCGATGGCGGGCTCGCCGGAGTACGTCGAGCGCTGGTCGGCGTTCCTACTCGACAGCCTCGTAGTCAACCGGGTCGGGTACCGCGCTGAACCCTGGTGCTACGGGCTGCGGGCGCGGGACGAGCTCGACGGCTCCCTGGCCCAGGCGCTCGCCGCCTCGACCGACTGGTCCCAGCCCCTCGTCGGGGGCCCCTGGACCATGGCGGATGGGGTGCGGGACAGCCTCATCGCCGACCACCTCGGTCCGCTGTACCGCGCGCAGATCCTGGCCGGCCTGCCGCAACACCTCCGCCCGCTCACGTTGGACGAGGACCTCGCCATCCGGCAAGACCTGGCGTCCGTGTTCGAGGCAAGCTACTTGGGACGAGACCTCGATTGCCTTCCCTGCCACAACACGGAGTTCTCGGTGACGGGGCATCAGGACCCCGTCCTCGACCGCACCTGGGAGCTCCCCGGGCTGGTGGAGCGCGCGCTGTTCGGAGACAGCTCCGGCCGCCCTCGCGCCGAGCTCTCCTTTCTCTTTCGCATGCGTGGCGTGAGCTCCGGGTACAAGCTCGACAACGAACCCGCCGAGCCCTTCACGCTGGCGGTGGGGGACGGCTGCCGCGTCGAGCCCACATTCGCGGGGTGCGCCGGCTGTCCCTGCGAGGCCGTAGTCTGTGAACAGGACCCCTCGTGCTGCCTCTCGGCGTGGTCGGGGGCCTGCGTCTCGCTCTGCGTCGACAGTGGGATGGGATGCGAGAGCGACTGGCCCACCGACTTCTCCGGCTGCCAGCCCGTCTTCGGCGCCGACGGCGAGGGCTGCGGCGGATGCGCCTGTCAGAGCGACGTCTGCGAGACCCGACCCTCCTGCTGCGAAGGCACCTGGGACCTCGAGTGCGCCCAACTCTGCCAGCAGTCCGGCGGCTGCTCCGTCGAGGAGGTTGCCCCGGAGGCGGTGATGCCCTGGGGCATGCACCCGGCCTGCGGGGGACTCGTGCCCGAGGATCGCGTGCTGCTGGACCTCACGTCGGGCAGCGGATACCTCGGTGGCGACCTCGGCCCGGCCGCGAGCGCCTCCGACATCGAAGCGCTGCTGGCCCAGGGACTGGACGGACTCGCCACCCAAGGCTTCCAGCCCGCGGGCGATGGAGGTGTGGAGCCCGACGTCGCCCTGGCTCACATGCTCGCGGTCAACCTTGCCAATGGCGTCTGGGCAGAGGCTTTCGGCTCACCGCTCACGCTGGGCCATGGCTTCTCTCGCAACGAGGCCCAGCAGCGCCGGCTGGGGGCGCTGGTCGATGTGCTCGTCGCGACCGACTTCTCCCTTGTCGAGTTGCTTGCCTCCGTCGCCACGGACCCACTGTTCAACGCCCCGGTCCCCATGGTGGCCGAGGCCGGGTCCCCCTACTGGATGCCTGCGCTCTTCGACCCTTTCAGCGCGGACTGGGAGGACCCCCTGCTCACCGGCAACGGCCTCGGCGAGCGCCTGCACCGCCTGGATGCGCGGGTGATGGAGCGCGCCGCGGCGCGAGCCCTCGGCTGGTTCGAGCTGAAGGGGTTCTACGGCCAGTCCGCCCACCCTGACGCCGTCTTCGAGGCGGGCATCGGCGTCCCCATAAGCGACGCGGCTCCGGGCTTCGAGGGCGTGGGTTTCCAGTCGCTGCTGACCTGGGAAGAGCGCGCTGCCCGCTGCGAGAGCGTGGTGGCGACCTCCAGCGCGCCGGGCTGCACTCCCACCGGGGGGCCGGGCTGCGGCGTGGGCGAGGAGGACTGCGCCTGCCGCCTCAAGGACCTCTGTGGGGCGTTCCCGTCGTGCTGCGACGACGTCTGGGACGCGAAGTGCGCAGCCGCGTGCGAGGTAGCGGGCAGCTGCCCGCCGGACCAGCCGACCATCGAGCCGGACTGGGTCGACGACCTGGCCGCCCTCGCTCCCACCGCCCGGGATGGCATCAGCGCACTCAAGGAGCGCATTGTCGGTGACGCGAGGTTGGACGCCGAGGAGGAGTCGCTCTTCACCCAGTTGACCGGCAGACCGATGGACGGGCCGATCGACGCTCGCGGGCTGAGGGCGGCGTGCGGAGCGCTGCTGCTCTCGCCGGACTTCCTGCTCGTCGGACTCCCCCAGGATGCCCCGACTGACAGGCCCGGGGCGGTGCTGCCGGGCGATGACTTCGAGGGGCACTGCCAGCGACTGTCGACCGAGCTGTTCGGTGGCGAACTCCGTTGCGAGCAGCCCGGACTGGGGCTCTGAGCGGCTGGTGTGAGCAGTGCTTCCGACTGGCCGACGATCGCGTAGGCTCTGGACATGAAGGAGATTCTGCTACTCGCCGCGATTGTCGTGCCGCTTGGGGCCGCGGCAGATTCCTTGTGGGCCGAGTGCACCGGGAGCGACTCGCCGGGACCCGTGCCGGGGAAACTTGCGTTCTGCGATGGCGCCAGCGTCAACTCGCTCGAGCCCGCAGCCGGAACCATGGACGTCGCGGCCATCCGGGATGCTCTCAAGGGGCAGGGCACCGAAGATGGTTGCAGCGTGAGCCCATCGCTGGAGGAGGCGGTTCCAGACGCCCGGGGCATCAACATGGTCCACGTCCGCTGCACCATGCCCGAGACCCCGGCGTTCGAAGGATGGGCAGCTTGGCTCCCCGGGGCCGAGCGCGAACGGTTCGTCTATTGCCTCGTCGATTCACGAAACCGCGATGGTCTCGACCAGTGTCGGACGCTGGCGAGCGCAGGCGCAATGCATGGGATTCCCGAGCTCAAGCCGCTGCCGGGCCCCAACGAACCGCTGTATGAAAGCCGCGTATTGGATGTGCCTTCGGGTTGTCGTGGGCGGGCAGCCATCGCCGGAGGCTCGATCGCCTGCGGGGACGGGACGTTGCGCTGGAACCAATACCTCACGAACCCGGACGCCGAACGGCGGACCACCATCCCAGTTCGGTTCGGCGCGGAGTTGGATGCCTTGGTCCCCAACACCAGCTGGACCGCGAACAGCGCGGCTGCCGTCGCTGGCGATGCAGCCAAGGCCGTGGTGTCATGCCCCCATGCACGCGATCATGAAGCTCACCGTCCCCCTCCTCCTCCTCGTCCTCCTCGGCTGTCCATCGTCCTCTGAGCCTCCGGACCAGACGCCTGGCCCCTGCACCGCGAGCGACCCGGCCGAGGCCACGGGCTGCGTGGACGCGGAGGCATACAGCGCGGACCTGAACCTGCTCGCGATCCCCCGTTCGCCCGGCACCGCGGGGTGGCAGACAGCTCAGGACCATTGCCGCACCGTGCTGACCGAGCTCGGCTTCGACGTCGAGGATCACGGATACGGGACCGGCACGAACATCGTCGGGACCAAGACGGGCACTGGAAGCGCGCGGCGCACCGTCGTGATCTCGGCTCACTACGATTCGGTGGAGGGCTGCGCTGGCGCCGACGACAACGCCTCGGGCGTGGCGGGCGCGCTGGGCGTGGCTCGGGCGCTCGCCGCCGGCACCTGGGACCACGACCTGGTCGTCGCGTGCTGGGACGAGGAGGAGCGCGGCCTCATCGGCTCGGAGGCCTGGGTGGCTCGGGCGGCGACGGATGGAATGAACGTCGACTCCGCCGTCTCGCTCGAGATGATCGCCTACCGCGACGACGCCCCGAACACCCAGGAGCTGCCTTCCGGGTTCGACCTGGTCTTCCCGGACGCATACGCCGAGGTGGAGGCCCGGGAGTTCAGAGGCGACTTCATCACGCTCATCGGGGACTCCCGGTCCGCGCTGATGCTGCTCGCGTACGCCGAGTACGCGCCGACGAGCTTGCCGGTGGTGTCGGTGGAGATCCCCGACAGCCTGCTCGGCTCCGCCGCGATCAGCGACCTGCGCCGCTCGGACCACGCCTCGTTCTGGGACGAAGAGATGCCGGGCCTGATGGTGACGGACACCGCGAACTTTCGAAACGACGCCTACCACTGCGGCGCCACCGACGACACGGTCGCGCGCTTGGATCTCGCCTTCGCGGTGGACGTGACCCGGGCCACGGCCGCCGCCGCCGCCCACCGCCTCAACGCGCTGTAGACCTCCTACCGGGGGCTGCGTCCGTCGGTCAGGGGGTACTCAGAGTACATGCGGTGCCCGGGGTCGCGGTGAAGCCGGTCGACCAGCCGGTGCAGCGGCCAGCGAAGAGCAGGGCCCCGCCGCCGTTGTTCGTGCCGTTGAGCGAGCAGTCGCTCGTGCCGGACTGGACGCCGTCGAACGAGAATGCGCCGGACACTGCCTTCACGCCGGAGTTGCCGTTCCGGTTGTAGACCCCGACTCCGCCCATGTCGTAGGTGCCGCCCCAGTTGCAGGAAGCCTGCACCGCGGTGAACGTGAAGTACTTGAAGAGGTCGGTCCCGGTCTGGTTGTTGCCCTGGGAGTCCTGGCAGTAGTCCTTATCGGTGTCTACCGAGACCTCCTGCCCAGAAGCGCCGAAGGTGCCGCTGGGGCCGTTGAGGGCGACGTTGACCCAGCTGTTCGTGCTCAAGCCGGGCTCGCAGCTCTGGTCAACGCTCGTGTCCGCGTGCGCGCTCGGGATCGCGCTGTCGAGGATCTGCTCGAGCACCGTCGCATAGCCAGATGCTTCGTCCGCGGGGGCGGCGAACGCGGCTGCGAGCAGGTACGCCGTCAGCTCTTCCTGGGTCTCGGGCGCAGGGGTGGCAAACGAAGGGCCGGTGCCCGGAGCACAGCCAGCGGTGGCAATGCAGAAGAGAAGGACAACGAGGGTCAAACGCATGGGGCTCTCCAAGAGCTACGGGTTCAGTCACGCGCATGCCTCATCGGCAGTCTTCGAGGTTTCCTCTGCTCTCTGGGTCACAAGATTGAGCTTCGCTGACCCGTTCTCTCGGTAGGTACGCAAGATCTAGGGAGCTGCCGACCAGGTCTCACTCGGCCCACTGTTGCAGGGGGTGCAACACGTAGTGGCCGATCAGTTCTTCATCGTCAGCTGAGCCCTCGTCGTCCCGTTCGCGTGAGAGCAGCGTGTACACCGCGTAGTCCGAGCCCTCCTCGACCGGCACGGCGCGGTCCGCCAGATTGAAGCCGGACGGGTCCAACGGCGGCACCGTCATGTCGACGAGCCCGATGCGCACGGGCTCCAAGGCGGGGTCCGCTGTGGCCAGCCAGTCCACGGCGTCGGCGAGGGTGAAGTCGTTGGTGATCGCCATGTCGGCATCGAGCGCGGGACCGAGGGGCATCCAAGGCGACCTCAGGAGCGCCCCGCCGTCGATGCTTCGGAGCAGGGCATCCATACCCTGCCCACCGGGGCCACCGAGCACGCGGGGTGGGCAGTCGGTGGGGACAGTCTGCTGATCGGTGATGTCCTGCACGGTCGTTGAGGTGATCTGGCTCAGCGCGTCGCAGGCCGCGCAGCCCAACACCTGGCCGAGCTCCCGGGGAAGCAGTTCGCCTCTCCACACCTTGCGCTCATTGCAGGTGGTCTCGATGACTCCATCGTTGCGGGTCTCCATCCGACCCACGTACGTGATGACGAACTCGCCGGACGTTGCTCGCCGCTCCACTCCGCTGCTGTCGACGATGCCCTCCTCGATCTCGACGGTGCCGCGCAGGTGCATCTGGTCCACCCTCATCGCCTGGGGATGCCACCCCTCGCTCCCTCCTCCCGAGTCGGGCCGAGGGGTGTCCGGTTCGTCCTCGGGCTCGGGCAGACCTTCGTTGGGCGGCGCGCACCCGAACATGCAGACAATGGCTCCCAAGACCCACCAGCGGCTCGTCTTCACGCTCTTCATGGATCCCCCGTTTTGTGGCGCTCCGGTGGGGGCGCATAGAGCACATCGAGCCAGTCATCCCGAGGCCCCGAGGCCTCCGCGTCCACGAGTCGCTGCCACGCCTCCCGCGCGACGGAGCGGTCCAGGCACCGGCTGACGAAGCACCCGACAGCGGCTCGCTGCGTCGGGTTGAGCCCGGCCAGGACGGCCTGGTGGGCCGCGATGCGGCGCTTCCGAAGCTCGGGGCGCAGCGCCTGACTCAGCAGGAATGGGAGGGACTCCGGTTTGCGACGAATCGGTCCGGGCGAGGGACTCAGGACCTCCAGCATCATCCCCGGCATCCACAACGCTGCCTGGACGTCATCCACCGCTGCCCGCTCGGCTGCTTCGAACTCGGCGACGGACCGCAGCAGCTGGGTCCCGGGAAACGCGCGCAGCACACTCTCGCGCACGGCCTCGGCGGTCGGGCGGCCACGCATGGGCCACAGGACCTCGAACCAGTCGTCGCGCGGGCCGTCCGCTTCGGCTTCGAGGACGCGGAGCCACGCGTCGCGGGTGGCCTGGTGCTCGACCATGGTGTGCACGAACGCCGCGAGGACGACCCGCTGGGCTCGGGTGAAGAGCGCGAAGCGGTCACGCATGTAGCCACGCAGATCGTCGCTGTCCGAGATGCGCAGTTGGGACTCGAGGCTGTCCACGATCATCGGGATGTCGCTGTCCTGCTCCCAGTCTGCGAACCGGGTCAAGCCGATGCGCATGATGGGCGCCGCGTAGTAGGCCATGCCCTGGGCGTCGAGGTGAGCCAGCGCCCAGTTGGCTCTCTCCAGGTGCGCATCGGGCAGGTCTTGCCAACGACCGAGGTGATCGTTCGCGCGGTCCGCCGTCCTGAAGCTGTCCGCGGCCTCGCCCTGAAAGAGCGTGCGGTGCTCGGTGTCGGGAATGGGGACGCCATCGAACGCCGCCTCGATGCGGTCCAACAGCGGTCCTTCGTCGAGGACATCGACGAGCCTGTCTAGGCGATCAAGCCACCAAACCAACCGCCGCTCCCGGGCCTCGGGGCTCGCGATGGGTTCGTGGGTGATGTGGACCTGGGTTCCACTGGCGAGTGCCTCGAACGCCACCGTGACCCGCTGCTCCGGCTTCGCGGGCTCATTCCGCCAGGAGAGGACGAGCTGCCGGTATGGCTCGCTGGACACGACGCTGCCTGTCGCGCCCTGAACCCCCGCTGGCCCCTGCCAACGCTCCATGAGGGCCGACTCGGTCCATGCCTGGAACACCCGCACTGGGCTGGCCCGCACGAAGCGTTCCACGGTCAACACCGTTGTGTCAGACATCGCCCTCGGTGCCGCGCTGGACTGTCTTCGAGCATTCCGTACTCGATCCAGTCGGAGAGCTGCGCGTAGACGCCAGTCTCTGGCGAAGGCGCTTGTTCCGGGGGCCGCGAGGTCCAGGTCAAGTGGACGACAGCGACGGCCCCGCCAACGCCTCCCAGTTGGAAAAGGACGTCATCGCTGTCCTCTCGACGCGCGAGAGCTCCGCAGACCAGCCCAGAGAGTCGATGGTCCGTCCCCACCTCCCGCGTGAGCTCCTTCTCCAGTGTGGAGGCGGTCTTCTCGTCCAGACCCACCCAGGGCTCGAGCCAGCCCGGGCCTGCCTTCTCTGGTCGAAGCCAATAGGCGTCGGTGGTCTTGTGGATTGAACCCCTGCCCCAACAACTGGCCTTGCTCTCGATGTGTGCCTCTGCGATCTCCAATACGGTCAAGGGTCTCCAGGCCGGATCCAGCCTGAAGCCAGTCTCTGGTTCCCCATCCACCCGACGCTCTCGGAGCGCTGCAAGCTGGGCGAGCACGAGCGACTCCCCGTTCGCGCCTCCTCCCGAGGCTGGGCTCGCGAACTGGACACCGTCGTCTTCCCAACCGCACACCGCACAGATTTCGTAGCTGCCGTAGAACGACTCCGACAGCGTTTGATACCCACAGGCGGGACAGGTGGTCACTTCGTCTCCCCAAGTGCGCGGCGAATTGCGGTTCGCAGAAGAGTTGAGTGGCGTTCGAGGTCGAGGAGGCCACGAGGAGCGGAGGGAGACGCACCTAGGTGCGTCGCACTGACCGACGAGGAGGACGGCGGCGGTGGGCCGCCTACAGCGCGTTGAGGTAGACGCGCAGATCGCTCGGGGTGACGGAGCCGTCGCCGTCGAGATCGGTGAGGGTGGGAAAGTGCACCTCGGCGACGCCGGTGCCGAGCACCGAGCCCTCGAGGATCAGCGGGCTACTCGAGAGCTGGTTGAAGCTCGAGATGAGCGACTCGTTGTAGCTGGTCGCGTACCGCGCCCCGGCGCTGTAGTAGAGCAGGTCCATGGCCGCGAACGCGGGCTGGCTCGTGGCGCCGAGCTCCCAGATCCCGGTCTCGACCTCGTTGGTGGCGCCGAAGTACACCGAGTAGTTGTCGAAGTAGAGCGCGTTGCCGGGTCGCGGCGCGACGACTGCTCCCGTGCCCAGGTAGCCGGTGCCGCCGATCCAGGCGATGGCCGTGCTCTCCGGCGCGGCCCCCACGGTGACGAGGTGGGTGCCTTCGAAGCAGCGACCGCCCGCGTCCGTGGCCATCCACTCGACGTGGACCGTCGCCGGGTTCGTCACCCGGAAGTCGAAGGCGGCCGCTGGCAGCTCCAGAGTGAAGAGGCCGTCACCAGCGTTCACCACCGCCGCGCCCGTGATGGCGGCGCCTGGGGCGTAGCTGCCCGTCGAGTCGTCGTACGTGTAGGTCGTGGCCGAGAAGGCATCGACGAGGGCGCCGGTCGCCGCTCGCCCGTCCTGCTCCATGGGGATCGGCCCGGTCAGGACGTGCTCGGAGGCCCCGATGAGCAGCGGCACCGTCGCGTTGCTCACGGTCAGCCCCCGACACGGCGCCGTGCCGGCGTCCCAGGCGAGCAGGTCGTCCTCATCGATGTCGCCATCCTCGTCCCAGTCGTAGGGCTCGATCAACCGGATCTGGGCGTCCTGACCGTCCATGGTGCTTGCCGTCACCTCGGTCTCCACGGCTCCTTGGAAGCTGGTCGCGAACGCGCTGAAGCACGCCTCGAGGCCGCCGGACCCCGCGGTCGTGCAGAGCTCGCTGAGCTGGTAGTAGGTGGGCTTCGGGTCAGACCCCAGCGACCAGAGGCCGGACTGGGGCTCGCTCCCCGGGGAGAAGCCCGTGCCACCAAAGCCGATCCCTGCGCTCGCCCGGGGGGCCAGAGCGGAGGGGAGCAGCGCCCAGCCGCCGGCGTCGCCCCAGGAGAGGACCGTCTCGGCGGGCAAGGCCGCGATCTGCCACTGGGCGATCGCGGTCTGGGGTCCGCTGTCGGTCTCCACGGTGAGCGTCAGGTCGAGCTCGATGGGGTTCTCGCTGCGCCAGTCGTGGGACGCGTTGGACCAAGAGAGGGCGACGACTCCGTCGCTGCTGGCGGAGACCTGCCCGACCGTCGCGCCGCTGGCGTCGGTGAGGGTCCCGCTCACGAACGTAGTGGCTCCGCCGACATCGTCGGAGGTCAGCACGCGCATCGCGTCGGGCACCGGGCCGCTGAAGCCGACGAGGAGCGCGGACTCGAAGACGCCGAGATCGGAGGGGATCGGGTCTGTCGCGTCGTCGTCATCGCCGGTCACGTCGTCGTCATCGCCGGTCGCGTCGTCGTCGTCGCCGGTCGCGTCGTCGTCGTCACCGGTCGCGTCGTCGTCGTCACCGGTCGCGTCGTCGG
>Ga0222662_1001292_pt1 | contig 12636 bp, 16 predicted proteins | sample AntAcemetagen600_FD_179821 | JGI IMG/M metagenome (GOLD analysis project Ga0222662, IMG submission 179821) | Saline water microbial communities from Ace Lake, Antarctica - #600 | ecosystem: Environmental > Aquatic > Non-marine Saline and Alkaline > Saline | place: Antarctica: Ace Lake...
TCTAAATTTCTAGGATTGTTAGGATTTTTTAAAATACCATACAATTTAGGCATGTTTATACTTCTATCTGCTCCACCTAATTTAGCTAAATTTTTAAATAAAAAACTTTTTTCTGCAGAGTTAAATGAAATATCCGCCATCAACATATTTTCTTTTTCATCACCACCTGCACCCACCTCCACAGCTAGCATTTCCATAACGCCGCTTCTTTCACCTTCTTCAGGTGAACCAAATTTTCTGCTCACTCTGCCACCTTTTGCATAAGAATAATCATAATCAGGATCTTCTTCTATGTCGTCTAAATATTCATTATAACTTTTATCTGAAGGTATTGTACCTGCTTCTAAATCTTCTAAGTATATTTCATACACAGGGTCCGATCCTTTTTTAAATCCTATTCTTCCGCCGTTAGCCTTCATTTCTGTATCTTCAGAGAGTCTCATCATAAATTCTTCTTGAGAAATCCCTGCATCTTCCAATGATTTTAAAAGATCATTTTTTAAAAATATTCTTGTTTCTTCAGATACGCCTGGTGCAGATTTTTTATAAGTATTATACTTATTAATTAAACCTGTCATAGTCGTGTCTATTGTAATAGGAGAACCTGATTCTGCAGCTCCTGGATTACTTTCAAGCATCATTTGTTCAGACATAAATTCATTGGCACCATTTTCAAAACCTATTCTACCACCATCTTTTTTACCACCAAAGAAGTTAGTTAAGTAACCTGCATACTCTTCTTGTTTTTCTATTTTTCTAGCTTCATCGTATGCCCCTTCTGTAAGCTCTACTCCAGCATCATCTGCTAAGGCTAAAGCTTCTGCGTAGGTTCCAGCGAATGCTATTGCTCCCATTACTGCTGATTTGTCTATGGAACCGTCTTTGTTTGTAAACATAGCTTTACCAAATTTTTTACCTAACTCTAAAGTTTTATTTCCTAAACCTTTGTAATCAAAATTCTTAATACTTTCTGTAATACTGTCAAAAACACCAGGTTGTTTAAGAATAGTGTCTTTAGTTAATTGAGAAGTCACAGCGGGCGCATCAGCTGTTATAAAATTTTCTGCTCCAGTAGTAAAACCATCAGCAGTTGTTTCTCCTATACCTTGAACTCCTTGAGTTCCTTGGTTCGAAAATAATCCACCTTGAAATCCACTTCCAGTAAATGCTCCACCTTGTCCGAAAGGATTACCTTGGAAACCTGCTCCACCTGCGTATCTTGCTAACTGACCACCACCATAATTCATAGCTCCAGCTTTTAAACCTGAGCCAATACTTCCTGTTTGATCAAAGGTCCCTAGACCTCCCATAACTCCTGCAAGAGCAGGGTTAAAAGGTGCTACAAACGGTGCAGCTTTAGTAGCAATTTCTGCTACTTCATTGGGTATAATTTTTCTAACGAATTTTTTAAGTGAACTTCCTAAACCAAAATTTTCTCTTGGTGTAACGTCCATAATTCCACCGTTTGCTCTTAGTTGTCTGTTCATTAAAGATCTAGATATTGCCATAATTTAAATATATTTATATTGTTAAGCAGGCAACGAAATCCTGTAATACGGTACTTTATTTGATTTTTTTGGTGTCGTCAACTGCTTTTACAGGTCGTGTAGCTTGCCACAAATCGTCTCTGAAACGACCGGTATATTGATGGTCTCCAACATGAGTAATATAATCATCTATATAGCCATATACTTTGCCACCTATATCTGCCCATCTCTGACAGAAACCAAAGTCTTCTCCAAAATAACGTTTAGATTTAATATCATGTAAGGTGTCGAAAAAATTGTACATGTTGGGTTTTTTTTCTTCTTTACCGTTAATAACAGTAGGTTGGAAAATCTCTAGTTCAGGATAAGCTTTAATCATCTTATCAAACACTTTTCTTTTAATTAACATGCATCCCGTAGGAGCATGAGTAAGTTCTATAACTCCTTTGTCTACTGTTATTGAGTGAGGATCCATTACTTTAACAGGGAAGGTATAACCTGCTCTAGCTAATTCTTCAGCGTTTGTAACAGCATTTTCTTTTACAGTAGTTCTTCTCCACATTTTATCCCAATTCAAATCCTTCATAGGATAAGGACAGGATATAATATCTTTGTCTGTTTCCAACATCTTGAATATAGTGTTTGCTTTAAAGTCTATGTCAGAATCTATAAACAATAAATGAGTGTAGTTCTCAGGACCATTTAACATTTCTGCTACACATAAATTTCTTCCTTGAGTTACTAAAGAAGATTTTAATAGAGTAAAACTTACCATTATTTTTTTTTGCCAACATTCCATTTGAAACTTTAAAACAGCTTGGCAATAATGCATAGAGACATCACTATGACACGGTGTGCATACCATAATTTTTACAGGTGAATTATCTCCTAGATTAATAGTTCTCACAGATGCGTTTGTCCCTGGTTCTTGATTAAACCAAATAGGTTCATTAGGTTCATTAGGCTGGTTAGGCTGGTTAGACTTGTTAGGCTTGTTAGGCATATCTACTTTGTTAACTTTAATTGTTTGGTAAGTGTCTTTATTAACGTACGTTTTGTTTTCCATGCTGTATTGCTCCTTTTAAAAATTTAGTCCAAGAGGATGCTTGCTTAGGCCACCCGTAATATATTTTTGCATAACTAGATTGAGAATCTAAATGGTTAATAATACTTTGATCGTGTAAAGTTTGAGCCGCTGCTTCTATGCCATAAGCAAATTTTTCAGCTAGTCCTCTGTAATTTTCATCATAAGGTATGTACATTGGAAATTCTGCACCGGTTTCAAATAGAGCTCCATAGTTCGTAGTAATACAATATAGGCCCGCGGCCATAGACTCTAATAAAGATATACAAGAAGTCTCTTCAAAGATACTTGGGTAAACATACATGTTATAGTTATGTAAATTATCTAAAATATAATCATTAGGTTTATATCCAATGTAATTAACATTAGGAAGATTTCTTGCTTGTTCATATAAAGACTCGTAAGCTTTATCATTTTTTTCATAAAAGTTTTTACCATATACTTCTGTTGATGAGTAAACATCTAAAGTAATTAAAGGGTTTTTAACAAGTTGCATTGCACCTAGTAGAACTGAAAGTCCTCTCCAGGGTGTGTTTTGATGTATAATTTTAAGGGGCTGTCCTTGTTTATAAGGAGCAGCTTGTTTAATATCTTTACCTAAACCATTTTTTATCACAATGCATTTATAGTTAGGTAGATTGTACATCATTCTAAATTTTTCATGACTCCAATGAGAATTGAATACATACCAATCATATTTGTCGTGATTAGATTTGTCACTCATCCAGGGAGCAATATTAGGTTGATCGTATGAATTTTTTTGCCAAAGTATATTTAACTTTGTTGGATGTAATGGAATTTTCTCAGGGACAGATGTAGTAATCTGAACTTGATCTAATAATTGTTTGTCTACGTATTTTTCTAAATACTCAAACTGTATCTCTGTTCCGCCTTTAGGGTTTTCGTTTGGCACTGTTCATAACTTTCTGAAGAACTTCTAATCCTTTTGGGGAAACTTGAACTGTTATATCTTGAACAATATTAGGTCCTTCTACTTTCTTAGTTGATGTTTCACCGGTTTTTGTATTTCTATAAGTTGTTATAGTTGTACAATTTATCTTCGGTAAGTCTTCATTATCCATTTTCATTCTCTCTGTTTATTAAAGCATAACTGATAATACCTGAAATCTCATTAGCGGTGTCTGCTTGCATTTTTATAACATCTCCCGCTTCTAAGTTCAAGGTATTTGTTAGCATGTTCACAGTTTCTTTATTTAAACTTTGATGGCCAATTTGAACGTCACTTCCAGAAACTTTTTTAACAAAAATATCTGTATCAACCGCACTTGCAGTATCGTGGACTGCTTGAACTGTTTTAACTATTCCAACAGAAGAAGTGGAAATAGTTAATACTGTAGTTAAATTAGTAGTAGTTAAACTAAAAGTTTGATTGTTATAAAATATACTCATTAGGATAAAAAATAATTTAATGCTTCTTGGTCATTTTTCATATCTTCTTGAAAAGAAAAATTAAGCTGTTGTTTCATAGTTGTCAAGGATTCTATTATCTGTCTTTGATTCTCTACTTCGTATTCCGGTTTAGGTTCAGGTATATAAATAGTTAGTTTAGCCATTATGTTTGGCACCTTTCATAATAGTACCATCTGGCATTTTATGAGTTTTCTTTTTGGAATCTTTTGCAAATTTCTTTGCTACTTTAGGTTTATTTTTAAATAAATATTTTCTTTGTTTATCAGATTTAAATGGCATTATCTTCTCCCGTCTGGTTTTGCATCTACTCTTAATGTTCCGTAACGCCAAGTTTCACCGATAGCGTCATTAGCTATTTGAATTGCTACAAATCTTGCTCGTGCACGTGTGTCTATTTTATCAGTAGTAGTGGTGATTGTAAAGGGTCCTAAAGAAGAGCTCACTGCTGTCTCACTTGGGTAATCATTTAAATATAAAGTAATTTTAGAACTGCCTAACAGGTATTTATAATCCGGTATAAATCTTTTAACTGACATTATATATTCTCCGTCACCTGTAAAATCCGCTATATTATTATTATTAGTTATCTCAAAATCTCCAGATAAAATAAAAGCATTAATTGAAGTTGTCCCGGTGCTATTGATTTGATCCGTCCCGGTTTCATGAGCATAGTAAATAGAGGCTCCGTACTTATTTGTTATTCCTAAAATAGCAGGGAATATAGGTGTATTACTATCATCATACTTTGTAGCATAAGGTAAATTAAATACCCCTTGATCTTGATAAGTCGTTCTAGCTATTGAAGAAGTGGTCCAGACATTTTCACCATAATTATAAGTAACACATCTATCAATCTGATCTGAATTAGCTGAAGGATAGAACCAATTAATTTCTGTGTATAAACTATTAGGAGATGAATAAATTACATCGGAAGAACCATAGTTCAACCCTAAGTTTCCTGTAACTGTATTTAAGAACACAAAGTCTTCTACTAAAGAAGGTAATGCTTTTACAGTACCGTCATATACAAAAAATCCTCCTTCACCTGACATCCACCACACAGCACCATTTGCATAAGAAATAGCATTTTGGCCAATGCATCCACAGTTAGTACCTACTTGTCTGACTGAAAAAGTATATGGAGGTCCTACATATTGAATTACATAAGCTCCTAAATCCGTTACAACAAAAATGTAATCCTTACCTTGTATAGCTGCTCTAATTTCATTACCAGTATCTAATCTAAATGTACCCGCAGTATTAGTTGCTGTAGGTTGGTAGGTGTTTAAATCTTCTTGATTAGAAAATCTTACAAACATCGGATCTTGAGTACTAGGATCTCCAATAGTAGTTTCTGTTCCTAAATGAAATAAATGTCTGTCTCTATCGGATACAATAGTAATTCTCGTAGCTGTCGGATTATTTGTTGTTGCAACACCCGAAGTACTTGTAGAAGCTCTTGTTCCTCTAGGTGAAGCAGCCCCTGCATTCCAAGTAAATGTTTTTCCATTAAAAATAGTTGCAACAAGAACTTGACCAAAATTATCCAAAGACCAATTTCCTGGATCCAAAGTCACAGTACTTATAGATCTTTCAGTTCCCCAAGTCTCAACACCCCAAGAAGATGTTCCCCAACCATAACCTGTTGTTTGAGTTGTCGGTCCAACACTTACATAAGGATTTACTGTTGCAGCTCCTGCTGCAGTCATACCTGCACCTGTTTCAGCGCTTACTGCTTTAACTGTAAATTTGTCAATTGTTGGAACGGTTAAAATTTCATAAACTTTTTCTAAATCACCTGCTATAAAATTACTTGCTGCCGTAACAGTTACTGCAGATAAAGTTACATATCTTCCAACCAATAATCCATGTGATCCTTTGTCTATTGTTAAAACATCAGATCCGTTAACAGTGGTTAAAGTACAACCTGTGATTGCTGTATCTAAAGGTGTGATGTCATAAAAATCATTACCATAAAATAAAAATAAACCTTGAGAAGTACCTATTGCTGTGTATTTTTCTCCTGCAAAAGAAGTAAAAGAGAGTTGTTTTCTTGCTGCTCCAGGAAGAGTTTTATTGGCTGCGGTTAACTGCGACCAACCGCCTATTTTCTCGGGGAATCCATATCTAAATCTAACAAAATCACCATCAACCCATTGAGATTCAGCCCCTGATTTAGTGGCTTGTTTGTTAAATCCAGGCTTGAAATTTAATTTTTGTAGCATATAATGCTTTATATATTAATTATGAATATAATGAAAGAGAGAAAATAGCATGTCCTATGACCATAAAATATCAGATTTAAAGTATAGAATCAATGGTTTAGTACCATTAGATGTTTGTCAGAAAATAATAGATATATTTGAAAAATATCCTGAATTTTGTTTCACAGAAGGAAGCTATAAATTTAAAACTAATAAGCATGAAATGGATAATTTTACATGTTTAAATTTATCTACAATAAATAATCCTAATGAAGATATTTTATATGCTTTAAATAATGCTAGAATATATATAGCTACAATGATAGCCAATTATGTTCTCCATATTAAATCTAAAAAAATATCTCCTACTTTTAGTGATAAATTAATTAGTTCTAGTTCAAATATTAGAATTTTAAAATACGATGTAGGTCAATGTATTAAAGATCATAGTGATGTTGAAGGAACTATAAGAGCTTCTTGCACTTTAAATTTAAATGAAGATTATGAAGGTGGAGAATTTAGATTTTTTGATGGTCAAATAAAAGAATGTTTTAAAACAGGGGATGGAATGTTATTTCCAGCAGAACCTATCTGGATTCACGGCACTGAACCTATTACTAAAGGTACAAGATATTCAATCAACTGCTTTTTACAGTCATGAAATTAATATATTCAATACCGGATAAATTATATTACATACAGAATTTTTTAGATTATCCTACATATAAAAAATTACATTATGATGTATTTAGAAGTAAATTAATTAAGTTAAAATCAACAGAAAAAACATGGAGTAAAGCATTAAGACATGGCCATAAAATTTTTGCTAATAATACTATTTTAGACATTAACTATAAACCATTACAAAAAATTAAAATATTATTAGAAAATAATCTTTTTCATAAAATTAAAATTAAAATTAAAAATTTTAAACCTCTTATTCATTCAATGGAAGATGGTTCTGGTATTAATTGGCATGATGACGGTATACATAAATATGGAATAACCTATTATATAAACCGTAGATGGAACATGAAGTTTGGGGGTGAGTTTTTATTTATACATGAAAGTTCTAATGGCTTTATACCTTTGGTGGGTAATTCAGTGGTTATTGTTAAAGTTCCACTTGAGCATAAAGTAACCCCTGTTATGAAACCCTTAGTTCCTAGAAAAACAATTCAAATATTTATATAAAAGGAGAAAAATAATGAACGAAAAAACAGTTAACATAACTAATTTTATTGGAGTATATGATAACTACATCACTCCAGAGGAATGCAATAAAGCTATTAAATTATATGAAGATCAAAATAAGTTTAATAATACAATCAATAGAATAGCTTTTGAAAAATCACCTATAATAAGGAAACAAGACCGACAATTTTTTATGTGGGGAAATAATATTAATGTTTGGTGGGAAGAATTAAAACCAATGATGTTTAATTTCGATATAGCCTTAAAGCATTATATAGAAAATACTGGAGCTGCTGATGCTTACGGTGTTCCACTTCATTTTACAACTTTAAAAATACAAAAAACACTTCCTACAGAAGGTTATCATGTTTGGCATATTGAACATGGAAAAGGATTTGATAATGAACCTAGGGCTTTTGTTTTTTCTATTTATTTAAATGATGTTGATGAAGGTGGTGAAACAGAGTTTTTACATTTTTCAAAAAGAGTTAAACCTAAAACAGGTAGAATAGTCATATGGCCTGCTGGTTTTCCATATCTACATAGAGGTAATCCACCTTTGTCCGGTGAAAAATATATTTTAACTTCTTGGATGATGTTAAGATAATTAAGAAGTAGGTCTTGAACCTAATCTAGTAATTTTTTCAGCGTCAGTTTCACCATCAACATTGTCATTATCCCAATTAGATTGTAATTGAGCTAGATGTGCTGAATCCCATTTAGATGAAAATTGACTAATGTCTCCAATATTTGCATCAGCAAATGATGAATGAGGAGTTGAATCTCTATATTCTACTTCATCAGAAGTAGTTGAAGTCCCATGTTGAATAGCCCAAATATTAGAAAACTTAGAATCAGACCAAAAAGAATCATCAGATATATTATATCCAGTTCCAGCAGCATCACCCGATTGTTTAATGATTATTTTATCTTCAAATACTACTGTCCAATTTGCACTTGTTGCCATTTTTTCTCCTAAGTTTTTATAATATAAATTAATGTTAAATAAGGTTGAAGAACCGAAGTTGCATCACCAGAAAAAGTTGCGCTCATATTATGAGAATGTCCGTCACCTGAACCTGAATTAGAGGTGGTCGTGTTGCCAGGTGCACCACCTTGTTTATTACTAACGTTATAAGGAGCAGCTGCATTCCCAGCTGCAAAACTGTGACTGTGAGAAGCAAGTTGTGCTGTTGATAAGGTAGCATTTGCTGTTGAACCACCAACGTTTCCCGTCGAAGTAGCAGTATTCGCTCCACCCGTTGAAGCTAAAGCTTTAGTTCCAGATTTTCCTACTGGTGTATTATCTTGTAAATCAGGAACAGCAAAAGTTGTTGATCCATCTCCTGCACCGTAAGTAGTACCTATGATTCCAAATAAAGCTGAATAAGTTGTTCTTGAAACATCTGTACCATTACATTCTAAAAATCCAGAGGGTAATGCTGCTGCTGACCATGGCACAATAGTTGCTGTAGGAATTCCCTCTATACCTGTAAGGTTTGCTCCATCAAAATCATATTTAGTTGCTTCGTAATTTGCCATATTATTTCTCCGTGTAAGTCCATCCTGTTGTAGCGTCTCCACTAAATACTAATCCAAAAGCTGCACCTTGTGTGTTAACTACAAGATCTGCTGCTCCATTAACTATATTAGAAGAGTTTCTACCAACAGTCAATGCGTTAGTGTTGAAATCATAACCCTGGTCTACAAAATTTACCGTATCTCCTGTAGCAGGTGATGCGGGTAGAGTTATAGTTACTGCTCCACCATTTGTATTTACTAAAATTTGAGCTCCAGCTTGAACTGTTTCAGCACTAGAGATTGCTCTCCATTTTCTTAGTTCTGAAGATTTATAAACATTAGTTCCGTCTGACCATAGTGTATAAGAATGACCTTCACATAAAAGAACACCTGTACCTGATGTAGTTTTAAAAGTTAAAGTATTTCCTGCATGATCACATGCGTTTTCAATAATGTATGTTTTTTCAACTGAATCAGGGATAGTAACGTTTAAGTTAGAAGCTAGTGTTCCTGTTAATTTAATAACTTCATTTTTACCGTTTGATACAACTCCATTTGAAAAAGTTAAAGCTCTACTAGCATTGGTTATGTTAAAAGCATCATATCCACCAATTGCTTGTTCTAAAATTAATAAGTTTGTATTTGTGATTGCACCCCAAGTTCCGGAGTTTTCACCTGTTGCTTGTACTGTGAGTTTTAAACTTGCTGATGTTGAGTTAGCCATATTTTAATTCCTTATACTATTTATTTTATAAAATTAAAGAGTTAGTGTCAAACTCTTTATGCAGCGACTTCCACCCAACCAGGAGGATCCGTAGGTGCTGAACCTGTAGGAACCGTGTTCCAAATCAAAGCATTAACACTATTTAAGTTCATAGTCAAGGCTAATCCAGTGATTGTTACATCTACGTGAATTACTACACTAGGAGAAGCTAGCTGATTATTCATAGAAATACCTGTAACATCTACAGGAGTATTTAAATCAACGGCCACAGAATCCAGGTTAACGGACATTGCTATTCCAGTAACATCGGGTGAAACATCTCCAGTCATACCTAATTGACCTAAAACAGCAGTCATAAAATTACCTTGGATCATTGCATCAGGTGCAGGATCTACTACTCCTAAAGTCAATTGAGCCACGTTTAAAGTATTAAGAGTTACGGTTGCACCTCCGCTAATTTCTGTAGGAGTTCCTACAGCTGCAGTCATAGCTATTCCAGATACATCTACATTTGCCCACTGTCCTTCAACACCCCAGGCGTTGCTTCCCCAGAATTGTCTTCCCCAACCTGTTTGATTGTATGCTTCTATTGTACCTAAAGCCATGTTGGCTTGATTACCTGTAGCCATAGCGTCAGGACCAGCATCGGCTGTTCCTAAAGTATTGGTCATTGCAATACCATCTTGAAAAATAGTAGTTGCAATTTCGATTAATACATCTCCAACAACGGCGGTCATTGGAATTCCACTTGGAATTGGAAGTACGTCTATTTGAGTTGTTGCGGTTCCTAAATTAATAGTTGCTGCATCACCTTCAGCAATTAAGGTACCTTGGATACCCCAAGCTTGAACACCCCATTCGAGTCTACCCCAACCTGCATTAATTTCACCTGCAGTGGTTTCGTCTCCTAAAGAATTGGTAAGTGCTATTCCAGTTACTTGTACAGTAGGGTTAGCGTTGTCTCCCCATTGGTTGTTACTCCAAGGGCCGGTTCCGAAAGTTCCTGATGCCATAGGAGACTATCTCCTAGTTAACCAGAGATTCTTAAAATCGCTGCTGTTGATGTAGCTGCTGGGAATTGAATTGTAAAAACACCTGACGTAGCTGTTTTATTGTCTCCAAAATCTAGAACACATACTGCAGCATTAGTTGTAGCTGATGATGTGTTATAAAGTAAAGCGCCTCTAGCAGTTAAAGTTACGCCTGTAAAAGATCTGTCACTAAAATTAACTCTTGCCACACCTGCTGTTAATGATGTTCCTAGATTAACCAGTAGTCCACCACCTGCTGTGTATTGACCAGTGTTAGGAACTTCAGTATCAGCTCCACCACCTGGGTTAGTAGAGTATGCAGTTGTTGCTGAGTTTAAAGTTGCAGAAGAAGTATATAAAGCTATTTTAAATTTGTCTTGACTTGCTAAAAAATTCATATCTGCTTCGAAAAGCTGTTTCTTAAATGTGTTTGCGATCGCTTGTGTTATAGCCATAATTTTTTTCTCCTATTGTTTTCCTATTCGAGGAACACCTGCTTGGTATTCATCCCGTCTTCGTCTCCCCATTTGTTCAATTGAGAATCCTTTAACAGCCTCTACATACTTATTATCATATAACTGAAGCATGTCAACAGGACCTTTTAAAAATCCATAAGCCTCTGCTAGGCATGCATATAAAAGGCCATTGGGAAAATATGTACTAAGATATGTAGTCGTATTTGTAGACGATAAACCAGGATCTTTCAAGATATAATTTAACTGAATTGTATAAATAGCGTCAGGCGTAGGAGCCATTACAATAGTATCCTGATCCCACCAACTATAGTACTTAGGCACCCCTGTTACTCCCGTAGGGTTAAATTCAGACATAAAACTAGTATCCCTGAACTGTAAAAATTCTCTATTATCAGGAGAAGAAGTACCGTCTGAGTCCACAATTTGAGCTGATCTTATAGTTAAAGCATTAGTAGGAGTATCAATAAATCTAGTGCTAGTTAATACATTCGCCGTAGCATATCTTCTATTGTTATCTGAGTCTACTTCTCTTAAAATTCTAAATTCAGCATCATTTATAATGCCATCAACAACAGTAGCTGTTAAAACATTAGAACTAACTTCTGTGTAATCTCTAATTTTTTGTACTAATTCTGCGTATGTCATTATTTATTAAGCTCTCCCATCCGTTATATTAACATTTAAAGGACCAGCAATACAACCATTTCCTCCACCTATTGCAGAAGGGAAAACAGTGGTACCACTTGAAAAATCTAATTGATAGCCATTATAATTAGTCACTGTTGAAGGCTGACCTCCACTTGGAGATGTTGTAGTATTTAAAGCAACTACTTTTCTTGCAAAGAAAATTCTTGCTCCAGAAAGATGAGCACTTGCAGTAGTATTATTGGGAGTCTGTCCTCTAAAAGGTGCATTAGTTCCTCTAATTAAACCATAAAAAGTATCTCCAGGTAAAGCATTTCTAGATGCATATTGAATAATTTCGTTTTCATATAATCCAGTTGTAGAATTAATTTTTTCAATCATTAAAAAACCGCCGTCAATAAGTGTAGGTATATATGGAACGCCTATACCTGTTGTTAATGTTAAAGTTGTGTCATTGGCTGTTATATCTGCACCTAATGTTGCAGTTAACTCTATGTCTAGAATAGACAAACTATTGTTAAAAGGACTAGGTATAGGTATAGGTTGTTGTATTTTCATTAGTCTTACATAATCTCCAACTAATATTCCACTATTTGGTTGAGCTACATTCATTATGCTTCTAGTAATGCCAACATTATTTTCTACAGGTCCAATTGGATTAATCGGTAAAAAATCTCCTGTAGGTAATTCTAATCTGTCTGGTCTTGGATGCATTAATCCTTGAGGATCAGCTGTAAAAGGTTTTGGTTCTAATTGAGGTTGTTTAGGTTCATATTCAGAAGTATGGACTCTAGATCCATTCCATTCTCTGACCATTTCTGTATAGGGAAATTGCAAAC
>Ga0222662_1001293_pt1 | contig 12631 bp, 15 predicted proteins | sample AntAcemetagen600_FD_179821 | JGI IMG/M metagenome (GOLD analysis project Ga0222662, IMG submission 179821) | Saline water microbial communities from Ace Lake, Antarctica - #600 | ecosystem: Environmental > Aquatic > Non-marine Saline and Alkaline > Saline | place: Antarctica: Ace Lake...
CTTCACGATGCTCTTTGCAGAGGCGACTGTAGTTGGGTTCTTTCATTGTTTTTGTAGTTAAAAACAACGTTCACGGTTACGGACGTCTCTGCACTATTTTTTATGCGATGGATGTTTGAATCCGCCCAACCTACAAAACCTCAACCTCTCCTTAACTGGACACTAGTGACGCAAAATATAAAGATCGAGGGGGCGATTACGGAATGGTGCTCCATCGATTCACCCCTGCGAGCGTGAATAATCCACTGGTCAATGCTATCGAGATCATACGTGAATAATCGCTAGTGTATTCAATTCCGAAAGAACTTAATCATCCCAATTAAAACGATCAATCCGAGTCCGACCTTCAGATACAAACTCCCACTCGACCCGCCGCTCGCAGCTTTAATCGCTGCAATGACGTGCTCTTCTCGACCCTGAACACCTTTGTATTGTTTGAAAATATCAGGCCGACCAAGCAATTCCCCTTCCTTCGAGAGAACCGCAAAAGCAGGGACTCCTTTAATCTCATACTGATCACTCAATTCATTGTATTGCGCTTTGCTTGCTGCACTCTGGGGTGATCGTCGATAGAGCTCTATTTTTAGCGGGATGAAATTCTGCCGAACATACTCTTTAAATTGTCGCCCACCGAGCGCTTCCTTTTCTAACTGGATACAAGGCGGGCACCAATCAGGGCCAGTGAATAGAGCTAAAATGGGCAAGCCGCTGACCTCAGACCTCTTTTTCGCATCGGCAAACATTAGACTCCAACGAAAAACCGTAGGCACGTCAACCGACTCGCGACTCGCTTCTTTCACTTTAGCAATCGCGGGAGGGAGTTTGCTCTGGATACCTGAACTTCCCGGAGCTGTTGTATTTTCTTCAGCTATAAGCGAACTCGAATCAAACTGGCCGGAAGATGAAACGACGGCACCTTTCTCCAAAATAAACCGTCCTTGGGGATAGTTCAAAATCGTCTTTCGAGAACTCTCTAAAACGCTCACTGGATCACCATACCGCTCCAGGATCGTCTCACGCGTCAGTCCAAGTAAACCTGAGGCTGACTGCCCGGAAATACTTCCTACACATAAAAAACTAGAACAGAGGATTAACAAAGAATAGAAACGCATAGCCGAAGGTCATTCAACCCATGGCAGAAGCCAATGCAAAAAGGACGCATGGACTGAAGGAATGGGGCATGGAAAAAGATAATATTGAGCAGGTGAAAGGGATCGTATTTGCGGCAGCTTTGAAATTGATTCCCCGAAGTTCTTGGCACTTTACGAGCAAGGACAACTTAAGCGGGATGAACTCATGACGCGCACCTATCCAGTCGAGGACTTGCCACAGGCGATCGACGATATGATGGCTGGTCGCAAGGCCAAGGGTGTGAAAATTTTCAGGTCGATGGCTGAAACGGGGGCGAGGAGGCTCCGTGACGTCCCCGTTTGCAACGACCCTTGGCCGCCACCGCCTTGTTTGGCGGAGAAGGCAGCGAGATGTTTTTCGGAGCCAGCACGTAGGTTTTTATAAATCGTGCGTAGGGTGGCTTCGGGTGAGTTGGCCAGCGCTTCGTCGAGATCTCGGATGTCGAGTTCTTCGATTTTCACGCCGACATTGAGCGCGGCTTGTGGCCTAGCTTTGCCTTCCTGCACGAGTTGCTCGTAGAGTGCTTGAGTTTCAGGATGCATGAAGTCGCGTTCGAGTGTGCCCGTCTTTAGACTTGGATACGTTTGCTGTGCATAGTTCTGTAGCGTTTGGAAGTGACGGCTCTCTGCACGAGGAATATTTTGGAGCTGTCGTAAGCCTAGGGTGGCGCATTTCCGTAGAAGCGACACTCCTGTCGCTTTGCATCAGCCTAGCCCGTCGCTGGCACGGGCTGACTCCGATCGAAATGAAACCGCTGGCACTGCCCACGCATATACCGCTTTGTGGGGTATAATTAAATGTGCGGGGTCTGAATCTATTGAGGCCATGCCGCGCGACCACCTCCTCGCCCGTTGAAATATTGCACCTCCGCTTTGGCATTAACGCCTATTGACCTCGATTGGCGGTGCCTCATGTTGCCCTCTCACCATTTTCCTTATGAAGCCATCCGTCAATCTAGCCAAAGAAGTTTACAAACAGTTACGCACCGAACCGTGGGACACCTTGTGGAAGCGTGAAGTGCCCTTGTTTGATGCTGGAACGGCCGAAGAGCGCTTAGCCCGGGTCGGCCTGGTGCGCGCGATGGGTGTCGTGGCGCTCGAAAAAGCGACTCAAGCGCAACGCCAGCAGACCCGCGAATGGTTGACTGGTCTACTGCAAGACCCGGAAGAGAAAATCCGCCGCTACGCTATGAGCGCCCTGCCCAAGCTCGGCGGTGGCGAAGCCAGTGAGCATGCGGTGCTCGAACTACTGGATCAGCCGAAAGGGGAGCGCGAAGTCAAAAACCTGAGCCAAACTTTAAGCAAGATCGGCGGCGAAGCCACGCGTGAGAAACTCGAAGCCCTGCATGATAACTACGAGGCGTTGCACCCCGCGGAGCAAAAGGTGAAAGCGCAGCTCGCTCGCCAGGAAGCCCCTGCCAGTATCCGTCTCGATGCAAAGATTAAAGAGACGCGCAAGCTTCGTATCCATCTGCGCACGCGCCGTGGCATGGAGCCCTTTGTTCGCGATGAATTACTGGCACATCCCAAACTAAAGAGTCGCTTTAAAATCGTTCGCACCAGTCCCGGCTGTGTTGCGCTTTCGGCGCTGCGTCCCTTTACTTTGGCCGACGTTTATGAACTGCGCACCTTCGGTTCGATCAATTTCGTGCTCGGTGTGGTGGCGGACAACGAAGCCAAGCACACGGAGGCGATGGCGAAGATCATTGCGTCCGAGCAAACCCAGCTGCTCTGTCATAAACTGACGGAAGGGCAAGCGCGCTACCGTTTACAATTCATGCGTGCCAAGGTGCCACCACGCAAAGTGCAGGCCATCGTGAACGAAGCCTTCTCACTCTGCCCCGACTTGCTCAACGATCCTCGCAAGTCCCCCTGGGCGATTGAAGTCTATCCCGAGAAAGTGGGGCAGTCCGTCGAGTTGCGTCCACGCGTTTTGCCTGATCCACGGTTTACCTACCGCGTCGACGACGTGCCTGCGTCCACCCACCCGCCACTGGCCGCCGCTATGGCACAGTTGGCAGACATTCAAACAGACGAGGTCGTTTGGGATCCGTTCTGCGGCTCTGGCTTGGAACTAATCGAGCGCGCCCGCTTAGGCGGTGTCGATTCGATCATGGCCACGGATATCGACGACAGCGCGGTCGAAGTCGCCCGGCAAAATTTCGAATCCGCAGGCATCGCTAGTGAAACGGTCGCCCTCCATCGTGGTGATTTCCGTAACTATGTAAAAGTCACCGGCATCGAGTCTGAAAGTATCAGTTTGATCTTAGCGAACCCGCCCTTGGGTCGCCGCGTGCGAATCGAAGACTTAAAAGGCCTGATTACAGAGTTCTACCAGATCGCCGCTAAAACCCTCCGCCCCGGCGGACGCCTCGTCTTTATCAATCCACTGAAATTGGACAGCCCCGATTCCTCTTTGAAATTGGAAGCCCGCCACCTCGTCGATCTCGGCGGCTTCGATTGCCGCGTCGAGAAGTGGGTCAAAGTGGGATAATGGATCGGGGAGGGACACAGATCTTCGGTTTAGAAGGTTGCCATTTATAATATGGTTTATTCTAAATTATACCATCTATGAGCGAAACTCCACATATTGATATCGACTACGTCGCCAATCTCGCGCGCCTCGACATGAGCGCCGAAGAAAAGGCCAAACTGGGCACACAACTCGACGACATTCTCGGCTACTTTGATAAGCTCAACGCGGTCGACGTCGATGGCGTCGAGCCCATGGCGCACGCCCACCGTGTCACCAACGTTTGGCGCGAGGGCGATGAGCCCGGCGAGACCTACGCCCCTGAAATCCTCACCCGGATGGCTCCCGAGCACCGCGACAACCAAGTCGTCGTGCCAAAGGTCGTCGAGTAACACGATGTCTTAATCATAATCTTACTCGTAATCCTAATCTCACAGGGCGAAGAGCGATTAAGATTATGATTACGAGTAAGATTAAGAATTTTTAGAAACATGTCCGATCTCCATTTTAAAACCATCACCGAACTCGCCGCCATGCTCGCAGCGGGCGAGACCACCTCTGTCGCCATCACCCAAGCAGTGATCGACCGCACCGCAGCGGTGGACGGCCAGGTCAAAGCCTTTCTCTTCACCGACCCCGAAGACGCGCTGGCACAAGCCAAAGCCTCCGACCAGCGCCGCGCTGCTGGCCAGAGCCTTGGCATGCTCGACGGCATTCCCATCGGGATCAAAGACACGCTCGCGGTCAAAGATCAGCCGCTCCGCTGTGCTTCAAAGATGTTGGAGAACTACGTCTCGCCCTTCGACGCCACCTGCATCGTCAAGCTCCGCGAAGCCGGCGCCGTCATTTGGGGCCGCCTCAATATGGATGAGTTCGCGATGGGCTCCTCGACTGAGAACTCCGCCTATCACACTACCTGCAACCCTTGGGATCTCGAAACCATCCCCGGTGGCTCCTCCGGGGGCAGCGCCGCCGCAATGGCAGCAGGGGAGGCCATCGCCACCCTCGGCACCGACACGGGTGGCTCCATTCGCCAGCCCGCCGCACTCTGTGGTGTGGTCGGGATGAAGCCGACTTACGGACTCATTTCCCGCTACGGACTAGTCGCTTTCGCCTCCTCGCTCGACCAAGTCGGCCCCTTCGCCCGCACGGTCGAAGACGCCGCGCTCCTGATGGAAGCGATGCTGGGCAAAGACCCCCTCGATTCCACCTCGATTGCCCCTCAGGGTGAAACCAATTACGCCGCCGCGCTCCAGTCAAAGAAAGGCCCATGGAAACTCGGCGTGCCGCAAGAATTCTTTGGCGAAGGCATCGACCCCGAGGTCAAAGCCAATATCGAGAAAGCGATCGACTGGTATAAGAGCCAAGGCTGCGAGATCGTGAACATTTCCCTGCCACACTCCGAGCTGGCCGTGCCGGTTTACTACATTGTGGCCACAGCCGAGGCCTCCTCCAATCTCGCCCGTTTCGACGGCGTGCGCTACACCCACCGCAGCGAAGAGGCCAAAGACGCTCTCACACTTTTCACCAAGAGCCGGGGCGAAGGCTTCGGCGACGAAGTGAAGCGCCGCATCATACTCGGCACATACGTGCTCAGCTCTGGTTACTACGACGCTTACTATTTGCGCGCCCAGAAAGTCCGCCGCTTAATTCTAGGCGACTTTGAAGCAGCCTTCGAGCAAGTCGACGCCATCCTCACACCGACCTCACCCACGCCCGCCTTCAAACGCGGCGAGCGCGCCGACGACCCACTCGCCATGTATTTGAGCGACGTCTATACGATCTCGGTCAATCTCGCCGGCTTGCCCGCGATCTCCGTGCCCAGCGGATTCACCGAAAGCGGCCTGCCGATCGGCCTCCAAGTCATCGGCAAAGCCTTCGGCGAAGCCGAAATGTTCGCCGTCGCGAATGCCTTCGAAAAAGCGCATGATTACGCGCAACAAACTCCAAAACTATAACGCCGTAGTTTTTAACCGCAGATGGTCGCAGATACACGCAGATTTTAATACCTCAGAGTCGATCCGCAGTTAAATCCAAGTCCCCCAAGCCTCCTACAACAGCTTCCAAATTTCAGAACCACAGATGCACACAGATAAACACAGATCAGAATACGTCAGAGTCGATCCGTGTTCATCCGTGTCCATCCGTGGTTAAATTTAATACGTATCCCAAGCCACTCCCATTCAAATGACCTACGAAGCCGTCATCGGACTAGAAATTCACGTGCAGGTTAAAACCCGCACAAAAATGTTCACCGCCGCCCCCTACGAATACGGAGCCGCGCCCAATACCTTGACCGACGCCGTCGTGCTCGGCCTACCGGGCACGCTGCCCGTGCTCAACCATGCCGCGATTGAGAAGTGCGCCAAGCTCGGGCTCATGCTCGATTGCGAGATTGCCGAAGTCTGTAAATGGGATCGTAAAAACTACTTTTACCCCGACTCACCGAAGAACTACCAGCTCACCCAAAACGAAGAGCCCCTCTGTATCGGGGGCAAGGTCGAGATCGAGCTGCCCGGGCCCTCGCGCAATGTCGAAGGCACTCACCGCTGGGTCACCCTCAACCGTATCCACCTCGAAGAAGACCCCGGTAAACTGACCCATGAAGCCTTCGAAACCGTGATCGATTTCAACCGCGCCGGTGTGCCACTCGCTGAGATCGTGACCGAGCCAGATATGAGCTCGTCCACCGAGGCCGTCGCTTTTCTCAATTGCCTGCGCAACATGATCATCTATGCTGGTATTTCCGACTGCGACATGGAGAAGGGGCAAATGCGTTGTGACGCCAACGTCTCGATTCGCCCCGTCGGCACCGAAACACTCGGCACCCGCACCGAGATGAAGAACTTGAACTCGATGTCCAATGTGAAGGCATCGATCGAATACGAAATTGCCCGCCAGACCGAGATCCTCGAAGACGGTGGTAAGATCCACCAAGAGACCCGCCGCTGGGATGTGGACTCCGCATCCAGCTCCTCACTCCGCAGTAAGGAAGAGGCGCACGACTACCGCTATTTCCCCGATCCCGATCTCATGCCCGTGCAGATGGACCGCGCACGCGTGGCCGAGCTCGAAGCCGAGTTGCCAGAGCGTCCGCTCGATAAGCAACGCCGCTATCAGGCAGACTTCGAGCTGCCCTATACGATCACGTCCGTGCTCTGCCAGAACCGTGAGCTCAGTGAGTTTTTCGAAGCAGCGCTCAAGACGCACAACGCGCCGAAGCAGATCGCGAACTACATCACCAACGATTTATTACGCGAACTTTCCGCCGCTTCCGAGCACGGCGACAGCGCCCTCGATGTCGGTCAGAGCAAATTGACACCCGCACACATCGGCACACTCGCGAAGATCATCGACGAAGGTGTGATCTCCAAGCAGATCGGCAAAGAAGTCTTCACTGAGATGTTTGCAACTGGCGACATGCCCGACGCGATCGTCGAGACGAAAGGCCTCAAGCAGAGCAACGACACCGGCGAGATCGAAGCCCTCTGTCGCGAAGCGATAGCAGGTAACGCCAAAGCAGTCGGTCAATACAAGGACGGCAACGAAAAGGCCCTCAACGCCTTAAAGGGCCCCGTCATGAAAGCCACCAAAGGCAAAGCCAACCCCGGAATGCTCGATCAGCTACTCAAGAAGCTGATTGACGAAGGGTAAGGGGCGCGGCTTTTCCGCTTGAACGCCCAACGTCGAACGCTAAACGCTCAACTTTGAATGTAGAAGCGACACTCTTGTCGCTTTATTCGATGATAGGGAAGCACGGCTTCACCGCGTGAACTTTGTTCCGAGCGAAGCGATGAAACCGGTCGCTTCGCGAACCGGATCATGTCGACTAGTGGGTAGCGGCGGTCGTCCCGACCGCCATTCAGTGTGCCCGTCTTTGATCGTTCCATACTCTGGGCTTTCTGGCTTCAAATTGTGCATTGCCATGACTTTGGATTCGCACATCTTAAAAACTATGAAGACTGCACTGAAAAAGAAGGCTCCCGTGGCGAGACGTAGGTCGATCAGCAAGAAGGAGATTTCAGAACGCTTGGCTGATCTCGACCTTGCACAAACTAGTGCGATTCGTGACCTGGAGATGGACATCAACGGTGAAGACGGTGTTGATTCGAAGCAGGTATTGGCAGCGGCCCGCAAAGCACTTGCATGAAAGTTCGTTTCCATCCACTTGCTGAACGTGAACTCATAGCAGCGGCATTGTATTTGGATACGGAAGCAGGGGGCGGAGCAGAGTTTTTGAAGAGCTACGAGACTTGGGAGGCACAGGTTCGTGAATATCCCGAATTGGGGAACCCATTTCGACCGTTTATAAACTTACCACAAAGGTAATGACATGACCCCATCCGTATCCCTCTGTTGGCGGCAATTCGTCAATACGGCAGTTAAAGATTGAGATTCACGACTCATTAGTCACCACTCACTCCTCCCATGTCAGAGCCAAGATCACCCATTTTCGAACGTATCGGCGGGCGACCCGCATTGCTTAAGCTATTGCGTCATTTCTATGCCGACGTGAGGCAGCATGAGCTGATTGGCCCGATCTTTAACGCCCATATAAAAGACTGGCCGGCTCACATCGAAAAGATCGCTGACTTCTGGTCGGGGTTAACTGGCGGCCCGGCCGATTATGGCGGTGGCATGGTGATGAAGCACCTGACGCTCGGAATAGGCGAGGCTCACTTCGAAGCATGGCTGGGGCTCTGGAAACGCACGTGCGCCACGCATCTCTCAGAAGCTGAAGCCAGCGACATGATCGCGATCGCAGAAAAGGTCGGGGGGCGCTTACGTGCCATCCTAGCCAATCGCAATAAGCCTACGCTCGATCTGTTTTCTTAATAACGATCCATTTTTGTATGTTGAGCACTGGCATTAAAATGATTTTTCAAGACGTAGATGGTTGCCTGAACCCTGTGGACGGTGAAGCGTTTGGCGTGGGGGTGGATTGGGAGCCTTCGGCGAGTCAGGTTGAAATGCTGGAGGCGATCGACGACGCAGTGGAGGCGTCTTCGGTCGAACATTTTGTGATCAATACGGGTCGACCATGGCCTCTAGTGCGACATTTGGTGAAGCATTTTAAGAGTTCGAAGGCGCGCTACTTTTTATTGGAGCATGCCTGTGTGCTCTATGATCGTGAGGAGGATACCTTTATCAATTGTGCGGAATTGGCTGAGCGTTGTGGCTTAGATGAATTGTCCGCTCGTTATCGAAACTTGGAGATTATAGAGACGCTATTCCATTGGTATCAAACGAGTGGGCAAGCTCAGTTGGAGGCTCACTACCATGTGGATCTCACGCGCGTGGAGAAGATCGGGAACCTATCGTTCGTGATCCCTGAGGGCGTTGATGGTGATGCCATGCTCGCGCGCATCGAATCGCTCGTGCGTGAGCAATTGGATGCTCGTGAGGTCGATCAATTGGAGTTTTTACGTTCGGATAATTATATCGATATTTTGCCAGGTATTCACAAGTTGGACGGCATTCATTTACTCTCGGCTCATCTCGGAGTGGACATGGATCATACGCTGGCCGTGGGTGATTACCTGAACGATCTGCCAGTCTTTGAATCGTTTAGCCGTGTGCTCTGTCCTGCGAATGCCCATCCACGGATCAAAGCGCTGACTCATTCGAAAGGTGCAAGCGGCCATGTGAGTGCGTTGCCCTATGGGGCGGCTCTGCTAGAGTTGCTTGGGTGAAGTAGTGTGCGAGCTCGCTCGTCGCCCGTATTCGATATGAATTACGGCTGACTGCTAATGTGCAACTCAGTGTCGTTAAACAGGATGGTGTCGCCTGAAACGAGTTTCTTTCGTTTCAGGGTTTCAACGGTGCCGTTCACTTGAACCAGACGTTCGGAAATCACAGATTTGGCTTCGCCCCCGCTCGCGCAGAGACCTTCAAATTTGAGGACTTTGTAGAGCTCTATGTAATCTTGAGTAATGATGACTTCTCGCATCGAAATAGCAGAGTCGGAGAAGAGTGGTTTGGCGAGAATGGAAATTCATTTGATTGATGCGCGAGCTGTAATGGAGATTGCGCAGAGGGATCGACTCTGACTCTGTGCTGCAATGGAAGCACAACTCTGGGAAGACGTAATCATAGGCGATGATTCGTATGCTCTGATGAATCTCGATCATCCGCAGGTGGAGGCACGCGTGCGACTGGATATGGATGCGGGGGTGGATGTCTATTATGACCGGCGCTGGGTGATCACTGGGGCTCTGACTACTTGGATGGTCGAGCATCTGGATCAGATTCGCGGAAAGCGTGTGCTCGTGCTAGGTGCGGGTATTGGCGCAGAGACCTTGGTGCTGGGGAGACATTGTGAGCATATCTGGATCAACGATCTGGCGCCTGCAGCGCTCGATCTCTGCGCGGAGCAAATGGAGCAAAACGAACTTCAGAATTATACGGCCTTGCGGGGTAAATACGAGGATCTGGAACTGCCCGAAGTGGATCTAGTGATAGGCAGTTTTTTGATTTACAACAAAGCAACGCTCGCGGCCATGCGCACTTTTCTGTCGTCGCACCGAGGTGATGTGCTCCTCGTGAACGAGCGATTGAAAGAGTTTCGTCAATTCCTGAAGAGTGAAGCGCACCGCGTGATTTTTGACCAGGAAGATGGCGCGGTGGGTATTTGGCTGCAAGGAAGTCAAGCGCCGCAGAGCTGAAAGTCTTGCTGTGTGTGGCGACGAAGTATCCCGAATAGGTCTTGGAGTGCACAGGCAGGCAAGGGATAGGGGCGTTCGTCCCGAACGCCATCAGGGTCGGGCTGACCTGGTGAACGCGATCTGGGTCGAGCTGAGGCTGACGTATGGCGTTCGGGACGAACGCCGCTACCTTGCTTAAAAGTTGAGCGCTGAAAAGGGGGTGATCTGTCTCCGTCTGGAAGTGTAAGAATGGGTTAAATAAAGTTTTCGACCTGAGAGAAGCTAGGTGCTAGATAGAAGCATGGGTAAGATCTGCATTTTTGTGAGTTTGACTGTATTCAGTTGGTTGGGCTGGTGGTTGGGTGCCAAAATAGGGATTGGCACAGCTTTTGTTCTCAGCTCGATCTTGAGCCTTTTCGGTGTCTATGTCGGTTGGCGAATCAACCGAGACTATTTAAGTTAGTGCCAGCCAGTGGTGCGCTTTTACGGATGAGGATTTATTGTGTGTTGAGTCGTCTAGTGAACTTAACGCCTGACCGTATGATCTGCCGATTGAGTAGCTTGCACAGATCTGGAACCGCCAAATGAAAACAATCGATTTGCTGGCAACACCTTGCCCCAATTTACTGGCGACCCGCTTATTAATTATTCTAGAAAAGAAATAACCGCGTCACTTATTTATTGCTTGCTAACGACAATACGGTAGCTGGCGAAGAGGATGGCTGCGCCGCCGATGAGTTCGAGGGTGCTGAAGTGTTCGCCGATGAGTAGCGCACTGAGTACAACCGTCAAGGCGGGTGTGAGCATCTGTAAGGTGGAGCCTTTTGCGACGTTGATATAGCGAAAGGACTCGGTCAGTGTGAGTTGCCCGCCAACTACAGTGATCGCCGCAAGGATGGTGAGCCCAAGGGCCTGTCTATCTGCTATGAGCATGTGGTCACCTGCTGTAACGATCGCGATGATGAGCGTGAATACACACTGCGATGCGAAGATAGTGGAGGTGTTCTCGGTCTGGTGTAAGTGCCGAATCATGACGACGCAGATGCCTGCGGTTGCAGCACCAGTGATTGCAAGCAGATCAAAGAAAGGCTTGCTACCACCGATACCGTTATCTGCAAATACTGAGGCTAAGCCAATCAACGCGAGTGCGGTGTATGCAAAGTAGCTGCGTTTGAGATATTCCTTTAATAAGAACATGGCAAAGACTGCCGCGAAGAGCGGATAGGAGCCGCCAAGCAACCCAGCTCGGCCGGGGCCGAGCTCCATAATGCATATGTAATAGAGCGGTATGGTGGCGCCACCGATCAGGCCACGCGCGAAGAGCAAACGATTGGTGAAGATATGGGTAAGGTGGAGTTTCCCAGTCTTCCCCTGCATCGCGATGATGACAAGGAGTCCAACGACCGCGCGATAGCCGGATGCGACCCAGCCGTCGACGCCGTGTGTGCTGTTCAGATGGCTGAGTAGCAAAGAGGTCGCGCTAAAGCAGAGCACTGAGGCAAGTGCTAAGATAAGCCCACGAGTTTCGTGAGTCTGTGGTGAGTTGGACTGTTCCATTTGTTTCCTTTCTGGAAACCTTTCGGGTGGTACCGTGGAAACAGTTCAACTGTTCATACAACTACGGAGACCACTCGAACGAGGTCTCCGTATACTTTTTGTTATGTAGTTACGACAGACCCATTTCGTGTGTTTTCACACGAATAATGACGAGCCAGTTGAGTAAGTTGTGTTGCATGAGAATCAGGAATGTGCGCTCGATTCGATGAATGGCAAGACTTGATGTGGATGGGGGCAGCGAAGGATGCCAGCTATTCTTTAAAAAGTAGCGCAGGCATCCTGCTTGTGTGCCAATGGAACCGACACAGGCAGGATGCCTATGCTACCTTTGCGACAACCCTTTGAATGGAACCAACACAGGCAGGATGCCTATGCTACCTTTGCGGCAACCTTTTGAATGGAACCGACACAGGCAGGATGCCTATGCTACCTTTGCGAAAACCCTTTGAATGGAACCAACACAGGCAGGATGCCTATGCTACCTTTGCGACAACCCTTTGAATGGAACCGACACAGGCAGGATGCCTATGCTACCTTTGCGACAACCCTTTAGAACCGATTCATGCAGGGGTGTCATTTTCCTGCTAGGGGTGCTCCCGTGCCTCGGTTCTTTGAGCCGGGGTCGCCTGGCGCGGCAACTCATGCTAGGCTCCCGGAACAGAGTTCCGAGGCTACTGATACCCTGTGCTGATTCGGTGGTGGACCACGGCTTTTTCATTTGACGGTGTGATTTGCGACTAGCTGGTATGCGAAGCTGATTTTATGTTGTGCCCGTTGCTTGATTCCAGCCCACGATTCTTGAGGCAAAAGTTGCGCCTTGATTGTGA
>Ga0222662_1001297_pt1 | contig 12606 bp, 9 predicted proteins | sample AntAcemetagen600_FD_179821 | JGI IMG/M metagenome (GOLD analysis project Ga0222662, IMG submission 179821) | Saline water microbial communities from Ace Lake, Antarctica - #600 | ecosystem: Environmental > Aquatic > Non-marine Saline and Alkaline > Saline | place: Antarctica: Ace Lake | collected...
AAACGCCCGTTGGATGGAAATAAGCGTCGGCACGCATACTGGATGGGTGAACGCCCGCTATTTGGTCGCCCAAGAAACCATAGACCCTACCGCCACAACTCTTTTTCGAGAGCCACTTTCTTGTAGCGGGACGGAACCTTTCTGGGGCCTTCAAATCAAAGATAGAGTTGGTGAGCTGGATTCCATCAGCGATGACCATTCCACCATCCTCTTTCACACTTCTCGGCAGCCAGGCGGCATCCCCATCATCTGGTCTTTGCGTGGCCAACGAACAACCACTCAATCATCCGTCATCGCCATTCTGGAAGAGACAAACCAATGCACTGATGGAATGTCCGATCTTCTTTACAAATATTCCATTCGACTAGATGTTGCAGACGGGCCCTTTTTTGCGGGATGCTGCAATCGGTTACCAGGGCAACCTGACCCATAAGTTAAACAAGGATACCTTATGACCGGCAAACTCGACCTCGACCAGCTTACAGCTCTCGTGCGCGACGGCAGCATTGATACCGTTATCGTGGCCATGCCGGACCTTTATGGTCGATTGGTTGGCAAACGGGTTACAGGCTCCTTTTTTCTCGACAGCGTGGTCCATGAAACCCATGCCTGTAACTATCTGCTCACCGCCGATATGGATATGGAGCTGGTCCCTGGCTACAAGTCGGCCAGCTGGGAAAAGGGCTACGGAGATTTTGCGCTCAAGCCAGACCTCAACACACTACGTCTCATTCCTTGGCTCCCTGCCACGGCACTCGTGATTTGCGATACGCTCGACCATGATGGCGAAGACATTGCCGTCGCGCCGCGCGCAATTCTGAAAAAGCAATTGAAGCGTTTGGCAGCACACGGTATGAGCGCCCATATGGCCTCGGAGCTTGAATTCTATCTCTTCGACGACACGTTTGAGACCGCACATGAAAAGCGCTACCGCGACCTCAAAACGGCCAGCTGGTATATTGAAGATTACCACATCTTCCAGACCACCAAAGAAGAAGGAATCATGCGCGCGATCCGCAATGGGCTGGAAGGCGCCAATATTCCTGTCGAAAACTCAAAAGGGGAATGGGGGCCCGGTCAGGAAGAAATCAACGTGCGCTATTGCGAAGCACTTGAGATGGCCGACCGTCATGTGATCTTAAAAAACGGCATCAAGGAAATCGCCCATCTGCATGGCAAATCCGTGACCTTCATGGCCAAGTGGAACAATGATTTGGCGGGCAACTCCAGCCACGCGCATTGCTCCTTCTGGAACAAAGACGTTACAGAAGCTAAGTTCTCAGACAGTTCTGATCCAGAAGGCATGTCGCCCATGTTCCGCCATTTCTTGGCCGGACAGCTCGCAACCGTCAAAGAAATGACCTATTTTCTGGCGCCCATGATCAACTCCTACAAACGCTTTGCTGATCAGTCTTTTGCACCCACCACCGCCGTGTGGAGCAAAGACAATCGCTCCGCCGGATACCGGGTCGTTGGACATGGCAAGGGCTTGCGAGCGGAATGCCGCATAGGCGGGGCGGATGTGAACCCCTACCTCTCCTTTGCCGCCATCATTGCCGCAGGGCTTCATGGCATTGAAAACAAGCTGGAACTGGAACCGGAGTTTCGCGGAGACGCCTATGCGCGCGACGATATTCGGTTTTTGCCCAAAACTCTGCGTGAGGCACTTGACCTACTCGACAATTCGCAGACGATGCGCGCCGCACTGGGTGATGATGTGGTCAACCACTATGTTCACACGGGGCGATGGGAACAGGCAGAATATGACCGTCGGGTGACCGACTGGGAATTGGTACGAGGATTTGAACGCGGATGAGCGATACGTTGAAACTAGTGTCTCCGGTTGATGGCTCTATCTATGTGGAGCGTAAATTCGCAACTGAGAGCGAGGTTGATCAGGCCTTTAAAGAGGCTGCAGGCGCACAGGCGGCCTGGAAGTTGGTGCCGTTGTCTGAGCGGGCAGCACTAATGGACAGATTTATCAATGCCTTCACGGACATGTCTGACGAAATCATCCCCGAGCTTGCATGGCAGATGGGGCGCCCCATTGCTTATGGCGCGGGCGAAGTTCGCGGCTTTGAAGATCGCGCCAAACACATGATTGCCATCGCCGAAAAAGCGCTGTCGCCAGTACGGCCCGACCCCATTGACGGATTTGATCGCTACATCAAACGTGAACCGTTAGGCGTTGTTTTTACAGTCGCAGCCTGGAACTTCCCTTATTTGATCGCTGTTAATTCGCTGGTGCCCGCACTCATGGCAGGAAACACCGTCATATTGAAGCACTCAGGCCAAACACCCTTATGTGCTGAACGCATGGCAGAGGCATTCGAAAAAGCAGGCGCTCCTGATGGTCTATTTCAAATCCTGCACATGGACCATTCCATGACGGAGAAGGCCATTCAGCACCCAGATTGTGCCTACGTTGCGTTCACAGGCTCCGTTGGTGGCGGCTATGCCATTCAAAAAGCAGCGGTCGAGCGCTTCATTGGTGTCGGTCTGGAACTCGGTGGCAAGGACCCCGCATACGTTCGGGCTGATGCCGACATCGCCTTCGCTGTCGAAAATCTTGTCGACGGCGCCTTCTTCAATTCGGGTCAATCCTGCTGCGGTAAAGAGCGGATCTATGTGGCGAGTGAAGTGTACGACGGTTTCGTCGAGCAGTTCGTTGAGATGACAAAAGGCTACTGTCTAGGTGATCCCCTTGACGCAGACACCACCATGGGCCCGATGGTGCGCACAAGTGCTGCAACCTATGTTCGTGGCCAGATTGCAGACGCTGTTCGCTCAGGTGCAAAGTCACTGATACCAGAAAGTCATTTCGCGAACTCAAAAGAGCACACGCCATACTTGGGTCCACAGGTCTTGGTCGATGTTGATCACTCAATGGAATTGATGACTGAAGAGACCTTTGGTCCTGCCATCGGCATTATGAAAGTTGCTGGCGACAATGAGGCAATACGCCTGATGAATGACAGCCGTTATGGCCTCACAGCCTCAATCTGGACAAGTGATGCGGACGCTGCACGCCATGTGGGCGATCAAGTCGAAACCGGCACTTGGTTCATGAACCGTTGCGACTATCTTGATCCGGCCCTCGCCTGGACTGGCGTCAAAGACACAGGCCGTGGTGCCACTCTATCCATGGTTGGATACGAACATTTGACACGTCCAAAAAGTTATCACCTACGTGTAGGCAGCTGACATCATGATCGATACATATCAAAGCCTTATCGCAAACTGGAGCTACCCGACCACTGTTCGGTTTGGCCCTGGGCGCATCGCCGAACTCGCCAACGCCTGTCGTGGCGCAGGCATACGAGCCCCCTTGTTTGTAACAGATCCCGGTCTGGCCACTTTGCCCATCGTCGCCAACGCTCTCAGCGGGCTTGAAGAAGCCGGTCTGTCCACAGTCCTCTTCAGTGACATTCAGGCAAACCCCGTTGCCGCCAATGTTGATGCAGGTGTGAAACTTTACCGCGAAGGACACCATGATGGCGTCGTCGCATTTGGTGGGGGCTCCGCACTGGACACAGCCAAAGCCATTGCCTTTATGTCAGGTCAATCGCGAGCCATTTGGGATTTCGAAGACCGGGAGGATTGGTGGACACGCGCAGACCCAGCGGGCATTGCGCCTGTCATCGCCGTGCCAACAACCGCCGGAACAGGGTCGGAAATGGGCCGGGCCTCTGTTATCACCAATGAAGAAACACATACGAAAAAGGTTATCTTCCACCCCAAGATGTTGCCGGTGGAAGTAATCTCTGATCCAGAACTGACCGTTGGACTGCCTGCTGCCATAACGGCCGCCACGGGCATGGACGCACTTTCTCACTCTCTTGAGGCCTATTCCAGCTCCTTCTGGCATCCAATGAGCCAGGGCATTGCACTTGAAGGCATGCGGTTGGTGAAAGACTGGCTGCCCGAAGCGGTGAACAATGGCGGTAATGTAGAAGCACGTGCCTATATGCTGGCCGCCTCATCCATGGGCGCAGTTGCGTTCCAAAAAGGTCTGGGCGCCATGCATGCCATGAGCCACCCCTGCTCAAGCATCAAGGGAACACATCATGGCCTCACCAATGCGGTTGTCATGCCATACGTACTGCTCCACAACCTCGACGTAATAGACGAAAAGCTCGCGGCTCTCGCGCGTTATCTCGATATTGGCACCTCAGCCACAAGCTTCATTGATTGGGTGTTGAGGCTACGCGAACAATTACAAATTCCCAATACGTTGCAGGACCTTGGTGTCACGGCAGACCTCATCGACGAGATGGCCCCGATGGCGCTGGAAGATCCCTGCACCGGCGGCAACCCTATGTCCATGACCCTTGGTGCTTATGTCTCTCTCTATGAAAAAGCAATCAACGGCACCTTGGATTAGCTGAAAGAACACAATGCCCCTCGATACGAAGAGCTATGCCTTGCCGGTCGCCCGGCAAATTTCCGACATGCGTGAGCAAGTTGCCTCATGGCGCGTTGCCGGAGAAAAGATAGCGCTCGTGCCCACCATGGGTGCCCTGCACGATGGACACCTGTCGCTGATTGATGTTGCCAAAAAGAATGGCGCAACAAAAACAATCGTCTCCATTTTCGTCAACCCAACTCAATTTGGCCCCGGTGAAGACTTTGAGGCCTATCCGCGCACCGAAGAAACGGATACGCAAAAGCTTGTTGGCCGCGCCGCTCTCATCTTCGCCCCTAATGCTGCCGAGATGTACCCGGATGGATACGGCACGACCGTTTCTGTCAGCGGTGTCACAACCACACTAGAAGGCGAAGCGCGCCCTACTCACTTTGACGGTGTTGCAACCATTGTCGCCAAACTATTGTTGGCAGCACAGCCCGACTATGCCGTTTTTGGTGAAAAAGATTATCAACAGCTGCTCACCATCAAACAAATGGCACGTGACCTTCGCATCCCCGTTGAAATTCTGGGTGGGCCCATTTTGCGAGAGGCAGACGGCCTCGCCATGTCATCACGCAACATCTATCTCACGAACAAAGAACGTGAGGCCGCAGGTCAGCTCAATCTTATCCTGCGTGCCACCGCCGAAGACATTGAAAATGGTGCTGACATAATGGCAGCGACTAACGCTGCCGAGCAGACACTATTGGAGGTGGGATTTGCTGAGATAGACTATCTCACTGTGCGGGACACAGTGACTTTGGCAACGATGGAAACGCTCGACCGACCCGCGCGCATTTTGGTTGCCGCAAAAATTGGTCAACCGCGGCTACTCGACAATATGCCGGTCAATTTCAAAGGCTAAAGCAGCCCGAGTCCTCGCAACTCTTCTCGAAGCTCTAGGGGCATTTCATCTTCACCATCTGCCGCGCGTGCATCTTTAGGCGCATTTTCTGTCTCCAGATAGCGCCATCCCTGGAATGGCCGTTTAGCCAGCCGCTCGGTTAAGATAACCTCGTGATCCAGCACCAGCCCACAGTGTTTCTTTCCCTCATCATCGACGAGAGGGCGTAACTCAATGATCCGTTGGCGACATCTCACAATGCCTTTCATCACCCAATAGAGCGATCCATTGTCTAGTAGCTCATCAACACGCTTAGGTGTCATGCGTGTGACGTGCATCAATTCAAGAGGTTTTTTCGCCTTCTTTTGCTGAGCCAGACGCACCTTGTGATAGTCCCGAAGCGTCTCAGGGTCTTCCACGCCAACACATAGCTTGATGAGATTGACGGTCAATCGCTCTGCTCAACAAAACTCACGAGTGTCGCACCGGCTTCAACTTGATCGCCTTCGCCAACGGCAACGATCTCAACTTCACCATCGCTCTGCGCTTTGATAGTCTGCTCCATCTTCATGGCTTCCAAGACGACGAGCGCCGCCCCTTTGCGAACTTTATCACCGGGCTTCACCAAAACCTGAATGACTTTGCCGGGGAGAGGTGCTGTAAAGCGATTGCCACCCGCCGCATCTTCAAGCTCCACATCCATTGGATCTGGACGCGTAAACTCAAACGACGCTCCATTGAGCATCAGCACAAATCCCGCACCCAATTCGATCACGGCCGCTGCAAATCGTTTTCCATTTACCTGTGCGGCAAGCTGCTTATTCTCCAACACACCGGAGACACTGTACGAAGCGCCATCCAACTCAACTTGCCAATCAGATCTGGTCCTTCGTGCAGAGATAGCCACCGCTTCACCCGCAATCTCCAGGCGAATAGGGTCGCGACGACAGCCGCCAAGTCCCCATCCATCGCCATTCGCCCATGGGGACAGAGGATCACTGGCTGCCAATGCAAGCTGACGACAGGCAAGCTCATGAAAGGCGCCAAGTGCCACAATCTCTGGTGAGGGCATGCCTGAACTCGGCACCAAATCAGCCAAATGCGTATCAATAAAGCCAGTATCAATATTACCAGCAATAAATTCTGGGTTTTGAACAATTTCAGCAAGAAAGGCGGTATTAGCCCGAAGCCCTGCAATTTCAATCGTCTCCAGCGCCCGCGCCATTTTGCGCAACGCCCCTTTGCGGTCGCCATCCCACACAATCACTTTCGCAATCATGGGGTCGTAAAACATGGAGACTGTATCGCCTTCGCGCACGCCGGTATCAACGCGTACAGCGACATTGTCAGTTGGCAAACGTAATCGGTGCAGCGTGCCCGTTGATGGGAAAAATTTCTTTGCCGGGTCTTCGGCATACAGCCGTACTTCAACCGCATGCCCGCTGATCTCAAGTTCATCCTGCTTTGCGGGAAGCTCTTCGCCCGCCGCGACGCACAATTGCCACTCCACAAGATCTTGCCCGGTAATCATTTCCGTCACGGGATGTTCAACTTGAAGGCGCGTGTTCATTTCCATAAAATAAAACGCATCTGCGTTCAGACCATTTGAGCTATCAACGATAAATTCAATCGTGCCTGCACCACGATACTGAATAGCTTTTGCCGCTGCCACAGCCGCAGCACCCATCGCTGCCCGCATATCTTCCGGCATGTCTGGCGCAGGTGCTTCTTCCACCACTTTTTGATGGCGACGTTGAAGTGAACAATCTCGTTCAAACAAATGAACAGCATTGCCGTGCGTATCGGCAAACACCTGAATTTCAATATGACGTGGGCGTGTCACGAATTTTTCAATCAACACGCGGTCTTCACCAAAGGCACTAGCGGCCTCACGTTGTGCCGACTTCAGGGCACTATCAAACGCCGCATCATCATCCACACGGCGCATGCCCTTGCCACCCCCACCGGCCACCGCTTTGATCAACACTGGATATCCGATCTCTCCGGCTTGCGCCGCCAGAAACGCAGGGTCCTGGTTTTCGCCATGATAGCCCGGCACCACGGGTACCTTGGCCTGCTCCATCAACACCTTGGCCGCATCTTTCAAACCCATCGCCCGAATGGCATCTGCGGTTGGACCGATGAAAATTACGCCCGCCGCCTCACACGCCTCAGCGAAGGCTGCGTTTTCAGACAAAAATCCATATCCAGGGTGAATAGCTTCCGCACCGCTGCGTTTGGCAACGTCGAGGATTTTGTCTGCAACCAGATAACTCTCGGCCGCTGGCGATGCGCCGATGTGATACGCCTCGTCAGCCAGAGCAACATGCGCCGATGCTGCATCAACGTCAGAATAGACAGCGATTGTGCGCAGGCCCATTTGTTTCGCTGTGCGAATGACCCGGCAGGCTATTTCCCCGCGATTGGCAATGAGTACTGATGAAAACATGGTCATTACATCCTGAACACGCCGAACGTCGTGTCCGGTACGGGGGCATTGAGCGTTGCGGAAAGTGAGAGAGCCAAGACACGTCTGGTCTCTTGTGGCGTAATAATCCCATCATCCCAAAGCCGGGCTGTGGCAAAATAGGGGTGCCCTTCGTCCTCATATTGAGCCCGAATAGGTGCCTTGAACTCTTCTTCCTCTTCCGCGCTCCAGCTTTCACCACGCGCTTCCATACCATCGCGCTTCACAGTCGCCAGAACACTGGAAGCCTGCTCCCCCCCCATCACAGAGATGCGTGAGTTCGGCCACATAAAGAGAAAACGGGGGCTGTAGGATCGGCCACACATGCCGTAGTTGCCCGCACCATAAGACCCACCAATCACCACCGTGATCTTAGGCACGCGCGCGGTAGCAACAGCCGTCACCAGCTTGGCGCCATCTTTTGCGATCCCGCCAGACTCATATTCACGCCCAACCATAAAGCCCGCAATGTTTTGCAGGAACAACAGTGGCACACGCCGCTGACAGCACAGCTCAATAAAGTGCGCGCCCTTTAGCGCCGATTCAGAAAACAAAATGCCATTGTTGGCAATGATCCCAACTGGCATTCCGTGAATATGGGCAAATCCCGTAACCAGCGTCGTGCCATACAGTGGCTTGAATTCGTCAAAGTCCGACCCATCAACCAGACGTGCAATCACTTCGCGGACATCATATTGAACCGCGAGCGAGGATGGCACGATGCCATCCAGCTCCGCCGCATCATACAGAGGCGCCACAGGTTCCTGCAATTTGATGTCGACTTTCTTTTCGCGGTTCAGCGTGCCTGCGATCTGCCGCATGATTGCCAAAGCGTGATCATCATCCAGCGCGTAATGGTCGGTAACGCCGCTGGTCCGAGAATGAACATCTGCGCCGCCCAGGTCTTCTGCAGAGACGATTTCGCCCGTCGCTGCTTTCACCAAAGGCGGGCCGCCTAAGAAAATAGTCCCCTGCTCGCGCACGATCACATTTTCATCCGACATCGCTGGCACATAGGCACCACCGGCCGTGCAAGACCCCATCACGATGGAGAGTTGCGGAATGCCCTTTGCGGACATGTTTGCCTGATTGTAGAAAATCCGGCCAAAGTGATTTTTATCTGGAAAGATTTCCGCCTGGTTCGGCAGGTTTGCGCCACCAGAATCCACGAGATAAATACACGGCAGATTATTTTCTTCCGCTATTTCCTGCGCCCGCAAATGCTTTTTGACCGTCTCAGGGTAATAGGTACCGCCCTTAATGGTGGCGTCATTGCAGACGATCACACATTCCTGCCCGGCAACACGGCCAATGCCGGTGATAACACCGGCGCCATGAATGCTGCCGCCATACATGCCATGCGCCGCCAGCGAGGACAGTTCAAGGAACGGCGTGCCAGGATCAAGCAACCCATAAACCCGATCACGGGGCAATTTCTTGCCGCGCGAAACGTGGCGAGCACGAGAGCGTTCATCACCGCCCAAGGCGTGTTTTTCTCTCTGCGCGTTGAGGTCTACGACAAGCGCCGCCATAGCCTCGGCGTTCAGCCTAAATCTTTCGTCACGTGTCGAGACTGTCGTTTTGAGAACGGCCATGTGCCGCAATGCCCCCGATTATTATTTTGCGGACCACAACTACGCGATCTGCGGATATGTCCGTAGAATACGTAACCAGCGCTGAAATCAAAGCGCTTTCTATCACGAAATGCTGTGACAAAAAATCCAAGATATTCAGATGGTTACAGACCCCATATCAAAAACTGACTCCACCTTCAAGGACGCTCAAGAGCCACCGCAGTCGCCTCACCCCCGCCGATGCACAAGGCAGCAACGCCTTTAGAGGCGCCCTTCTGGATCATCGCATTAAGCAAGGTCACAATGATGCGCGCACCAGATGCACCAATCGGGTGCCCTAATGCGCAAGCTCCGCCAAACACATTGACCTTCTCAGGATCAAGATCCAGCTCCTGAATCGCAGCCAGTGTGACCACGGCAAATGCTTCATTGATTTCATAGAGATCGACATCGCTTGTTTGCCAACCGACCTGGTCCAATAGTTTATTGATGGCGGCGACGGGCGCTGTCGTAAACCACGCTGGTGCTTGCGCGTGCCCTGCCTGCCCTTTCAAGACAGCAAGCACGTCCAATCGCCGTTTTTCGGCTTCAGACTTTCGCATCAAAATAAGGGCCGCCGCTCCATCTGATATCGACGAAGAGTTAGCCGCCGTTACGCTACCATCAGGTGCAAACGCAGGTTTCAAAGTCGGGATTTTGTCCGGCTGTCCTTTCAACGGCTGCTCATCGTTACTGACAACCACATCCCCTTTGCGGGACTTGATCGTTACCGGCGCAATTTCCGGCGCAAAGCTGCCGTCCTCTGTTGCCTGTTTGGCGCGCGCCAGTGAGCCCAGTGCATAGGCGTCCTGTGCTTCACGCGAGAACTGATAGTGCTTTGCGGTATCTTCGGCATAGGTCCCCATCAACCGTCCTTCATAGGCATCTTCCAGCCCATCCAGGAACATGTGGTCTTTCACCTCACCATGTCCCAAACGCATGCCGCCCCGCGCATTGGGCAGCAGGTAAGGCGCATTGCTCATGCTCTCCATCCCACCAGCAACGACCACATTCGCACGGCCCATCGCCACAGCATCGGCGGCCATCATCACTGCTTTCATGCCAGACCCACAGACTTTGCTGATTGTGGTCGCAGGTACTGACAGATCAAGTCCCCCTCGCAATGCAGCTTGGCGCGCAGGGGCTTGGCCAACACCGGCCGACAACACGCAGCCCATAAAGACTTCGTCCACATCGTCACTTGAGAGGCCCGCACGTTCAACCGCCGCCGCGAGAGCATGTGCCCCCAGGTCAGGGCCGGAAACGGAGGAGAGGTCTCCTTGAAATCCACCCAAGGGTGTGCGCGCCGCGCTCACAATGACAATGGGATCTCTATCTAACTCGCCCATGAGCGAAAACTCCTCTATCTTCAAATTCAGACTGTCATTCTACAACGCCGGATATTGAACCCGAAGATGGAAAATCTACTTCACGATATTAGCTGGGTTGTGCCATTTCGCAGCCCTTTTCTCACCCCTATTTTCCAGGGCTTCACCTGGCTGGGATATTTGCCGTTCTTCATGATTTTTCTCTCCCTTGGCTATTGGCTATGGGACAAAGACAAAATCACGCGTCTTGCCGTCCTCATCGCCCTTTCAGGCATACTCAACGCTTACCTGAAGGACTTTTGGGCAGACCCGCGCCCACCACTTGATCTACGCATGGATGGTGGCGTGGGTGAAAGTTACGGCCTGCCGAGCGGCCATGCACAGGTTGCCACCGTGATGTGGTTCTGGCTTGCCTGGGAAATCAGAAAAACCTGGGCCTGGATCACCGCTACCATATTGGTCAGCGGCGTCATATTCTCTCGTATCTATCTTGGTGTGCATGATGTGGAAGACGTGGCTGTCGGCTTTATTTTGGGTCTTACCAATCTCGCGATTTTTGGATGGTTCGTCTCTGAGCATTTCCGGCGATGGCATGACTTGCATCCGGGGTGGCAGGTTGCCCTCATCCTGCTGATCCAACCCCTTCTCTATTTCACATGGCCAGACGCCGAAGGGCCAGAATACGCATTTGGGCTCGGGCTGTTCCTTGCCGGTTGGTGGGCGGGCGCCAAACTCAACAAACACCACTTTGACTTCGAAAGACACCACGAATGGTGGGTCGTTATTGTCGCCGGTGTACTTGGTGTGGTTGGTCTATTTGTCTTGTTCGCCGGCATTGGCAAGCTCGCAGACGCGCTGGAACTGGGCGACTACAGCCGCCAAATTTCCATCCTTCTGGTGGCGCTCTATATGACGGTTCTCGCCCCTTGGGCATTCCGCCTCGCACGCATTGGTAAATAAGCCCTAGGCGGTTTCGTTGAACAATTCGCGACCAATCAACATGCGGCGAATTTCACTGGTCCCGGCGCCAATCTCATAGAGCTTGGCGTCGCGAAGCAGACGACCCGTATCATATTCATTGATGTAACCATTCCCGCCCAATGCCTGTATGGCTTCAAGAGCCATCCATGTTGCTTTCTCGGCAGCGAATAAAATGGCACCAGCCGCATCCTTACGCGCCGTTTCATCACGATCACAGGCTTTCGCCACAGCATAGACATAAGCGCGGCTGGCGTTCATCGTCGTATACATGTCGGCCAGTTTACCCTGCATCAACTGGAACATGCCGATCGGCGTATCGAATTGTTTGCGCTCGTGAACGTAGGGAATAACGATGTCCATCGCGGCTTGCATAATGCCCAATGGCCCGCCGGACAAGACAGTGCGTTCATAGTCCAGACCACTCATCAGAACGCGGACGCCATTGTTGAGCCCGCCCATGATATTTTCTTCAGGCACTTCACAGTCTTCAAAGACCAGCTCGCACGTGCTCGAGCCGCGCATGCCAAGCTTGTCCAGCTTCTGTGCTGTTGAAAATCCGTTGAAGTCCCGCTCAATCAAAAAGGCAGTTATGCCTTTTGCGCCAGCGTCGGGATCGGTCTTTGCATAAACCACAAGCGTGTCGGCATCCGGACCATTAGTGATCCACATTTTATTGCCATTGAGAACGTAAATGTCGCCCTTTTTCTCTGCCCGCAATTTCATGGAGACAACGTCAGATCCGGCACCCGGCTCGCTCATGGCCAGGGATCCAACATGCTCTCCACTGATTAGTTTTGGCAGATAGCGATGTTTTTGTTCTTCAGTCGCCCACCGTCTAATCTGGTTCACGCACAAATTTGAGTGTGCCCCATAAGACAGACCAACCGATGCAGAACCACGGGAAATTTCTTCCATCACAACAGTGTGCGCCAGATAGCCCAGGCCAGATCCGCCATATTCTTCCT
>Ga0222662_1001298_pt1 | contig 12602 bp, 19 predicted proteins | sample AntAcemetagen600_FD_179821 | JGI IMG/M metagenome (GOLD analysis project Ga0222662, IMG submission 179821) | Saline water microbial communities from Ace Lake, Antarctica - #600 | ecosystem: Environmental > Aquatic > Non-marine Saline and Alkaline > Saline | place: Antarctica: Ace Lake...
AAATTAAAGAAGGTGTGGCTAAGATAATGAGCGATACATCTCCTGAAGGTTTAGCGAAAAGTATAGAGATTGATAATCTTATGTTAGAATATCCAGGAATGCCTATAGACCTTGCAGATCAAATTGCATCTTCATCACCTACAATGAAAGCTGATATGATTGCTATGGTAGAACAGACATTTAAAATGGATAAAATGGGAATGAGCGGTGATGAGATTATAGATATATTTAAAAAAGGCACCGACAGAACTAAACAAGCTAACGGCGGCTTATCTTACCTGATGGGTATGTAATGAAAATAGGCGAATACGAACAGATGATGTCTTGGTTGACAAGACCAGAATCTCCACAAATAGAAACTAGAGAAAACTTTGCTGAAGCAGGATATGTAAAACCTGCAACAGAAGCACAGGAAGCAGAAGCATTAAAAAGATTTAAAAAACCATTTAACGAATTAGATCCTCAAAAACGAAGTAGAATTAGAACAGGTTCTTACTCTGATCAAGAAATAGGCTCTTGGAAAAAATCACCTATAACTAAAATGCAAGAGAAAGTTGCTCAAAAAATATATGGTCAACCTTTTGAAGAGCTTTCTAAAGATAGAAAAACAAGAATAAGAACTGAAAGAACAACATTAGAAAGTGGAAAAAATCCAATTGATTTAATGCCTACTCAAGAAAGAGTACAGTATACTAAAGACAGAGCTATAAATTTTGTAAAAAATTTTAAAAAAGAAAATGGAAGAAAACCATCTTTAACAGAAATGAGAAAAATAGGTAAATTTGATTATCAAACAATTAAAAATTTTACGAAAGAAGGAATTATAAATATACAAAAGTTAGGTGAATCTAGAGGATTAAAAAATCCTCAAACAAAAATTATTGATAATGATTTAAGATTATTAAATAATAATCAATATATAAAAGATAGTTTTAAAAAAGGAGAAGTCCCTGATTTTAATAAAGTTGCAAAAATTTTAAAAACAAATGATAAAGGAATTGTAGATTATAGAATAACACAATTAGCTTCTACTTATTTAGGTGATAGAAAAGTAGAAGGAATTAAACCTTCATATAAAAAAGGATCTGAATTAATATTAGATACAGCAACAGACATATATGGAGGCGCTATGAGAAGCCTTGCAGATCTTAAAATAGGTAAATCTGTGGGAGAAAGAAGTACAGCAACAACCCGAGGTGCTATTAGATATAACACTCCAGAGGGTTTTGGAAAAACTTACGCAATAGACGAACCTGGTGGAACTATATCATCGGTTAGAAGAGGAAGTACTCCTTATGGAGCTTTTGGTCAAATTATTAAAGGAGATTTAAATAAGCAAACTAAATATGAATTTGATAGAAAAAAATCAATTAATGAAAAAAGTTTACAAAATGCAATAGCTACAGGGGATAAGAAAAAAATTAATGAAACAGTAAAAAAATTCAATAATAATGTTTCTGAATACGAAACAAAATTAAACAAAGATGTAAAACCGGGGCAGCCTAAAATAAAATTATTTAAAGTATCTTTAAACAATCCAAAAGAAACAATTACTAATTATTCTAAACTTTCAAAAGATTATCAAAATGCTTTTCAAAAAAACTATGAGGCTAGAGGTTATTCTTTTAAAGTCCCTTCCGATATAAAACCATTATCTCAAATAGCAGAAGAAGTAAAAAATCCAAAAGTTATGTCAAGTATTTTGAAAAAAGCAGAAGCAGGAGCTTCAAGATTATATTCAAACCCCATGGCAGATCCCGGTTTAATAAAACAAGGTTTAAAAGATATGGGTAAGTTTGGAAAATACGCTGGACAAATTGCTTTATCAACTCCCGTTGGAGCTGTACTAGCAACAAAAGGATTAGGTGGAACTTTTGATCCAAGAACAACAGAAGGAAGATTAACTACAGGAGCTGAAGCTGCTCTTGCACCAGGTCTTGTTAAAGGAACAGAAGCATTTACAAAAAATAAAATATTACAAAGAGTTTTAAATTTAGGTCTATCACCGAAAATGGCAATGCGTGCTGCAAGGGTCGCGTCTCCAATTGGTATTGCAACATTAGCAGGTGAAGGTATTTATCAAGGTGGTAAATATATGTTAGAGAGAAAAGAATTATTAGAATCTTTAACTGATGAACAAAGAGATGATTTATTATCTAGAGAACGTAGTGAAGTCATACAACAAAATAGAAGAGGTGATCCCGAAGCGTTTTCTGGTATCATGGCCGCTAATGGTGGTATAATGAGATTAGGTTTTGAAGACGGATCTAAAGATCCAAAAATGAATAGAAGAACTTTCATGAAAGTTATGGGCGGATTAGCATCAATTCCTGTTTTAGGTAAATTTATAAAACCTGCAGCAAAAGTTGCAGAATCCGCAGCACCTGTTATTCAAAAAACAGTAGAGGCTGCTCCAGCACATTTCTGGAATTTAGTTGCTAAAATTAAAACTTTTGGAGATGACATAACTCAATTTGGAGCATTAACAGAAAGACAATCTGTTAAAAAATATAAAGATCTTGAATTAACAGAAGATATGGCAACAGGTCAAATTGAAATTCAAAGAGTTAAAGTTGCTGAGGATATGGATTATTATGGTTCTCCTGTAACGGAAGAAAGTTATATGTCTTATAGACCAGGTGAACAAATATTTCAAGAAACAGCTAATGGTAAAACTAAAATTATTAAAAGCAAACCTGATTATCAAGAGGGAACTACTTATCTTAGAAATGACGGGCCTGAAACAGGTAGCGTTCTTGATGAGATGTCTGGTCTTTCCGATGATATATTTGAAGAAGCAGGTGTTCCTGTACCAGAAAAAATTAGAAAAAAATAATGAATAAATACCCAAGGAAACACTTATTACCCCCTGAAGCCGGACCCATGCCTCAGGGCTTGAATATTACGTATAATACTGTTAAAACAATAAAACAATCTGGAGAAAAAATAAATGGCCGATATAGACAAAGCACTTCCAAACGAAGTCAGAAAAGAATTTGAAATACCTGGTGAAGAAGAAGTTAAAGAAACTTTAGTTGAACAAATTGAAGAACGAGAACAATCTCCAGAAGGTATAGAAATTGAAGAGAACGAAGACGGGTCTGTTGATATTGATTTAGATCCACAAGCTGCAGCACCAGAAGGTGGTGATGAACATTATTCAAACTTAGCAGAATTTTTACCCGATGATGTATTAGGAAAACTAGCATCTGATTTATCTTCTAAATATCAAGAGTATGTCTCATCAAGAAAAGATTGGGAAAAAACTTATACGCAAGGTTTAGACTTATTAGGTTTTAAATACGATAATAGAACAGAACCTTTCTCAGGTGCATCAGGTGCAACTCACCCAGTACTCGCTGAAGCTGTTACACAATTTCAATCATTAGCTTACAAAGAATTATTACCTGCTGATGGACCGGTTAGAACTCAAGTCATGGGTTTATCTACACCGGAAAAAACACAACAGGCAGCACGTGTTAAAGATTTTATGAATTATCAAATTATGGATCAAATGAAAGAGTATGAACCTGAATTTGATTCTATGTTATTTCATTTACCCCTTTCAGGATCTACATTTAAAAAAATTTATTATGATGATATAGAACAAAGAGCGGTATCAAAATTTGTACCTGCGGATGATTTAATTGTACCTTATACTGCAACTTCATTAGATGATGCAGAAGCAATTATTCACCGTGTTAAAGTTTCAGAAAACGATTTAAGAAAACAACAAGTTGCAGGTTTTTACAAAGACATAGATATTGGAAAACCTTCAGACCAAGAATCAGAAATTGATAAAAAAGAAAGAGAATTAGAAGGAACTTCTAAATCTCAAAACGAAGACGTTTATACATTATTAGAATGTCACATTGATTTAGATCTTGAAGGTTTTGAAGATATGGATCCTGAGACTGGTGAGCCCACAGGTATTAAAGTACCTTATCTTATAACTCTAGAAGAAAGCTCACGTGAGATTCTTTCTATTAAAAGAAACTACGAAATAGGAGATGTTAAGAAAAATAAAATTCAATATTTTGTACACTTTAAATTTTTACCAGGTTTAGGTTTTTATGGTTTTGGTTTAATTCATATGATAGGTGGATTATCTCGTACTGCAACTTCTGCATTAAGACAATTATTAGATGCAGGAACTTTATCTAATTTACCTGCTGGATTTAAAATGCGTGGTATTAGAATTAGAGATGATGCACAATCAATTCAACCCGGTGAGTTTAGAGATGTAGATGCACCAGGCGGTAACTTAAGAGACTCATTTATGATGTTACCATTTAAAGAACCGAGTCAAACTTTATTACAGCTTATGGGAGTCGTAGTTACTGCAGGTCAAAGATTTGCATCAATTGCTGATTTACAAGTTGGAGATGGAAATCAACAAGCGGCAGTAGGAACAACAGTTGCTCTTTTAGAGAGAGGCAGTAGAACTATGTCGGCAATACATAAAAGAATTTACTCAGCTTTAAAAAATGAATTCAGACTTATGGCTAGAGTATTCAAATTATATCTACCACAAGAATATCCGTATGATGTAGTTGGGGGCCAAAGAATGATTATGCAATCTGACTTTGATGACCGAGTAGATATATTGCCAGTTGCTGACCCTAACATTTTTTCTCAAACACAGCGTATTTCACTAGCGCAAACGGAATTGCAGCTGGCACAATCTAATCCACAAATGCACAACATGTATTCTGCATATAGAAATATGTATGAAGCATTAGGTGTAAAAAATATTGATGCTGTTTTAGTTAAACCTCAACAACCTATGCCTAAAGATCCGGCATTAGAACATATTGATGCTTTAGGTGGAGCACAGTTTCAAGCTTTTCCTAATCAAGATCATAGATCACATATTACTGCGCATTTAAATTTTATGGCGACAAACATTGCAAGAAATAATCCAATGGTAATGGCAAGTTTAGAAAAAAATATTTTTGAACACATTAGTTTAATGTCACAAGAACAAGTTGAGATAGAATTTAGAGATGAGATGCAACAAATGCAGCAAATGCAAATGCAGGCTCAACAAATGGGTCAACAGAATCCACAAATGGCTCAACAAATGCAAATGCAAATGCAACAGATAACTCAAAAAATTGAAGCTAGAAAAGCACAACTCATTGCTGACATGATGGAAGAATTTATGGCAGAAGAAAAGAAAATTACAGGTGAATTTGATAATGATCCAATTGCTAAACTAAGAGCAAGAGAGTTAGACATTAGAGCAGCTGAAAATGCAGAGAAAAAGAAGAATGATGAAGCTAGAATGGATCTAGATAAGATGAAAGCAATGATGAATCAGTCAAATCAAGAAGATAAACTTGAACAAAATGAAGAATTAGCAAATTTAAGAGCTGATACATCAATTGAAAAAACTATTTTAAGCAAAACTATACCTAGTGTCGACTCTATGATGAAAAATAAAGGTAACGTAGTACCTAAAGTATCTATAATGCGAAGTGGTAACGATTAATTGATGACAAATCTTTTAAAAAAGGCTAAAATAAATAAATAAGGAGACAATATGAAAAAATATAATAATGTTAATGATATTTGTGGTAAAATTGTTGAGATTCCATCTGAAAATGAAATGAATCTTGAAATTGACCCTAGATCTAAGACTACAGCTGATGGTGCTTACAACTACATTGCAAAAGGTGAAGAAGTTGAAGTAAAAGGCACTAAAAGAATGCTAAAATCTAAATCTAGAAAAGCTACTTGGATCTAACATGTGGTTTTCGGCAATTAAATTAGCCGTTTCTGCTGGAAGTAAAATTTACGCTAATAAGCAGAAGACGAAAATGGCTATGTCAGATGCACAGCTTATGCATGCATCTCGTATGGCTCGTGGTGAGGAAGCTTACCAAGGAAAACTTTTAGAATCTAGAGATTCAGATTGGAAGGACGAGGCAGTTTTGTTAATTCTCTCGGCGCCAATAGCAATCCTTGCATGGGCAGTCATAAGCGACGATCCAACTGTGATGGACAAGGTAAATATATTTTTTGAACATTTCTCTTCACTTCCTTCATGGTTTACTAATCTTTGGATACTTGTAGTAGCATCAATTTATGGTATAAAGGGAACACAGATATTTAAAAACGGAGGAAAAAAGTAATGCCAAAAAAAACTAAAGCAGAAATAGCTGCAGAAAAAGCAGCTTTAAAAGCTTCAAACGAAGCAGTGATGTTAGAAAATAAAATTGACAGAGAATTAAAAGTAAAAGACCCTAATCCTTTTGATGTTAAAAAACTTAAATCAGGTGGAAGAGTAAACTTTAAAGGTGGTGGATGTACTACTAAAGGTATGAACAAAAAAACTTACGGGAAGAATTCATAATGAGAAATTTTTATAATAAAGGTGGACCAACTTTAACTAAAGCACAAAAAACTTTACCCCCTGAACTTCAAAAACTTATTAAAGGTAAAAAGAAAAAAGAAAAGAAACCATCTATAATGATGGCTTCAATGAAGGGTAAAAAATAATGGCTAAAGCAAAAGGACTATACGCAAATATTCACGCTAAGAAAAAAAGAATCGCTGCAGGCTCAGGTGAGAAAATGAGAAAACCTGGAGCTAAAGGTGCACCGACTGCTTCTAATTTTAAAAGAGCAGCTAAAACTGCTAAAAAGAAACCAACTAAAAAAGCGTAATGGCTACGGCAGCTTGGACTAGAAAAGAAGGTAAATCTAAATCCGGAGGCCTGAATAAAAAAGGCGTTGCATCTTATAGAGCAGCTAATCCAGGTTCTAAGTTAAAAACAGCAGTAACCACTAAACCATCAAAATTAAAAAAAGGTTCTAAAGACGCTAAACGTAGAGCTTCGTTTTGTGCTAGAATGTCTGGTATGAAGAAGAAATTAACTTCTGCTAAGACTGCAAGGGATCCGGATTCAAGAATAAATAAATCACTTAGAAAGTGGAATTGCTAATGATAGATAGATTCTTTTATAAATTTTTTGGAGCTATTGACAATGCCTTTGATAAGGTTAATAATTGGTTTACTGCACCAAGATGCAAATGTAAAAATAAAAAAAATGAGAGATAATAAAGTTTTAGAAACATTTTTAAAACATACTGAAAAGAAATTAAAAGAAATGAATCTTTTTAAGTTTTTAAAAAAAGAAGTAGAAACAGGTGCTAATGGTACTCAAGACTACATAATTAAAAAAGGTGAAAATAAAGGAAAGAAAGCAAATGTTAAATGAAGAACTAACAATACTAAATAAAATACAAAAACACTTAAAAGAATCCTATCAAAACATCGGTGATAACATGATAGGTGGAGGTGTTGACAATATGGAAAAATACAAGTATATGATGGGACAGGCACATGCCTATTTAAGAATATCTCAGGAAATCTCTAACCTGCTAAACCCTAAGGAGCAAAAAAATGATATTGAAACAGAAAGACCAGAAAACGTCGTCGACTTCGGAGCCTTCCGAGACTAAGTCAGCATTACTGGATAAATATAAAACAGAGTCACAAAAAGAAATGGACGGATACGAACGTCTTAAAACAAAAGAATCAAATAAATTACCTAGACCAACTGGATGGAGAATTTTAGTTCTACCATTTAAAATGCCTGAAAAAACTAAAGGTGGATTGTTAATTGGATCCGAAACATTAGAGAGACAGCAAGTTGGTTCAACATGTGGACTTGTACTCGAAATGGGCCCACACTGTTATGATAAAGAAAAATTTCCAGAAGGACCTTGGTGTAAAAAAGGTGACTGGATAATTTTTGCAAGATATGCTGGATCAAGAATCCAGATCGATGGCGGAGAAGTAAGATTGCTAAATGACGATGAAGTTTTAGCAAACATCGATAATCCCGAAGACATACTTCATCAATATTAACATAGTATAATAGGAGGAAACTATGCCAGACTTAGATAATAAACAAGTCGATCTCGATGTAACAGGTCCAGCAATGGATGTGGATATCGCAGAAGAACAAGACCAGGCAGAAGTTGAACAGACGGAAGTAAAAGAAGAACCGTCTATAAGACCTGTCGTAGAAGAAAAAGAAGGCGAAGATAAAACTTTCGAAAATGAACGAGAAGTTAAATTAGAAGAAAAGAAAGAAGATCCTAAAACGGACGAGAAAGAATTAGAACAGTACAGTGAATCTGTACAAAGAAGAATAGCAAAACTAACTCATAAATGGAGAGAAGCTGAGAGACAAAAAGATGAGGCTGCTGAATTTGCAAGAGGGCAATACAGATTAAGAGAAGCGGCAGAAAATAAAATCTCAAAACTTGAGCCTAGTTTTTTAAAATCAACTGAAGATAGTATTACATCAGGTGTACAAGCAGCGCAGGCAAAACTTGCAGCAGCTAGAGAAGCAAATGATCTTACTGCTGAAGCTGAAGCTTTAACTGCTATTTCTGAACTTGGTTATAAAAAAGCAAAACTTGAGGAGACTAGAAATGCTCAGGAAGAGTTTAATGCTAATAAAGCTAAACAAGTTAGACAAGTTAGACAACCTGAATTAAACTTAAATAGACAACAAGCGGCACAAGGTACACCAGATCCTAAGGCTGAAACATGGGCATCAAGAAACTCATGGTTTGGTCAAGATAATGCTATGACCTATACTGCTTTTGATCTACATAAGAAACTCACAGAGGAAGAGGGTTATGACCCCCAATCTGATGAGTATTATTCTGAAATAGATAAAAGAATAAGACTTGAATTCCCCCAGAAATTTGATACAAATACATCAGATAAAGGGGAAACGACCAAACCCGTACAAATAGTAGCTTCAGCAAAGCGAAGTACAAATACTGGTCGCAGAACTGTGAGGCTCACACCATCGCAGGTAGCAATTTCTAAAAAATTAGGTGTGCCACTTGAAGAGTATGCGAAACAATTAAAAATCACGAAGGAGGCTTAAGCATATGGAAAACGATAATAACGATAAAAGAACCTCGCGTGCGAGTCAGACTAGAGAAAAAACAGCTCATAAAAAAGTTTGGACTCCACCATCATCTTTAGATGCACCACCTGCGCCAACAGGTTTTCAACACAGATGGATAAGAGTAGAATCTATGGGATTCCAAGACACTAAAAACGTTTCTGGAAGAATTAGATCAGGATATGAATTAGTTAGATCTGATGAATATCCAGACTCAGATTATCCTCAAGTTGAAGACGGAAAATACGCAGGAGTGATCGGAGTTGGCGGCCTTGTGCTGGCAAGGGTACCGGAAGAAATCGCAAAACAACGTGCTGACTATTATACAAAACAGGCAGCAGATAACGTTGAGGCAGTAGACAACGATTTAATGAAGGAACAGCACCCAAGTATGCCTATCAATATTGATAGACAAACTCGTGTAACTTTTGGTGGCTCAAAGAAAAGTTAATTTTTTAACTATTCCTACCCAACAAATTACACTTAAACTAACAATGTCTAAGGAGGACAACTAATATGGCAAATAAAGACGCTGCTTTCGGTCTAAGACCGATAGGAAAAGTTGGACAGAATAGAGACAACCAAGGTTTAAGTGAATACAGTATTGCTGCAAGTGCATCAGCTATATACCAAAATGATCCAGTTCAAGCTTTAGCTACTGGAACTATTGGCGTAGCTAATACTTCAACAGACGTACTTTTAGGTTCACTGAACGGTGTTTTCTATACTGATTCATCAACTAAGAAACCAACATGGGCAAATCACCTAGACGCATCTAATGCGGCTACTGATATTGTCGGGTTTGTTTCTGACGATCCTTATGAAAGGTTCGAAGTACAATCAAATGGTACAAATGCGATTACTCAAGCATCTGTATTTTTTAACTATAACACTGTATACGCTGCAGGTGATTCGGCTAACTATATTTCTAAAGTAGAGTTAAGCGAAACAACGGGTGTATCAACAACAGCTCAGTTAAGATTAATAGGTTTCTCAAATGATCCTAGCAACAATGACATTAGTTCTTCTAATGTAAATATGGTTGTTACGATTAATGAGCATTTCTTAAAATCGACAGCTGGAATCTAATCGGATAGGAGATAAATATGGCGATAAGTAGAGGACAACTAGTTAAAGAACTAGAGCCAGGTTTGAATGCACTATTCGGCTTGGAATATAAACGTTATGAAAATCAGCATGCTGAAATATATACTACTGAATCATCGGACAGAGCGTTCGAAGAAGAAGTAATGTTATCAGGTTTTGCTCAAGCACAGACTAAGTCTGAGGGATCAGGTGTAACTTTTGACAATGCTCAAGAGACATACACTGCTAGATACACTCACGAGACTGTAGCTTTAGCATTTTCAATCACTGAAGAAGCGGTTGAAGATAACCTATATGACAGACTTGGAAGTAGATATACTAAAGCGTTAGCTAGATCTATGGCGAACACTAAACAAGTTAAAGCGGTTAACCCATTAATTAATGGTTTTGGTACATTCACTTCAGGTGACGGTTCTGCATTATTTGCAACTAGTCACCCAACAGTTAGTGGAACTGTATCTAACACATTAGCAACGGCTGCTGACTTGAACGAAACTTCATTAGAGCAATCATTGATCGATATCAATGCGATGACAGACGAAAGAGGTCTAAAAATCGCGGCGAGAGGTATCAAAATGGTTATCCCTTCTGAACTTCAGTTCACTGCTGAGAGATTAATGAAAACTCAAGGTAGAGTCGGTACTGCTGATAATGATATTAACGCAATTGCGTCTATGGGAATGGTTCCTCAAGGTTACAGAGTGAACAATTTCTTAACTGATCCAGATGCGTTCTACATCATTACTGATGTTCCAAATGGAATGAAGTACTTTAACAGAGCACCTATTAAGACTGCTATGGAAGGTGACTTCGACACTGGTAACGTAAGATACAAAGCTAGAGAAAGATACTCTTTTGGAGTTTCTGACTTTAGAGGTATTTTTGCTTCACCAGGAGCATAATAATTAAATTATTTAAGGCGGGACACAATCCCGCCTTATTTAACATATAGAAAGAAAAAATGACTAAACATAAATATATTGTAAAAATATTTACAAAATATCTTCAAACTAGTTTTGAAATTGAAAGTGAAAAAGAGATAAATAATACGGAAGAGCTAAATAAACCTATTATTGACTTTCTAGGAAAATCTGATATAAAATGGGAAAAAAATGATCTGCAGTATCACGGTACTGGAAATGATTTTTATATAACCTATGAGGAGGTTCAAAATGGCTCAGGACAACATGGTATTGTTCGCAAAGAAACTGAAACTCGAATCTAATTGGAACGAGTTATTTCTTGAGAACAGAGGAAAAATAACACCAGAAATGTCTGTTTTAGGTGATGAGATCAAACGAGTAGTTAGATCAATCATTAGAGAACAAGAAGCAGAGGTTCTTAGTAATCTTAAAAACGGTGAAGTTCATCTTTTTGCTGGTTAATTAGAACTTAAAGATTACAAGAAGTAGTTTTTTTTCTAGGGATTTCTTGCACTTTTTAATAATTTCATATATAAATTACACACTATACATAAATTAATATTCTGCATAGACGCAGTATAGTCGACGGCCTAGAGACTATGTAGAATTTAACTAGGAGAATATCATGGCAAACACTACATTTAAAGGTCCAGTAGTAGCCCTTAACGGGTTTATTGGTGGAGCAAACGTTAACCCACACACAGGTACAGATGACACACAACAAGGTGGAACTGTTGCTTGGACTGTTTCAAATACATCTACACTTACTATTGCATCTGGAACAAGATCCGGTGAAACTTTAAGCGCAGTAAATAATGAAGCGTTAATGGTTTATGTTGGTAATGGTTACACAGGAAATGCTACTTATGCTTTTTCTGATGGAACAACTTGGAAACAAGTTATTACTGGTACAGACGTTACAACAACTTAATTAATGTGGGCTTCGGCCCACATAATATTTTAAGGAGAAACAAAATATGAAATCAGATGTAAAAGCAATAAGAGTTTCTGGTACAGGTGCTGTCTTCGCTGGAAGAACAAGACTAAGAGGACTTATTCTTGCTTCAGATGGTGTTGGTGCAGGTTCAATAATCTTACAAGACAATACTGATAGTACAACTTTATTCCAAGGAGACTGTCCAACAGGGGATGTCTTTGCGTTTAATATTCCAGAAGATGGAATATTATTTCCCGGAGGAATGAAAGTTTCTACTATTACAAATATTGCAGGCGCAACATTACTTATAGATAAGTAGGAGGCTGAATGGCAACTTCAGGAACTACAACCTTTGAATCAGGTTTTTATATTGATGATGTAATTACTGAAGCTTATGAAAGAATAGGCAGATTTGATTATTCAGGTAATGATATAAAAACAGCTAGACGTTCTTTGAATATAATGTTTCAAGAATGGGGCAATAGAGGTTTGCATTTTTGGGAAGTAAAAAATAATTCAATTACATTAGTTGATGGTCAAGCAGAATATACAATGTATAGGTCAGCAACAGATGGTACATCAGATGGTCTAACTTTTGAAACTAGTTCAAGTTTATCTTCAATAGCTACAACTATTTCAACAAATCTTACTTCTACAAATCAATTACCTTCTTCAGGAGTTATAAGTATAGGATCAG
>Ga0222662_1001301_pt1 | contig 12568 bp, 14 predicted proteins | sample AntAcemetagen600_FD_179821 | JGI IMG/M metagenome (GOLD analysis project Ga0222662, IMG submission 179821) | Saline water microbial communities from Ace Lake, Antarctica - #600 | ecosystem: Environmental > Aquatic > Non-marine Saline and Alkaline > Saline | place: Antarctica: Ace Lake...
CCATAGTCCTGCACAAACGAAATCGTATCGTCAGGGCTATCTTCTGAGGCATTGGCCATCATGTATTCTTCAAACAATGGCTGTTCGGCTTTGTAGCCAGTCGTGTTCACGTTCGCGAGATTGTTCGCGATGATTGACATTTCTCGCCGAAGCGCCATCTGGCGGGTCATCCCGATCAGGAGAGCGTTTTCCATCTTCTTTGTCCGTCTCTGTGTTGCGATGACTTTCGCCGCCGCGCTGGAAGCGTTAGCTCCCCTTTTTGGAAGCTTTCACCTCCGTTTTCCCAAACCAGACATTGCAGCGAGTGTGCCAGTTTGAATGTTGTTTCAAAACAATGGGTTAGGTGTTTCTTGAGGGCGGCAAAAGTGGCTGGATGGCAGGGCTTGCCCGGCAGAACTTGCCGATGAAGCTGGGGATAAATGCCGTGGCAACTGTTCGTTAACCACCATGGGCGAGTATTTGCCTAAATCAAAAGGCTTCCCAACGATTTGTTAACGGCGTTGGCACCCAAAGGAAATTTGCGATGAGCGATTCAGACATCGATTTTGAAGAAGGTGGCGATGAAGAGGGCGGCAAGAAAAAGCTGAGTGGTAAAGTGATGGTTCTCTTTATTGCTCTTCCCGCGATCATGGTCATTGGTGGCCTTGTTGGTGCGCTGTTTGCCTTTGGTATTTTGGGTGGTGGTGAAGAATATGATGAAATGGCTGCTGTTGAAGAAGAGCAGGAGCCCCCTGTATTTTTCGATATGCCGGAATTTCTCGTGAACATGAGCACAGCAGACGGCGCGATGCGGTATCTCAAACTGCGTGTGGCAATTGAAATACCGAATGCGGACGTGTTGTCGGAAATTGAATTGTTGATGCCCCGCGTTGTTGATGGATTTCAAGTGTATCTGAGAGAATTGAGACCAGAGGACTTGGAAGGTTCGGCTGGGATCGTGCGTATGAAGGAAGAATTGCTTCGGCGCTTGAACCTGGCTGTTGAACCACACCAAATTCGCGACGTCTTGTTCAAAGAAGTCGTTGTTCAATAGCGTTATTGCTCTCGTGTGTTTTTTAGATCTCGGAGACCGCCATGGCGGATGAAGAAATAGACCAAGATGAAATGGCTGCGGCTATGGAAGCTGAAGCTGCTGGTGAAGAAGACCAGGAGGCGATGGCTGCTGAGTGGGAAGCCGAGGCCGCTGGGGGCGACGACGATGATCAAGACGCAATGGCAGCTGCGTGGGAAGCAGATGGTGACGCGGAAGATGACGCTGGCGACATGGATGCAGGCGGGTCAGGTGAGCGCGTCCTAAACCAAGATGAAATCGATAGCCTTCTTGGCTTTGAAGTTGATGAAGATGATGATGATGATGGCGAGCGCACAGGGATGCGTGCGATCATTAATTCCGCATTGGTCTCATATGAACGGCTTCCGATGCTGGAGATTGTCTTTGACCGCCTTGTGCGATTGATGACGACAAGTTTGCGCAATTTTACGTCGGATAATGTTGAGGTTAGTCTCGACAGTATTTCGTCGATCCGGTTTGGTGACTATCTCAACTCTATTCCACTGCCTGCCATTCTGTCGGTTTTTCGCGCGAAAGAATGGGACAATTACGGGCTTTTTACTGTCGACTCGAACCTCATTTATTCCATCGTGGATGTGTTGTTGGGTGGGCGTCGTGGCACGGCGGCGATGCGCATTGAAGGCAGGCCATATACGACCATCGAGCTTAATCTTGTGGAGCGCATGATCGAAGTTGTTCTGGCTGATGCTAAAGCTGCTTTTGAACCTCTGTCTCCCGTTACATTCGAACTCGACCGGATGGAAACGAACCCACGGTTTGCGGCAATTGCCAGACCAGCCAACGCTGCCATTTTGATCAAATTGCGAATTGACATGGAAGATCGTGGCGGGCGCATTGAAATGCTGTTGCCCTACGCGACGTTGGAACCCATTCGCGAACTCTTGTTGCAGATGTTCATGGGTGAGAAATTTGGCCGTGATTCAATCTGGGAAGGTCACCTTGCGACTGAACTCTGGTCAACAAAAGTGCAAATTGATGCCGTGCTGGACGAGCAGCAGATGACACTTGGCGAGGTGATGAAATTTGAGGTTGGTCAAACTTTATTATTGAACGCGACTTCCAAATCTACCGTGGAAATGAGGTGTGGAGAGATCCCCCTCATGAAAGGGACGATGGGAAGAACTGGCGGAAATGTAGCCGTGCGGCTTACGCACAGTGTGCCGACGCCACCACCTGCTGACGGTGATGAAAAGCAAGATGTGGAAGGTGCTTCGTGATGTTCAACTTACCCACAGACCTTCTTCTTGATCTCCTTGTTGCAGTGCTGCTCGTCGCAACTATCTTCTTTTGTGTCCTGTTGGATCGACGGTTGAAAGCGCTTAGGTCGGGTCAGGATGGGCTGAAAGCCATCATCGACCAACTGAACACGGCGACAGCACGCGCTGAAATGAGCATCGGACAGTTGAAACAAGTGAGTGGCGATGCGGACACGGGCTTAAACGATCAACTTCGCCAGGCACGATTGGTGTCGGACGAATTGTCTGTGATGCTTGCATCGGGCAACAAATTGGCGGATCGGCTGAGCGGCGAACGTCCAAGTGACGCAATGGTACAGGATGAACCCAAAATTGTGCCGCTCAATAAAAATGAGACAGTCGCTGCCTCTCCGTCCCCGATGCTGTCCGAACCTTTAGAACAGGCAGAACAGTTGGAGAGCGGATTAAACCAAACCCTTCTCGATGCTCTCAAAAAGGCGCGTTAGAATATGAAAAATGCCGTTGCCAGGGTGTTTCAAATTCGACTGTTGCCAACTGTTGTTGTGTGTGCAACGGCTGTGCTTTTTCTAAAACTTGTCGGCATTGGTATCGGCCTTGAAGCTGTTGTTAGCGGTATTCAACCAGTTTATGCACAAGCACCGGCTGAGGTGTCTGAGGCCGAACAAACGGATGCTGGCGCGGATGGTGAAAACGGTGCAGAGGTGACGGCCCCGGATGCGGAGGAAGCGCTTGGCGAACCTGTGGCACCCGATCCTAGTGCTCATTTGACTCCAGAACAGTTTGATCAACCATCTGTGGCGGAAAGAAGTTTATTGAGCTCACTTTCAGATCGCCGCCGCGAATTGGATGCGCGCGAGCGTGAGATCGCGATGCAGGGCCGCCTTTTGGAAGCCTCAGAACGCCGGGTGGAAGCGCGGATTGACGAGCTGAAGGAAATCGAAGGTCGAATTGAAACGCTGTTTGGGGTTCAAGAAGAGGCAGAAGAGCAGCAGCTCAATTCCCTCGTTACAATGTACCAAAGCATGAAGCCTAAGGATGCGGCTCGTATTTTTGGTCAACTGGATATGGATATCCTGATCCAGGTCGTGAAGCGTATGAGCGAACGAAAAATGGCGCCGATTTTAGCGGCAATGGACCCGATTGCTGCTCAAGAATTGACGGTTGAACTGGTCACGGGCGGTGGATTGCCTGATGGTTTTGACATGTCGTCAACGCTGCAAGAGGCGCCACCGGCTCCTTAAACTGCCATTCCTCCGATCTGTCAATTTTGCCACGGCTTTTTGGCCTTCTCGTTGCTCTCTTAACGGCACCTTTACTGCGTGCTCTTTAAGTTTAAAGGGGTGAGGAATGCAATCTCCAGTTTCGCAAATCCTCCAATTTCCGGGCATTCTGTGTACTGGATTGGTGGTGATTCGGAATTGAGTTGCTGAATTGACGGTTCTTTGAGCCGGGCGGGCAAATGTGACGACGGGCGATCAGGGTCAAACAGAGAGTGTGGAGGTCAGCGAAACCGGACGCAGTGCGTTCCCGTCGCCCGATGCTTTCGCCCGTTTTGCCTGTGCTCAGCCAGAGATGTCGGATGAGCTGGATGCGCCTTCTTCGACATTTGATGTCACCACCATGTTGGAGCTGTCTCTATTTTTGATGTTGCTCACGTTCTTTTTGGTTCTCACGGCAAATACGTCCTTTGATGATCGACGTGTGGGGCCGGTGATTGGCGGTGTGCAATCGGCGTTTGGTGCCTTGATGGGTGGTGAACTGGATAGTGAAAGTGGGCGCAATGGGGCCGCCCTGCCTGTCATGCAAACGGGCGCTCGGCCCGCCACGGGCGCGTTTGCTTCACAAATCGAAGCGGCCTTTGCTGCGGTTGGTGCAACTGGCACACAAGTTGATGACTTGTCTCTCAATATGGTGTTGCAAGCGGATCAACTTTTTGTTTCTGGATCGGCGGCGATCAAAGCCGATCAACGTGCGTTGTTTGCACAAGTCGGACCTCTCCTTCAAATCGAAGAAACAACTCGTCACATCGCCGTTCTCGTGCCGTCAGACCCCGACCAGCGGTTGGATGTTCGACGTGCTGCAACTCTTGCACGTCTGTTGCTGCAAGATGGTGCCCCAGCGACACAAATTGCCGTTGGTGTGAAGCAGGGCGGTGGAGAGATTGTGACGTTCAGGTTCTATACGCTGCCTGGAGCAAATAAATGATCGCTTCACAGGGAATGAACGTCGAAGAAACAGTCGATGCCCCATCGTCGGGCGCGCCTTTGTGGCTTGTCACCTTTGCTGATTTGACGGCCATTCTTGTGGCGCTTTTTGTTCTGATATTTTCAATGACCGCGCCTTTTGCGGACAAGGGAACAGGTACGCGCGCTGGTGCTCAGGTTGACAGCAATTTGACCTCTTCTAACCAGGCAGCAAACCGCTTCGCGCGCCAGGCAGACGCGCTGGCCGATCTCACAATTGGGTATCTGTCGGCGGTTCTCTCAGAGAGGGGGATTGCGCGCGACGATGTTGCTGGGGCGCCTGCCTTTGGACAACCTATCGGCTACCGGATTGAAGGTGATCGTCTTGTCCTGCGTCTTGACCCAGGTTTTTTCTTTGGCACTGCTGATAGCGGTGTAACCCCAATGGGGTTGGATTTGGTTGCAACGCTTTCAGAGGTTTTGGGTAATGTCGCCAACCCTGTTAGTGTTATTTCTCCCGTACCAGCGGATAATTGGACACTCGCTTTCGACCGAGCGGATGCCATGGTGAATGCATTTGATGATGTCGGCTATGGCGCATCGATTGAAAAATTTGTGAGCCCTGGTGTCCCTCGGGGCACGTTTTTGATTGTTGTTGCTCGTGGTGAAGGAGGGCGTTTTTGATGTTTGATGCTTTCCGGACAAGACCCTTGCGTTCGTTTTTGGTGCGACTTGTCGTTCCGGTTTTCTTTGTTGTCTTATTTGCGAGCAATGCTTTTTCGGCGACGCCGGTTTCAATTGATGGTGTTGAAGAGAATGGGTATGGGCGACTGGTTTTTGGCTGGCCAAATACTGGCCTCTCAGTAGATCCCAGTATTCCTGATACGCGATTGCCGACATATGAAGCGATCGTTTCCGCCGGTGTCTTGGTTGTGACGTTCGAGCGTGAGTTCGACGTGGAGACGGACGAATTGTTGCGTCGTATGCCGCGCTATCTTGCATTGATCCGCCGCGATCCAGATGGGAAGACACTGCGTTTAGCGATGAAATCTGATTTCAAACTGTATGCGCGTCCGGCGGGCTATGAGCTTTATCTTGATTTACTGGCACCTGGTTGGACAGGTGCGCCGCCGCCCTTGCCAGCCTCTGTTGCAGCCCGAGTGGCTGAGGAAGAGGCAGAACGGCAGAGGCTGGCCGCAGCATTTGAAGAGAACGGGCCACAACCGCTCGAAATTGACGAAAACCCACCGGAAGTGGAGTTGTACATTGGCCAGCGCCCAGGGTCGACACGGTTGGCTTTTACCTGGGATCGTCCCGTCCTCTATTCTACAGCGTTTAGAGACAATCGGATTACGGTTACGTTTGATCAAATAGCCGATATTGCTTTGGCGTCTGTTCGCGTGGATCCACCGGCCTTTATCGTGTCTGCGCGCTCGGTTAAATCAGGTGGACGTCTTACCGTGTTTCTGGAGACAGAACCCGGTATGAAAGTCCGCGATTTCAGAGAAGATTTAAGTGTCGTGCTGGATGTCTCGCCAATTAGGGCGACCAGAACACAACCTATTGCTGCGGCACCACCGACACCGCTGCTTCCCTCACCACGTACGCCTTCTGGGCCTGCGCTTGAAGATCCAGAGGAAGTACGGGCCATGGCTGCTCAACTCGCTGCGGCGGATGAAGCGGCGGGCGGCGAAGAACCTGTGCATGCAAATCAGGGCATGCCTACGCCTGATGTAAATGTGCCTGCTCTTGTTGACACCCAGGCTCGCGATGAAGCTGCTCAGACTGAGGAGGCAGCAGAAGCGCCTTTAGAACCAACAGACCAGAATGATGCCGCAGATGCTGTTGCGATTGCGGGTTCGTCGTACACAGATGATGGCGAGAATGTGAATGAAGAAGCGTTGCCGGTTTACGCAGAACTTTTGGGCGACAGTGTGCGTCTTTCGTTCCCGTGGAAGAGCGAAGTCAACGCGGCGATTTTCCAGCGTGAAGGACGCGTCTGGATGTTGTTTGATCGCACGACGGAATTTGACCTTTCCTCTTTAAGTCTAATTGTCCGAGAGCGCTTGGGCGAACCGACGGTCCTTCAACTTGATCGAGCGACTGTGCTTCAATTCTTGCCCGCTCAGCGTGTGTTGTTGACTGCTGCTGAAAAAGATAACGAATGGGTTGTCACACTCGGTGGTGTTATTGTTGAGCCTACTCGGCCCGTTAACGTCTCACGAACATGGACTGACGTAGGTGAACCTAGGGTGGTCTTTGATTTAGAAAGTGCGGCTCGTGTGCACTGGGTTCTGGATCCGGTTGTGCAGGACTCCATCGCAATCGTGACCGCGGCCGGACCCCCTCAAGGCCTGTTAGCTCCGAGAAATTTTGTTGAATTTCATGCTCTGGCCACTGCACAGGGTGTTGCTTTTGTTTCCCGGGCTGATGATTTGTATGTTCGCACCGCAGATGAAGGCATTTTGGTCTCGCGTGGTTCAGGCCTTCCTTTGTCGTTATCTGATGGACCTCGTTATTCTGGCGCAGGCGATAGTAGCCTCTCTGACCCGACAGCACCTGGGCGCATGGATTTTAAACGATGGCGCTATTCGCCAGGTGATACTTTCACGGAGCGCAAACAATTTCATCAAAACGCAGTGGCCAATGCTACAGGCGTTGATGCGGCTAGCGCCAGAGTGAGATTTGCGAAATTCTTGCTGAGTTACCGTTTAGGAGCAGAGGCCTATACATTGCTGCGGGCTGCTTTGGTAGACATGGAAGAGCTGGAAGTCGATCCAGGTTTTCTGGCCTTGCGTGGTGTTGCACAGGTCATGATGGGACGGTATGAGGCGGCAATCATTGACCTGTCTGCCCCATCGCTGAGCGAAGATCCACATTCGGCCCTTTGGTTAGGGGTCGCCTACGCAGAACAAGGGGAATGGGCGGATTCCTGGCGTTCATTTGAACGGGCGGAACAGGCTTTTTCTTTTGAACAGGCGGAACAGGCTTTTGCTTTTTATGGACCTGACCTGCAGGCCCTTTTCAGGGTGAAGGCAGCGGAAGCTGCCCTTGCTTCTGGCGATGTCGGCAGAGCAGAGTTTAATCTCGACCGGGTACCTGAAGACACAGCCGAACCGCGTTGGCCGGAGCAGGCAAAATTGACACGGGCGCGTCTCTTGGAAGCATCAGGCCGTATCGATGAAGCGCTGGAAATCTTCGATGCATTGAGCACGTCTAGTTATCGCGCTATTGCTGCCCGGGCACGGTTTTCCCATGCCATGTTGAGGCATCAATTGGGTGCATTGGATGATCCGGCACTTATCAATGAGCTGGAGGCGTTACGCTTCATGTGGCGCGGCGATGATTTGGAGCTCGCGGTTCTGGAACAGCTTGGTGAATTGCGTGTTGGTGCGGGCGAAATTGCTCAGGGACTGGAAACCTGGCGCAGTGCTGTGGGGCTCTTTGCGCAGACAGCACGTGGTCGTCGCATTGCTTCGCGCATGACAGAAGTGTTTGCCGATCTTTATCTGGCGGGGGGCGCTGATGAAATGGATCCGCTTGATGCGCTCACTGTCTATTACAATTTTCGAGAACTGACACCGATTGGCCGCCGTGGCGATGCGCTTATACGCAACCTTGCGGATCGCCTCGCTGACATTGACCTTCTCGACAAGGCATCTGATCTACTGCGCCACCAAGTTGAAAACCGTTTGCGTGGCACGGCACGGGCTCAGGTCGCTGCAAAACTTGCGCTGTTCGAGTTGATGAACCATCAGCCAGAACGTGCATTGCAAGCGATCCGCTCCACGAAACAAGTGCGCTTGCCAGCAGAATTGGCGCACAAGCGCCGCCTGCTTGAAGCGCGGGCGCTGACTGATTTGGGATTATTCGACCATGCCCTCGATCTGCTTTCCGAGACGGAAGGTGAGGGCGTCGACGACCTGGTCGCCGACATTTATTGGGAGTCTCAGGAATGGGACACCGCGGCCGGACATTTTGAAGAGGCCTTGGGCGAACGCTGGCGTGATCCGCTGGAGCTGACCTCAGGTGAACGCTTCCAGGTTATGCGGGCAGCGATAAGCTATTCTCTTTCAGACGATGTTGCGGGGCTTGACCGCATTCGTTCCAAGTTTGGTGATCTGATGCGTGCCGGACCAGACGCTGCCGGGTTTGCAGTTGTCACAGACCCTATTGAAACACATGGTGTTGCTTTCAGAGATCTTGCCCGAAGTGTTGCTTCGGCTGACACGCTGGACAGTTTTGTTGAAAGTATGCGGGAGAGTTTTGCAGAAATTCCCGAGGCCTCGGAAACTGCGATTAACTGACCTGCGGGGGCAATTGTTTCGGGGGCTATACCCCGAAACTTTGAACCAGAGAACCCGCGATCAGGTGCCATCCGTCTACCAGCACGAAAAATATCAGCTTGAACGGTAGTGAAATGATAACGGGTGGCAGCATCATCATGCCCATGGACATGAGGACTGAGGCGACAACCATGTCGATGACAATGAAAGGCACAAAAATCAGGAAGCCTATTTCAAAAGCCCGTTTCAATTCACTGATCATGAACGCAGGCACGACAACTTGGATAGGAATGTCTTTTTGATCTTCGACGGAAGGTGTCTTTGATAGATCCATAAAGAGCTTCAGGTCTTTGTCGCGCACTTGCGTCAGCATGAAAGCGTGGAAGGGCTTTACAGATTGTGTGAATGCCTCTCCCATTTCAATTTCATCGTTCATCAAAGGTGCGATGCCGGTCTCATAGGCTGTCTCGAAAACAGGTGCCATAACAAAGGCTGTAAGGAACAATGCGAGGCTGATGATGACAGAATTGGGTGGGGATTGCTGAACACCCATCGCTGTACGCAACAGTGAGAGCACAACCACAATACGAACGAAGGACGTAACCATTATCAGAATGGACGGGGCGAGACTGAGAATGGTGACAAGTGCTAGTATTTGCACGACACGCTCCGTCAGGCCAAAGCCTTCGGAGAAGTCGACATTTATCGTCTCGGCCATCGCCGGGATACTGAAGCCTGATACGAGCGCCATGCTTATTAGAGCCAGTGTGGCGATACGCATTGTTGAGTGACCGTAATTCACGCGCGGCGCTCCTTTAGCAGAGAGACAACTTTTTGCATTTGGTCTGCGACAGACCCGGCTCGTTGATTGAGCTGTGTGTTTTCTGAGGATGTCGTGGGTGCGTCGGTATCAAGATCGGTGCGCGCGGGGAGGCCTGCGTCCAAAACGACATCCTGATCTCCCAGCATGACAAGATGCTCGCGATCATCATGGCGGATGATCAGAAGTTTGCGTTTGGGGTCGATCGATAATGTTTCAACGACGGCAAGTCTTCCGCGGTTCGATGCTTTCTCACTCAATTGCACGAGCCCGAAACGGCGCGCCCCCCAAGCACACGCAGCAATCAAACCAACAACAAAAACAAGTGCGGATACAAAGCGCAATATTTCGCTGAATTCCATGATCTTCCCCAGAGCGACGAATGGTTAATTGGGCGAGGGCCCGAATGTCGTAACTGGGCAGATTTTGCCGAGATTATGTTTAAGAAGCGGTTAAGCGTTTCCCTGCATGGGACAAAATCTATGGTCCTCCTCATTTTGGGTTGGGGACAACTTTTGACTTGAGGAAAATCGATTAAGGCAAAATTTACCTAGTGCGCAGAAACTCATCTAAAGAGCGGCGCAAGGAATGCGTTTTGTTCACCAAATTTTCTCTCTCGCGTGATCCCAGAAAGGGTTGCAGCACGCGGCAACCCGCACCGTTTTGGTGCATGGATCAGGACGCGAGTTCATGTTTCTTGGTGATACGCCCATCTTCTCGATGATGAAAGAGCGCATGCATTGGCTGGCAGACCGTCAGCGCGTGATTGCAGAGAATGTCGCGAACGCTGATACGCCCAATTATGTCGCGCGCGATCTTGCTGAGCCTGATTTCGGTGAGATGATGCGTCAGCGCTCGTCAACACAGGTGCTTTCCGCGGCAAATACAGACCCATTCCATATCGATGCAAACGGGAGTGGGGGTTCAAGCACGGGCGCGCTTCTGCGTCGTCCGGACTTTGAGACCACCCCGACGGGGAACTCAGTGGTCCTTGAAGAGCAGATGATCAAAGCTGCTGAAAATCAAATGGATTACCAGACAGTGACGGGGCTCTATTCCAAGAGCATCAGCATGTTGAAGATTGCTCTTGGCAAAGGCTGAGACAGATTAAGGAGTTAAGTCAATGGATCTTGTGAAATCGATGATGATCGCCGCATCAGGTATGCGGGCACAAAGTGGCCGGATGCGGGTGCTTGCAGAAAACATTGCCAATTCTCAATCCACGGCGACAACGCCAGGTGGTGAGCCGTATCGTCGCCAAATTCCAACGTTCAAAAGCGAGCTGGATCGCGAGCTTGGTGCCAACACTGTGCGGGTAGGCAAGCCGGTGGCAGACCAGTCGGCATTTGACTTGAAATATATGCCTGGTCACCCGGCTGCCGATGAAAACGGTTATGTACAAATGCCAAATGTGAACGGGCTGGTCGAAGCGATGGATATGAAAGAGGCGCAACGGTCTTACGAAGCGAACCTCAACATGATCAGCGCCTCTCGCCGCATGCTTAGCCAAACCATTGAACTCTTGCGTCGTTGATTTTCGGCGATGACATGCTTTCCTGAAGGAGAGAGAAGATGAGTGTACCAACTTCAGTTGCCATGAATGCATACGCCAATGCGGCGCGACAGTTGACCGAAGCGGCTGGTCCAGAGCAAGCGAGCTCGCCCGTCGGTGGGCAAGGGTTTGGTGACATGCTCAAAGGTGTCGTTGAAAACATGGCGTCGTCTGGCATTAATGCAGAACAACAGGCGGCTTCTTCAATTGCGGGATCTGCTGATGTTGTGGACGTTGTGACAGCCGTGGCTGAAGCTGAAGCAACACTGCAAACCGTTGTTGCCGTACGCGATAAGGTGCTTATGGCCTATCAAGAAATCGTAAAAATGCCGATCTAACGGCACGTCAGAATTTGAATGTTGGGGGTAGGGCCGTGACCGGACCAGAAGTTTTAGATGTTGGGCGTGAAGCTATTTTTGTGTTGTTGAAGGTATCCTCGCCGCTCATGATGGTCGGCCTCGGGGTTGGTCTGACCATCGCGCTTTTTCAGGCGTTGACACAAATCCAAGAAATGACCCTGGTGTTTGTACCAAAAATTCTCGCAATTTTTCTGGCACTCATCGTCATGTTGCCATTCATGGGATCGGTGCTGGGTGGATATATGAATTTTATCGCCGACCGTATTGTTTCTGGTTGATGGCCAGTTTTGATGTTCCCTCTGAAAGCCTGACGCAATGAGCCTCGATTTTGCTCCTCACACAGCCTATGTGTTCATGCTGGTTTTCTCCCGTATTGGCACGATGATCATGTTGATGCCGGCTCTCGGCGAAGTCAGTGTGTCGTCGCGGATACGACTTACATTCGCACTTGTTATGACGGCAGTGATGATGCCGCTTGTGCAAAGTGAATATGGAGCAATTTCTCCCAATTTGCCGAGTGTGGCATGGGCGATTATTTCTGAAATGCTGGTTGGGTTTTTTATCGGCACGATGTCGCGCCTTATCATGAGCGGCTTGCAGGTTGCGGGCACCATTATTGCGTTTCAAACGGGGCTTGCGTTCGCTCAGAATGTTGACCCAACGCAAGGCGTTCAGAGCGCGTTGGTTGGTTCCTTTCTTTCCATGTTGGCTGTGACCATGATCTTCGCGACCGACCTCCATTTTTTGCTGATCGGGGCCATGCGCGATAGCTATGTCCTGTTTCGTCCCGGCGATGTATTGCCATTGGGCGACATAGTGGAAACGGCCATCAACATTGTAGCCGGCTCTTTCCGGCTCGGTGTTCAAGTCGCGTCACCATTTTTGGTTTTTGGCCTGATTTTCTATCTGGCTCTCGGCATCCTTTCCAAACTGATGCCTCAGGTGCAGATATTTTTTGTGGCGATGCCTGCAAATATTTTGATTGGTTTTGCTTTGTTGTCGGTTCTTATGGGCGGCCTCATGACGTGGTTTTTGACCTATTTTGAAGAAACCATAACCTTGTTTCTCGCCTAAAGGGC
>Ga0222662_1001305_pt1 | contig 12523 bp, 7 predicted proteins | sample AntAcemetagen600_FD_179821 | JGI IMG/M metagenome (GOLD analysis project Ga0222662, IMG submission 179821) | Saline water microbial communities from Ace Lake, Antarctica - #600 | ecosystem: Environmental > Aquatic > Non-marine Saline and Alkaline > Saline | place: Antarctica: Ace Lake | collected...
CTGTCGCCTACTGAACATGCTGATTGGCTAGTTAACGAGCGCATAAACGACAGGGGTATACGTATAGATCGCGCACTAGCGACTAGCGCGACCGCGTACGCCAGCGTAGAAACTAACGCTATTGGCCGCGAGTTATCCGAGCTAACATGCGGTGAGGCTACCAAACACACACAGAACGCTCGCATAAAAAACTGGTTACTTCCCCGCCTCAGTGTTGAAGCCGAAGCGCTGACCGTAGTGTACAAAGACAAGGTACGTAAAAATTCACTCGCTAAAGACATACGAGAAAGCCTGCTAGGGCGCGCTGACGCGTGCGAAATAACCTTAGCTGACGACGTATACAACGTCATAGCCGCACTAGACGACGGTAACAAGTCAAGCGTAAGCAAGTTCAAGCGCATGGTAGAGCGCGCCGACGCCGAAGACGACAGAGTACGCGGCGCATTTATGTACGCAGGCGCCGCTACGTTACGCTATACAAGTCGCGGGCTGCAACTGCATAACTTTCGCCGTGAGTGTTGGTCCGTTGCTGATGCCACTATGTATGCGCGCATGATGCTAGCGGGCAACACATTAGACGAAGGCACCATAATGGATACCCTGTCTAAGCTGTTACGCCCGGCGCTTATCCCCGCGCCCGGTAAAGTATTTGTCGTTAACGACTGGTCAGGCATTGAGAGTAGAGCACTACCGTGGCTAGCTGACGACCCGCGAGCGCAGAAACGACTAGACGCGTTTGCACGCTATGACGCCGCGCCAAAAGACGAGCACGGCAAGCCACTAGACAAAAAACTACTAGACGCCTACGAGGAAGCCGCAAACGATGCAGGCACCGATAAGCGCCAAGTAGGTAAAGTGGTGCTCCTGTCACTAGGTTACGGCGGCGCGGTCGGTGCGTTTAACTCAATGGCTAAAAACTATGGCGTGTACCTGCCTGAAGCCGAGGTAAAAACGATCGTTGCACGCTGGCGCCACGCTAACCAATGGGCCGTAGATTTTTGGAATAATTTGGAGAAAGCCGCAATTCTCGCGGTAAAGAATCCCGGCGTAGAAATGGAAGCGGGGCGGGTAAGCTATACATTTGTGCCAGAACTTATGGGGGGCTCGCTACTGTGCAAGCTACCTGGCGACCATTACATAACCTACCCGCAAGCGCGCGTAGAAACGGTAGAAACGAAGTACGGCCCACAGCGTCAATTAACAGCACTTAAGGCAAATTGGCAACCCAAAGCCGACGACAAAGAGTGGCCCCGGTTTAAGTTATGGCGCGGGCTATTGGCCGAGAATGTAACGCAAGCTTTTTGCGCTGCACTGTTACGCGCTGCACTACGTCGGGTAGACGACGCTGTACTTCATTGCCATGATGAAATAGGCTTAGAGGTTCCGATAGAGCAAGCCGAGCAAGCCGCAGCGCACATAAAAAAGGTAATGGAAGAGTCTGAAACATGGGCGCGAGGATTACCTTTAGCAGCAGAGCCAAAAATAATGGAAAGGTACGGCAAATAAAAAAGCCCCTTTCGGGGCTCTTAAATCTGCGCTAACGCTGCGACTCGTTAGTCAGAACAAACTACCAGTAGGAGCGATCACCAATGGCAGACACAAGGGATAGTACCCAAGCCGAAACAAAAGCACAAGCGAGAGCTAAAAATAGCTTGAGTGCGGCGCCCAAACTTCAACTCTTAGGCGACGTTCATCACGAGTACAACCCTGACGAAACACAAGAATTTATAGACACCGTTTTTCACGCCCCCATAGCCGACGGCGCGCACCGATTAGTGTATTCCGCATCCTATAACAATCCCGGTATGCCAAGCCCCGGCGGCGTGGCCCACCTAATTAGTAAAGTCATGGGCCGCACGACCAAAGCCCGCGCCATGTACTTTAACGCTAGTACGTGCTTTCCCGACGACGAAGGCACAATGCGCCATAAGCGCGAACTGTTTTCGGCGTTTCACGTACTTGTGCTTGACGACGTAGGAACTAAGGTAGCTATCGACAGCCTACCGCCAATGCTTCGCGATAACCCTACGTACGTTATTGAGTCCAGCGCGGGAAACTTTCAGTACGGCTACGTTTTAGAAACTCCTATTACTGACTACGGCCATGCAATCGCGTTAATTCAGACGGCGGCTATGGCGGGCCTAACTGACGCAGGCGGGCTAATGGCGACAAAAATTGTGCGCTTACCTGCGGGCATTAACGGCAAGAACGTGGACGACAAACGCATGTACCCTGTTACGCTGCGCACAATGGATGGGCCATACTGGACGCCCGAAGCGCTATTGATTCATATTAACTACGAGCTTAACGCCGAGCTGGTAACGTGGGACAAGATTGTAGCGGGTGAGCTGGCACCGTTAGCGCGCAAGTACCACACAAAATATTTGCCTATGGCGCCTATCTCGCAGGCAGCTAACGGTGCCATTGACCCGGTACTGGAATGGCTCTACGCCGAAGACATGGTACTAGCGGATAGCGGAAGCGACTGGGTGACTATACGCTGTCCGTGGGGGCACTCGCACACGACTGGCGACGACTCAGCAGGCTACACGCCTATAGGCCGTGGTGACGTGTACATGCGCGCGTTCCATTGCTTTCACGAGCACTGCGCCGATAGCCATACAAAAGAGTTTATCCAATACGTGCTCGCTAACAGCGAGTTTAACAGCATTCCAATACGCGACCCGTCTGCGGGTATCTTCGAGCGCTACTGCTTCGAAGAAGCCACGAACAAAGCCTGGCGCCTAAACGGCATCACGCCGACACAAGTAGACCTTAACGGTTTCAAGACAAAGCACAATCAATCGGTTACTGCGTTTAAGCTAGGCTCTAAGGGTTTGCAGACGCGGGCTATGTCAGTCGCGCAGCTATGGCTAGAATCCCCGTACCGACAGGACGTGCACAGCGTAGTGCACATGCCAGGCGACGAGCTGTTTGTACGGGACGCCCAACACGAGACAGTGAGCCTTAACACCTACCGCCCGCCAATATGGGGCGACGGCAAGTATGACGACACGCACGTAGCGAAGTTCGAGTCTTACCTTGAATACCTGCTGCCTGCGAAAAAAGAGTACGCTTATTTTTTAGACTGGCTTTCCGCGAAAATGCAGAATCCCATGTTCCGCGGTACAGGTATCGTGATGGTGACACCGGCTTACGGCGTAGGGCGTAACACGTTAGCGGGTATGGTAAGCGAGCTAGTAGGGCACCACAACGCCGTGGCCGTCTCCTTTGACGATCTGCTAGGCGGTACAGATTACAACTTTTGGGAGACGGCGCAGTTAGTCGTCGTGTCGGAAGCAAAAGAAACGGCGGATTTTATGTCGTCAAAAGGGCCTCACAAGGCCTACGAGACACTTAAGCAGCGAGTCGATACTACGAACAACTTTACCACTGTAAACATCAAGCATGTAGCACAGCGCACGGTTAAGGTGTGCACTAGCTACCTAATCCTTACCCAACATACCGACGCGGTAGCGATACCCGCCGACGACAGGCGCCTAACGGTGCTCAGTAACCCCTTAAGTCCAGCCACCCCCGCGTACTTTACTGAGATAAACGCGTGGCTAGGCGTTAAGGCAAAAGACGGCAACCCCGAATGGGCGCGTAGCGTCTATCGATGGCTGCGCACACGCAAGGTAGTGAACCCCGATCGCCTCATGCTGCCGCTAGTAAACAAGGGTAAAAAAGCAATGGTAACTGACGGTCAATCGCTCCCTGCACGCTTATGCTCAGGTTTAGTAGAACACTTATCGGAGTGCGGTGTTTTCGCGTTAACGCAGCAGCAGTTACGCCTCATTATCGACGGCGCCTTAGTGGGCCTCAACTACGACATAGAGCACCGCGATAACTTCTACCGCAATTGTTTTAACGACGTGAGCGTAGCGTCTAACATGGTAGTTCGTGCCGGGGGTCGCCTATCGCGGGTGCGAGTGTTCAAACAGGCCGTAGCTAAAAAGAAGCTAACGCCCGAGATAATGAAGTTAGCGAACACGGAGCTACCCCGCGATATAAAGCAGTTTTTCACGACCGCAGTGGACCAAATAAACACAATAGAGTTAACCAAACATTTAATTGAATCAACGGTGGTATAGGGCTACTATAGTCCCCTATTTTCAAAAAAGAGATTTTCCCAGTGGAAACATTTAAGCCGCAAAAAAGATTTGAAGACAAGCAAAAAGCCAAAGGCTTCACTCGTGTTGCCGTTTGGGTGCCTGAAACTAAACGCGCCGCGCTGAGTGCCTACGCGGCTAAGCTCAGAAAAGAGAGTAAAAAATAATGAACTTTTACGAGCGATTGAACGTAGCTGCTGACGCGACCGGCGATACGATAAAGAAAAACTACAGGGCTCTTGCCCGCAAGCACCACCCTGACAAGCCCGAAGGGGACACCGCGATTATGCAGGAAGTACAGTTAGCGTACTCGGTATTGAGCGACCCTGACAAGCGGGCGCACTACGACCGTACAGGTGACGAAATGCCGCCACCGCAGCAAGACCCGGTAGAGGCGATCTTAAGCAACGTATTTATGCACCTGATAGCGCGGGCTATGGAAAAAGATTTCAACATACTGGCTAAAGCCAGGGAAGGGCTAAACAGCGAGATACAAAGCGCTAAGATGCAGAAAGCCAGCGCTAAGACGCACAGCACGAGACTTAAAAAGCTGTTAGCTAGGGTTACGTGCAAAGACGAGCTTAACTATTTTGAAATGGCCGCTACGGCGCAGCTAGGTAAAGCGGAATCGATAATAGAGCACGCCGATAACGTGATATTTAACTCGGGTAAAGCGCTTGAACGATTAGAAGATTACGCGGATAACTTTACAGAGCGCACGTTAACCTCCGCTGACTACTTTAACGAGGCCATGAACAACCGCGCGTACCGAACAGGCGGCAACCCTTTTAGCGGGGGCTTTAACCCTTAGCCAAGCCGTCTATGTGCGCGAGCACCCGTTCGGCTACTGCGTCGGCGGCTTCGCGCTTACCCAGCTCACGCTCCAGCTTCCCGTTAAGCTCAAAAATTTGCGCGTGTGTTGCGGCGTGATTCTCTTCGCACGCTATCAGTTTGTTTTCTGTCTGCGTCTGCCGTGTCTTCATGTTCTCAAACTGGTGCCCCGTTACCTTATCCGACCGCCTAAAAAGCCAAAGCACCGCGGATACAAGGGCGAGCACTACGGCGATTAACTGTTCGCTGGTAAGTTCCATTCGGGTGCTCCTATTTTTAGAGGTTTATAGCGCGTCTGCGGCAAGAAAAAGTGCGTCTATTTCCCCTTCGCTTAGGCTTAACGAATTACCAATAGACGATATTAAGGCGTTATCTCGCCTGAACTCACGTGAATCTACCCAATCTATACGCGCCAGCGCCCGCGCAGTCTCGTCGGGTATGTTGTCTATAGCCTTCTCTACGCGGGCAAGCGATACCCCCGCGAGCACTAACGCTTTTTTAGCCTGCCCGCGGGATACCACTTCGGGTACTGTGACGACAACTGCGGGCGTAGTAAAAGTCTTACCGTCCCACGCATCCCCTATAACACCTCCTAAATCAGCATCAACAAGGTTTGGCAAAAAGCTAAGGTCCTCAACTTGAATTGTGTTAGTTACTAACCCTGCTTCAATTACGTGCGCTCTCATGGCTATGCACCTCCTGATATTATTAGCCTGCCGGGGCCGCCAGTGCCCCCCGCAAAGCCTGAACTTGAACCGTTTACGCCCCCGCCCCCGCCTCCAGAACCTAATCCTCCGTTGCCACCAACTCCATCAGAGCCGCCGCCGCCACCTTCTTTTGTGTCAGCATCTCCGTTGCTCCCCGCTCCACTACCCGCCGTAGCACCCGCAGCGCCCCCGCCGGTACGGGTGTCGGGGTCCCCTGATACGCCCCCAGCACTTGCGTCATAAGAAGGTGTTTGTCCTACGCCTCCTGTTGAACCCCCCCAGTAACTACCACTTCCATCTGCGGGTTTTACGTTCCCTGCTTGGATACTAGGTAGTGTAGCGCCTGCGTATTCGTTATACCTTCCGGTTCCTCCGTCTATTAAACCCGTCGGGACTGAATCTATTTGATTGTAGCTGCCGCCAAACTTAACCCCAGGGAACGTGTTAAAAGCGACCCCTGCAAAGCCTCCTTTCCCCCCGTAGGCTATTAAAAGACTACCTAATGTAGTATTACCCGCGTCACCTCCGACGGCTCCGCCCGCCCCGCTCGTCCCTGCGGCGCCTATTGTTGCGCTTACAGTCGCGCCTATCCGTGAGGCTAAAACAACTTGTCTTAAGTTCATCCCGCCAGTTCCGCCGTAACCGCCACGCCCGCCGCCTGCGTTAGAGCCACCGCCACCACCGCCACCGGGACCCATAAGGTCAGTAAAAAATTCAAGGTACCCCGGAGGCTTATAAAAAGTACCCGACGAGGTAAAAATTTTTGTAAACGGGGTTAGCACGATAGAGGTGAATTTTGCCCCGTTGCACTGGATTAATCTTGACTCGCCAGGATAAATAACAAAATAGGTTAAACCGTCTATTTCCTCAGAGCCGTTTGGGTCCAGTCCCAAGTCACCAGTACCCGAATTTTTGATGTAGACAAACCATCCCGAGCCGAGCGTACCCGCTGCGTCAAAAGTTTGGTCAAACGTCCCGCTTGTAACGTTAATAAAAGCACCTGAATCGCCAGCTCCAAGAATAGTATTAGATGTACGCTCAGAAAGTACAATACCACTGGCTAGCGGGTCAGACCATATAGGCGCCGTAGCGCCCGCGTTCATAGTTAACGCTTGCGCTGCAGTGCCTTTAGCCAGTTTAGTTAGCGTAGTAGCCCCCGTAGCGTATAGCAAATCCCCTGCGGTGTACGCCGAAAGATTAGTACCTCCCTTAGCAACGGGCAATACGCCTGTAGTGCCCGTGGTAAGTGGTAAGCCAGTAGTGTTAGTAAGTACCCCGCTAGCAGGCGTGCCAAGAACGCCGTTAACAAGCACTACCGCGCCCGCTTCGCCTACGTTTAACGCTAACGCAGCAGCCACGCCGGTGCCGAATAGAGGGCTATCGTCGTAGAAAACGTCCTTGAACGCGGTGCCATTCCAAATTTGAAACGGCTGTTGCGAGCCCGCTGCGGTGCCCGAGTCGTCTACCCAACGCGTAGTATCTAAGGTACTGATAGAAAAACGTATGTCTGCCGCGCCCGCTCTATACAGCCCGCTTGTAAGCTCGTCGGCAAAGGTAAAGCCCGGAAGCGAGTTAGTACCTGCAAAACCCTTAAGCCCGACTAGCATACCGCCTTGCCCGTTACGATCTAAAGACGCTGTAAGCGAGTCGGCCACGTCTTCAAGTGTTGGGTTAGCCCATGTAGTCGTTATTACCGTACCCGCTGCTACGGGGTTTGACGCCGGTAGCGTGTATGTGCCGCTCGCATTTCTAGCCATTGTCTAGCCCTCGGTGTCTGCGTTAATGAACCCTGCGAATCCCGGCTGTATCATAGCGTCTAATGCGCTCGTTACACGAGTCATTACGTCAGCGTTTGGTGTCGGCGCGGGTGCGCTGTTCATTATACGTAAAAATTCTTCTGGATTAGATACCATATCCGATAGCACTTCCATTTTAGCGGGGTCCAATTCTGACTTGCTTATAAGGCGCATGATCGCGCGGCGAACTGCGCCGCCCACCATCAATGCGTGGGTGCCTGAGAAACCCCCCGTAGTAAGTATGGTAGCTGCGGCGCCCGAAGCTATTAAGCTGTCTAGCTCATCTACGCTTTCTACTAGCCTCTGACCTGGTACGCTCTTACGCAGCATGTCTACCGTTGAGCGTTCTACGGCGGTCTGGATAGCTTGAAGCTCGTCGGGTACGTCAGCGAACAAGCGTTGCAACGCGGGGTACACGCGGTCGAATTCGTCTATAGACGCAGGGGTTACAACGTTCTCGCCCCCTACCTTCTTAGATATGCGCGCTACAAACGTCTCTCTAAACGCGTCGCGTGCTGCCGCAGGGTTATCAAGCGAGTTTAAAAGCTCGTCTAAGCGTGCAGCCGAATCGGGTTTAGTAAGTAAGTTCTTCATGGTCGCTGCAGGCTTAGTAGAAAATTCAGCTATCGCCGTCTTGGTTAGTCCTGACTGCACTTTTGCTTCTGTCTTAGCGGCTTGTTCTGCGGCTTTAATTGCTTGCGTTAGCCCTGTTTCCGCTGCGGCAGAGCTGCGTAGTTCGGCTACTAGCGCTTGGTCTGGAAAACGACTTAAGAAGCCCTCGTACTTATCGATAAATTTTGCGTCTAAGCCCTCACGCGCTGCAAGCGATCTAAGGTACTGGCCTGTCTGTTCTATTACTTCTGGCCCTGCCCGTTCTAAGTCGCGCGCAGTAGCCGCGCCCTTGTCCCCCGGCACAACCACGCGGGAACCAAGCGTTTCGATATTAGGGTCTAGTCTAGCGGTGCCTACGTTACGCGCGTTAAAACGTTCAGACGACTCTTTAGTAGCTGCTATGGCGTTGTCGTACAACTGACCGGCTTCGGGCGAGCTGCGTAGCGTACGCTCTAACCTCACGCCTATGTCGGTTAAAAATGCTTCGGTAGCCGTCGTGTTGTTAGTGCGCGCGGCGTTGCCGGTAATAGTCTTTATGCGGCTAATTAAAAAGTGCGCTTCTGACGGGCTTATGGTTTTGTTAAGCCCGTTTATGTAGTTAAATTCTTTCATGTACGTGTCGTTAAAAACGCTGCGTTGAGTAGGGTTAAGACTGCGCAGGCCTTTTTCTAAGTCTGCTTTAAACGGTGCGGAATCGATAGCACCGCTCTTACCCCTGAGCGCATCAAATTCTTTCCACGCAGGCGTTTTAAACGCAGAGTCGTATGCGGCTTGCGTTGTGTCAAGCGTGCTCGCAAGGTTTTCACTAGTTTCAAAAGTCGTGCCTGTAGGCGCTACTTGGCTGCGCCGCGCTTCGGCTATTCTACCCGCGTGCGCTTCGTTAGCGACAGCTTGCGACAATCTACCTTTTGACGCGCCTACTTGTGCCGCTACCCGGTCTGCGGCTTGTGGTAGTGCTCTGTCAGCGCCTACTAATTCAGGCCCGAATGCGCTTTTTACGTCGTCTATTATTTGATCTGTACGCCCTTGCCGTGCGGCTCGTTGGGCTACTATAGCGGGTGTCGTGGTGTTAGCGCCGGCCTCGATGCCGAACATACCTGTATCCGCCGCTAGCTGCGCTGTCGTACCCCTTTCGCCGAAGGCTGTGCCTTCGGCTACTGTCTCTATAGACGCGTTAATATCCGTTGCGTTGTCCTTAAAGAATTTTGCTACCGCCTGTTCGGCACGCTCAAGAGACGCACCTTTACGGTCTACCATCCATTTGACCATACCGTCAAAAGCCTGCCCCGTTTTGTTACCTGAGATAGCGCCTATAATACCGCCTACCACTTCACCGACTTCGCCGCCTAACTCGCCCCCTACGGCAGCGCCGCCAGAACCCATAATAACCGTCGCTATCTTGCGCGTAAGCTTCGACTTTGTAGGGTCGATAAGCGTAGGCGCCCATTCTCCCGCCGTCTTAGCCATGTCTAGCCCCATGTTGCCCGGCGCTATTTTCTCTTGCGTGAGTGACTGCATTAAGGGCCCGTCGTAGAACTCTTGGCGTGTAGCGTCCGCGCCGTCTTCTTCGCCACCAAAGGGGTTAAGTTCGTTGAGTACGTTCTTAACTGTCTGTACAGGTGCCACGCCAGGGCGCGGTAGTGCCGCCATGCCCACGTCCCACGTTAAATCTAGCAACCCTTCGCCCATGTCACGTACACCACGCCCGACAAAGCGCCCGACTTCTGCGGCTTTTTCGCCAAAAGTAGCGTCGTTAGGTTTCTGTAACCTGCGCCCGCGTTTCGCCTGCAAAAGCTGTAGCATTTGTATTTGCTGATCTTCGTCTAAATCAGCCATGTTAATTAGCCCTATTTTGCATTAAATATTCTAACAGCGCGTCTTGCTGCGCGTCGTTAAGCGTGGATGCGTCACCTTTACTTCCAAAAGCCGCAGGGTCAAAATCGCCCAGCCCTTCGTCTGACGCGCCGCCAAAAATGCGCTCCTCTGCAGCGTCAGCCATACCTATAAGTTCGGCATACGCTAACTCTATGTCTTCTGCCGTGCGCCCGTCGTTAATAAGCCCTTCTTGCAGCCGCAACAAAGCTGTGCTGCGCGCGGCCGGTGCAAACTCGTATCTTACGTAGTCTATCCATACGCGAGGGCCGTCGTAGGACGTGGGCGTGCCTTCTAGCGTTATCTCCATATCCGCGTCGGTAGGGCTTACACCCATCATAGCCAATACAGGCCCCATAGCTAGCGTTCTAGCGTTGTTTAGCTGGCGCTCCATAGACTGCATTTTTTCCATTCTATCGCCTACTGGCATTAAGTTAGACGCAATTCTGCGTAAGTCGAAACGGCCGGTCACCGCCTCAAGGTCGCCAAAACTAAGCATCCTGCCAAGCATGCTAGCCTGCATATCGTCAACTATTTGCTTTTGACCTTCGGTTAAGCGCTGTTCAGACGCGCGCACTTCCGCGGCTAGCTCACGACTGCCGGACTGCGTAGACGCGGTGTATGGCGTCAACCGGCTAGTATCTACAGGCGTCCGGGTGCCGTCTGCGCCTACCGTAAAGTTAGCAAACGTTTCAGGGTCGCGCATGACGTTAATTATACCGCCGTTGCCATCGTGGTATGGTTTTACGTCAGCAGTAGCCGCCGAAAAGGCTTGCTGGTCCTCTTGGCGGTTATTTGCAGCGGTTATGAGGTTAGCTGCACGCTCGTTTTGACCGATAAGAGTGTTAGCCGCGATACCTTCTTGGCTGCTTCTATTAGCCCCTGCACGCTCGTTTTGGCCCGCTTGAGTTAACCGAGCTTGCCCCGCTTCAAAGTTCTGACCCTGCAAAATCTCGTTTACTTCGTCTTGACGTGTGCGACGAGCGCCCAAGTCTTCGGCGGTACGCGCCTGCGTTAAGCCCTGCATAGCCTGATCTTGAAAACCCTGCATTTTTTCGTCTTTGCTAAAGCTGCGGTAAATATCTTGTCCCATACCTATCAGGCCCGTGCTTTGTGGGTTTGCTTGGCGGTACATTTGCTTCGCCATCTGCCCCGCTTGCATTTGATCTGCGCCACGTAGCGCGTCAATTTCAGCTTGCGACCTTGGCGTAGGCATCATAGACGCCCCAGCACCGGTTTGGGGGCCTGCGCGTAGCATGTCCTGTTGCGAGAGCAATTTTTGCAGCTCGTCAGGCATCTTAAAACCTTCCATAACTTAAGTCCCCGACCCGCCGTACTGCCCTGCGGCGCCAATGAGTGAATTTACAGGCCCTAGCGCCGTAGAATACCGTTGGTTTGCAAACTGCCCCGCGTTTGCGGCCGCGTTGCCAAACTGCGTGGCCTGTGCGTTCTCAGCCGTGTTAAAACCCGGCATGTTTGGTTGCGCAATTTGGTTGCCGTAAAGCAGCGCGTTAATCTCGTTAACCGACTGTCCGCGTGACTGCATTTCTTCGGCTATCTGCGCTTGACGCAATGAATTTTGGTATTTAGCACCTTGCATCTGTTGGTTAAATACTTGATTTGCACCGCTCATAATTTCGTTTACTTCGTCTCGGCGTTGAGTGTCTTGTAGCTGCGCGGTAGCCATATTTTGATTAAACTGGTAGTTGCCCGCGTCTAAGCGTAAGTCTGCCTCGGCGCGTAGCTGATCGTCACGGTACTGCCCTTCGGCTAGTTGCTGGCCGAACTGTTGATCGCGGCTAGCAAGTTGCTGCGTAAAGTCGTCATTACGCTGCTGATCGGCAAACTGACCCGCGCTCAACTCCTGCCCAAACTGCTGCGTTCTGTCGTCAAACTGCTGCCCCAAGTCGGCTGCACGCTGCTGGTCGGCAAGTTGAGCTGCGCTTAACTCCTGTCCGAACTGCTGGCCCCTGTCGTCAAATTGTTGGCCCAAGTCGGCTGCACGCTGCTGGTCTGCTAACCCGGCTGCGCTCAACTGTTGGCTAAACTGCTGTTCACGGCTAGAAAGTTGCTCGCCAAAGTCCGCCGCGCGTTGGGAATCGGCCAGATTAGACGCGGTAGCCTGCTGACCAAACATTTGATCTTGTCCGCGAAGCTGCTGCGAAAAGTCCATTTCTCGCGTTGCGTTATCAAAAGCACCTTTACTTAGCTGCTGCGAGAACTGCTGTTCATTATCCGCTAGCCGTTGCTGTACCATCTGCGCACGTTGGCCGTCGCTGAACCCCGCAGCTCTTAACTCGGTGTCGAAGCGCTGCGCGTCGCGCTGTTGGTTTTCTTGAAACTCTTGCTGTCTTTGAGCGTTCTGAAACTGCGATGAATTAAGGTTACGCCCAAACTCGTCGGTAACTTCTGAGGCGCCTTGAGCACGCGTACTTAGCTCGCGATCAAACTGGCGTTGTTGCTCGTCGGCGCCGAACCTTACTGAGTCTTGTGCCGCGCGTGATCGAATCTCGCCTTGCTGGTCGTCTAAGTCGCCCATAGCGTTATCATACGCTTGGCTTCCAGGTGTTAAACCTTGGTTGCGTAACTGTAC
>Ga0222662_1001308_pt1 | contig 12499 bp, 8 predicted proteins | sample AntAcemetagen600_FD_179821 | JGI IMG/M metagenome (GOLD analysis project Ga0222662, IMG submission 179821) | Saline water microbial communities from Ace Lake, Antarctica - #600 | ecosystem: Environmental > Aquatic > Non-marine Saline and Alkaline > Saline | place: Antarctica: Ace Lake | collected...
TCGGACACTGCCCACTGTGCAGACGCTCCGAATACAGACGACACCCACCACCTCATCGAGCCATCTCCAAGACACGCTGTCAGGCGGCTCCTCGTGCCCCAAATGCGGAGTGATCAAGCAGGACTAGCCACTCCCGGCTAGAGCACCGGATCGATCGGTGGTTTCACGAACCCTCAGTCCATCCGCTCGACGTCGACCCGACCGGGGAAGGTCTTGCCTGGGTCCAGGCGAATGTCTCTCGGCTTGGCCGGGAGGCCCTCGATCTTGAGCGACGCCTCGCGCTCGGAGAGCAAGAGCCGATGCACCACGGTCTCCTCGCCCACCCTGAACGACAGCAGGATGGGCGTCGGCAGGGGGAGCGGGGGCTCGGTTCTCCTGCCGCTGTCGATGTGCCCCAGGCCCGAGAGCGTCCAAGAGCCGTCCGCCTCTGTGAGCTGGTAGCGCAGGCGCGCCGTAGGCAACGAGGGCGTGTTGAGAACCCAGCCGTACACGTAAGAGCGTAGGTCGCGCTGCGCGAGGCCCTGGACGGCCGTGAGGAAGCTCGCGAGGCTGATGTCGGTGTCGGCCTGGGCGAGGTCCCGAAGCGTCCCGTGCACGACCTCGTCGCCCACGAGGAGGCGTAGGGCGTGCAGGATGAGCGGGCCTCGCCACGCACGGTTGGCGACGCCAGATCCGGAGGTGCTGTCGAGCCAGATGGCGCCGGCGAGCAGATCCCGAGCGACGCTGCCATCGCCCAGCCCTGGCCCCGTCATCAGGTCGATCCAGCTGCGCCGCCAGCCCGCCAGCTCCCCATGGCATCGCGCGCCCAGGTCGGCTTGCTCGAGAGTGGCGCATCGCGCCCAGGTGACCAGCCCCTCGACCAGCCAGCGATCGTGGTAGCTCTCCGGCCCCCGGTCTGTCTCCAACCACTGGCGCACCACGGCGCCGAGCAGGGTGTCGGTGGACACCCGGGTGGTCGCCACCTGATTCGGTGGGGAGTCGAACCCTCGAAGCGCGATGACCCCGGGCAAGTCTTGAAAGCCCACGGTGCCGAGGCCTCGCTCGACGATCTCGAGCTCCGAGTACGGGAACGGCCCCAGAAGATCGAGCAGCGTGAGGAGGTAGGAGTTGAGCTCGCCCGCGATGCGCGCGTTGGGAACGGGCTGTTCGGCGCCTCGATGCACCCGCACGAGAGGCAGACCTTGCGCTGCGGGCTTGAGGACCTCCGTGCGCACATCCGCGATGACGAGGGCCCCCGCCCGAACCGGCACCCGCGTGCGTGAGGTGACGGTCTTTACCCGGCCCTGCTCCTCCACACCGATTCGATGGCCCGTCGCGACCACCTCCCAGAAGGGCGGGACGGCGACCATCATGGTCAGGCGATGGCGATCGACGCCGGGAGTGCGCGGGTACCAGGCCTCGCTTCCCAACACCGAGATGGCGGTGCGGCCCCGGGGCTCCAGCACGTCGCCCGTCCACCGGATGACGAGGCGGACGGCGGTCCCTGGGGCCGGCGCGTCGGGCAGGGTCGCAAAGAGGCGGTCGCCGGTCCTCAGGAAGGGCAGGGGGGTCACTTCATTGGTTCCGGTGACGAGCGAGACGCCCTGCACGACCCAGGGCACCCAAGGGTCCCCATAGACACGACGCACGCCCGCGTCCAGCGAGAGCGCGATGTGCGCGGTTGCGTGCTCGCTGGCCACGAGATCGAGCTCAGCGCGACCCTGAAGGGTCTCCAGCTGGCGGTCGGGACCGATGGGCCCGCTGATTCCGATCGACAGGGAGGCAGACGTCAGATCCCACGCGGCTCGCAGGGGCTCGAGGGCGAACGGCGTCGCCTGGCTGTCGACGGCGTCCTCGCTGGGGAACCCGCCGTAGAGGAGGGAGCGCGTGCTGCCGGTGGGCCGCCGCATCCACAAGCCTGGCTCACGCACATCACCGAGCGGCCCCGACGGGGCCCACACGTAGGAGAACCAAGGGGACAAGACCTCCAGGGAGCGGTCCACGTTTGCGCTGCGCACGCTCACCGTACGTAGCTCGACCAAGAGCCCCCCGAGACCGGGACTCGGCGCGGCCAGCACCTCGCCCGGCGGCTGCCACCCGTCCGTGTTCTGTGTCAGGAAGCCGTTGCTTCGGGCCTGCACCAGCGCCCACACCGACGGTGGCACGGGGCCATCCTGGAGGCCGCCAGCCTGAGCGATGAGGTCGTCCACGGCCCCGTCCGCGCCGATGAGCACCACCGCGTCCACCAGCGCCGTGCCTGGCAGATCTGGCGATCGGTTGTGCATCTGGGGCGTGCGCTGCGGACCGGGACTGGCGATCCCCGCCTCGCCCTCGCCGAGAAACACCACGCCGACCGTGCGCCCACAGGCCTGCAGGCCATAGAGCGTGCCTGCGCCCAGCGACAGGGCCAGATACGGACGCCGCAGCCGCAGCGACGTCACCTCCGCGCGCCGCTTCGGGATGGGCTCGATGCGCTCCCAGTCGCAGGCTGGCTCCGCAGAAGCTGAGTCCGCTCCCCCGCACAGTGCCAGGGTGAGAGCGGCGACCAGGAGGCTGCGACCCAAGGGGCTACTTGACTGGTTCGTCGTCCGGCAGCGGCGCGAGCTCCAGAGTCTCGTCGTCGTCATCGTCCTCAGACGGGAGCTGCAAGTCCAGGGTCTTGAGCGGCTTCGTGTCGCTCATCCCGAGAGATACGTCGTCCGCCACGCCCTCATCATCGTGAATGGGCGGGAACTTGCCGGTGGGCTCGGCGAACCCGATCTGGGGTTGGGTCTCCGAGAGCTCAGGGTCGGGCTGCACCGGCGCGGGCGCAGTGAGCGTGTCCGCCTCGACGTCGGGGATCGTCGCGGCCTCGGCGGGATAGTCGTGGTCGCCGACGCTGGCTACCTTCTTCGCTTCCGGATTCGGGGCGAGTGTGCGGGCGCTCTCCACGCGCTCCAACAAGGGGACCTCGGACGTGCGGGTGAACACGTCGTCCGGGTCGACGAGCTCGCCGAACGGGCCGAGCTGCATCCCTGCGACGTCCTTGAGGACCTCCGGGATCCCGACGGGCCGGGGGTCTCCTTCGACCGCGCCGCCATCGAAGAGCTCGTCCATGGTCTCAACGGAAGTCTCGTCGTCGGTCACTACGTTCTCCGAGCCAGCCGCCACAGCCGGCGAGTGCGAGGGCACAGGGGAGTCGCGAAGGATGGAGAACGGAGTCGCGGGCCAATCCACGTTCTCGTACAGGTGGCAGGCGACGCGATGCCCGTCACGCGCGGTGCGGATCTCCGGCGACTCCACGCGGCACCGATCGAACACCAGCGGGCAGCGAGTGTGAAAGTGGCACCCAGGCGGCGGGTTGATGGGGTTGGGCACGTCGCCTACGAGGATCACCCGGTTCTTCGTGCGCCCGGGCTTGGGGACCGGAATCGCCGAGAGCAGCGCCTGCGTGTAGGGGTGCAGGGGATTCTCGAACAGATCGTCACACGTGCTCATCTCGACGACGCGGCCGAGATACATCACTGCGATGCGGTCGGCGATGTGGCGGACCACCGCGAGATCATGGGCGATGAAGATGTAGGAGAGCTCGTACTCATCCTGCAGATCGCGCAACAGATTGAGCACCTGGGCCTGCACCGACACGTCGAGCGCCGAGACCGCCTCGTCGCACACGATGAACTTCGGGTTCAGAGCCACCGCTCGGGCGATGCCGATGCGCTGACGCTGCCCGCCCGAGAACTCGTGGGGGTAGCGGTTCACGTACGAGGCCTGCAGGCCCACGCGCTCCAGCAGCTCGCGCGCTCGGTCGATCCGCGCGTCGCCCTTGGCGATCCCGTGCAGCTCCAACGCGTCGCCGATGAGCGCGCCGACAGTCATGCGAGGGTTCAACGCGCTGTAGGGGTCCTGGAAGATGATCTGCATGTGGCGCCGTGCCGCACGCAGCTCCGCCCTGCCCATCGTGAAGATGTTCTTGCCCTCAAAGGTGGCTGAACCGGCGGTCGGCTCCAGCAGGCGCAGGATGGTGCGACCGACCGTGGTCTTGCCACAACCCGACTCGCCGACCACGCCCAGCGTCTCCCTTGGGTACAGATCGAAGGACACGTCGTCCACAGCCTTGACGGAGCCGACCTGGCGCCCAAAGAGGCCCTTGTGGATGGGGAAGTGCTTCTTGAGCCCGCGGATCTCGAGCATGGGCTTGATGAGGGTGCCGCTCTTTACGCCGATCTGCGACGTCATGCCGAGCCCTCCTCGCGCGCCCCGCGCAGCTCATCCACATGGTGGCACGCCACGAAGTGCCCGTGCTCGATCTCCACCATGGGGGGCTGCTCTACGCACATCTCGTCGGCGTAGGAGCACCGGGCACGGAAGCGACATCCTTCGGGGAACGCCACCGCGGATGGAACCATGCCGGGGATGGTGGGGAGCTCACCGCGGCTGCCACTGATGTCGGGCAGGCTCGCGAACAGCGCGGCCGTGTAGGGGTGAGCTGGGCGCTCGAACAGCCGGTAGACGTCGGTGTATTCAGCGACCTTGCCGGCGTACATCACGACCACCCGGTCGCACGTCTCTGCGACGACGCCGAGATCGTGGGTGATGAGCAGGATCGCGGTGCCGGTGTCTTCCTGAAGCTGATTCATCAGGTCCAGGATCTGCGCCTGGATGGTCACGTCGAGGGCGGTGGTGGGCTCGTCGGCGATGAGCAGCTCAGGGCCGCACGCGAGCGCCATGGCGATCATGACGCGCTGCCGCATCCCGCCAGACATCTGGTGTGGGTACTCGTCCACGCGCTGCTCAGGCGACGGAATCCCCACCTTCGTGAGCATCTCGATGGCCCGGGCGCGGGCCTGCTTCTTCGACACGTCGGTTTCGTGGACGAGGATGGCCTCCATGATCTGGTTGCCCACCGTGTACACGGGGTTCAACGACGTCATGGGCTCCTGGAAGATCATCGCGATCTCGTTGCCGCGGACCTTCCGCAGCTGCCGATCGGTGAACTTCGTCAGGTCCTGGCCTCGGTAGCGAATCGCGCCGCCGACGATCTTGCCGGGAGGCTGGGGGATGAGCCCCATGATCGACAGGGCTGTCACCGACTTGCCGCAGCCGGACTCGCCCACCACCCCCACGGTCTCGCCGGGGTAGATCTCGTACGAGACTCCATCCACCGCACGGGCCGTCCCGATGTCGGTGAAAAAGTACGTCTGCAGGTTGTCGAGCTCGAGCAGCGGCTGCTTGGTCTCCTCTTCGGTGCCGGACACGATGCGCTCCCTACTTCCGGAGTTTCGGGTCGAGGGCGTCACGCAGCCCCTCACCGACGAGGTTGAGAAGCGACACCGTCACGAAGATCGCGAAGCCGGGGGCGAGGATGAGGTGCCAGGCCCCCGATGCGTAGCCTTCGGCCAGAGTCTGCCCCCACGAAGGCGCGGACAGGTCGCCGAGACCGAGGAAGCTCAGCGTGGACTCGAGCAGGATGGCTGAGGCCACCCCGAACGTCGCCGAGATGAGCACCGGTGCCACGGCGTTGGGCAGGATGTGCTCGAAGATGATCCGTCGCGTCGGATACCCCAGCGCCGTCGCTGCGAGCACGAACTCCTGGTTGCGCAGTCGCAGAAACTCACCGCGGGTGAGGCGCGCCACGCCGGTCCACCGCACGAGTCCGATGATCAGCATGATGTGGAAGATCGACGGCTCTTCGAGGAAGGCCGCGAGCGTGATGATCACGAAGAAGGTCGGGAGCGCCATCGTGACCTCGATCATGCGCTGGATGCCCATGTCGATGCGGCCGCCGAAGAAGCCCGCGAGCGCGCCGAGGATGACGCCGATGGTCACGTAGATCGACACGGCGATGACGCCGATGGTCAGAGAGATCCGCGTGCCGTAGAGGAGCCGCACCGCCACGTCGCGGGTGGACTGATCGACGCCCAGCGCGTGCGCGGGGTCCGTGCGGATGAGGGAGTCAGAGACCGCCTGTGCGAGGACCTGCTTGTCCACTGCGGTGACGAGCTCGTGCTTCAGGCGCAGGATCCCGCCAGCCTCTTGCAGTCCGGTCAGGAGCGGCACGAGGTCGTCGGCTACATCACCGCGCTTCAACGCCCGAGTGCCCTTGCCCAAGAGCCGGATGGCCGTGAACGAGCGCGGCTTCTCGAGCGACGAGAAGCCAGTCATGCGGGCATCCACCTGGAACGGGGGATAGACGGCGGTGACGTCCTTGCCGACGAGCTGCGCTTCGAGCTCCTCGTGGGGGTACTGGCGGTACTCGGAGCCGTCGAGCAGCAACAACATGGCGCCGAAGAGCACCACGAGCCCCCCGGCGACGTACTGAGCCTCGCGGATGATCTTGCGCCGCCGGGGCCGCTTCTTCATGCCCTTGCGGGAGAAGCTCAGCGCTCGATACAGCCAGACCATCGCCGCGGGGGTGCCCACGATCATCAGCATGTTGAAGAAGATATCGACGGGGTTCTCGAAGAAGTTCCGGTCGAACAGCGACGGCAACCAGGGGAAGGACGTGCTGCCGTCCAACGACCAGTAGAACGGCCGCGTCGAAGCGATCACCGGCGAGAACGTCGCCAGGAGGAAGAGGATGAGCAGCCCCCACAGCGATACGTAGGCGACCTTGTTCTTCTTGAACTGCGTCCAGACGATGTCGCCGTAGGTGAGGTCGTTTTCGTCCTTGTCCTGACCCTCGCCGGCAGCGTCAGCTGCGAGCAGCGCGGTCATCTCTGCCTCAAGGTCGTCCGCGACCATGACGCTGACCTTGCCCGTCGAGCTCGCACCGCGGGGCAACTCCACCCCTGGCTCCGCAGAAGCAGAAACGTTGGGCTCCGCGATCTCGAGATCGACGGCCTTGATGCCCTCCTCGGTGGGAACGTCCGGGGTCTCCGGCTTGTCCTTGTTGTCGCTCACGGCCGGCCTAGTCGAAGGTGATGCGCGGGTCGACCAGCGCGTACGCGAGGTCGGACAGCAGCATCCCGATGAGGGTCAGCACAGAAGAGATGAGGAGCACGGCCATCACCGCGTTGTAGTCGCGCACACCGATGCTCTCGAAGACATACAGCCCCATCCCCGGGATGCCGAAGATCTTCTCGATGACCACGGAGCCGCCGATGAGCGTCGGGAGCAGGGTGGCGAGCAGGGTGATGATGGGGATCATGCCGTTGCGGGCAGCGTGCTTGACGATGACGACCCACTCGGGCAACCCCTTGGCTCGGGCCGTGCGGATGTAGTCCGAGCGGATGACGTCGAGCAAACCGGTGCGGGCGTAGCGCGAGAGAACGGCCAGCCCCGCGTAGCTGAGGCAGATGATGGGCAGGAACACGTGCCACAGGACGTCCTTGAGGTAGTCGAGGCCGGTCATATGGGACGTGTCGATGTTCGAGAAGCCGGTCGTGGGGAACACCTGGTAGGGGGTCCCGCGGGTCAGCAAGTTCAGCAGGAACACGCCGACGAAGAAGCTCGGAAGGCTGTACAGCATGAACAACACGACGGTGAGGACCCGGTCGGACAGGCTGTTCTGGCGAACGGCGGACCAGATGCCGAGCGGCACCGAGAGCAGATAGATGAGGATGACGGAGGTGAAACTCAGGGTCACCGAGTACTTGAGCTTGCTCAGGACCTTGGCCAACACCGGCCGCTTGTCCACGTGACTCAGGCCGAAGTCGAGGCGCGCGAGGTTGCCCCAGTACTTCGCGAAGCGCGTGTCGAACAGCAGGATCCCTAGCTTGTCCTTGCCGGTCCAGGTCCAGCGCTCCTCGTGCTCTGCGTACCAAGACAGCCACTTCGCCTGGATCTCGGCTTCCTCTGCCGCTGGTGCGGTGTTCCCGTAGACCCACCCTCGGACCCGCTCGTTCTCCTGAGAGATCGCGCGGTTGCCTTCCCGCTCGTCCTTGGTCAGCTTGCCGCCGTACTGCTTGAGCAAGCGACGCTGCGAGTTCATCGCCAGGCTCTGTGCTGCGAGGCTGCGAATCGACTGGTCGGGGTCGGTCTGGAGGAGCTCGACGAGCCCAGGCACCGAGTAGTGCCCCCAATCAACCAGACGACGCTGCGCGTCGATCTTCTCCTTCGGAGTGACCTCGTCACCGTCGGCGATCACCTGCCCGAGCGTCTTGCGAATGGCGCGGGGCGAGAGCCCAAATCGCGTGTTCAGCAAGATGGGCTTGTCGAGGTTGAACTGCTCCTTGAAGAGTCGATAGCTCTCTTGGTTCTGCCCGGCCAACTGCGCCGACTGGCCGCCATCCCCCGCGCCGAGAATGTCCGCTCCGGGGTTGCCCGGCGCGAAGTTCAGCACGATGAACACGATCAGCGAGATCGCGAAGAACGTCGGCAGCATCAGCAAGATGCGTTTGAGGACGTAGACGGCCAAGATCCGGTCTCCGTAGCGAGCCTTGCTGGGTTACTGCGCGGAGCCCGCGTTGGCCAGGAACCAGGGACGGGGGTTCATGTACGGACGGGTCTTGCCGAACGACACGCTCTCCAGTTCCTTCTGCCAGTAGACCTTGCGCTTGCGGGTGTAGAAGAAGGTGTAGGGCTGCTCGTCGTAGACCAGCCGGTGGAAGGAGTTGGCGAGCTTCACACGCTCGTCGTAGTTGAACTCACGCTGCAACGCCTCGATGAGCTCGTCGGCCTTGGGGTTGCGGAATCCGACCCGGTTGCTGCCCTTGGGGATGTCCGCCTGCGAGCTATGCCAAATTTGGTAGAAGTCCACGTCCGGGGACGAGACCCAGGCGAGCGTGACGGCGTCGAACTCGCGGTCGTCCACCTTCTTGAGCAGGTTGCTCCACTCGTTGGCACGCACGTTCATGGTGACCCCGATCTTCGCGAGGTCCTCCTTGTAGATGTTGCCGAGGATGGTGTACTCGTCCGAGCTGCCGTAGACCATCAGGTCGAAGTCGAACTCGACCACGCTGCCGTCCACGAGCTTGTCGCGCACGCCATTGCCGTTGCTGTCTTTCCAGCCCGCTGCATCGAGCAGCTCGGCCGCGCGGTTCAGGTCGAACGGGATGGCGGGCAGGCTCATGTCGTAGTAGGGCGCGTTGACGGTGGGCATGGGACCCGTGACCCGCTCACCGAGGCCCATGAACACGTCTTCGAGCAGCAACTCGGCGTTGAACGCGTGAGACATGGCCCAGCGCACCTGCTTGTCGCCGAACCAGGGCTTGTCCGAGTTCCACCCGATGTAGAAGTAGCTGTGGGTCCAGAACTCGCCGCCCTGCAGGGTGCCGTCTTTGAACGGCGACTCCGGCGTGCCCTCGATGACCTCGCTGCGGTACTGGCCTGGCTGAAGCTGGCTCAGGTGCAGCTCTCCGGTCCGCAGCAGGCGGGCCCAGGCGTTCTGGTCCTTGAGGATGCGGAAGATGATGCGGTCGTGCGCGTTGCCGCCGAGCGGGAAGCGGGGGTCACGCTCGAGCTCGATCTTGACGCCGGGCTCGAACGCCACGAAGCGATACGCACCGCAGCCGAGCGCGCGGGGGTTGTACCAGTGGTCCTGCAGGCGGCTGCCGAGCACCGACTCGTCGTAGCGGATGCCCTCCTGATCGAAGGCGTACAGGAACTCGGGCACCGGATACACGTCGTGCATGATCATCAGGTGGGTGTACTTCGCCTCGGACCACTTGATCTCGATGGTGTAGTCGTCCAGAGCCTTGTAGGACTCGAGCGACTCGAAGTAGCTGCGCAGCGGCGCCGCGCCGGCGACCTGCGGGTTCATCAGCATGTCCAGGCCGAAGATGACGTCCTTCGCGGTGACCTTGTGCTCGCCCTTGAGCCAGTCGAACTCTCCGGTGGAGAAGTCCACGGCCGGCGCGTGCCAAAACACGTCCTGCCGCAGCTTGAACGTGAAGGTCTTCTTGTCGTCGGAGATCACCAGGGAGTACGCGAGGTCCGCTGCCTTCTTCGACGGGTCCGTGCGGTGGTACTTCACCAGGAACATCGAGTTGTACTTCTGGATCTCGGAGACGTCAGCGCCGTTCTCCGCGAGGTAGTTGAAACCCTTGGGATCCGAGCCGAACTTCATGTTCAGGGTGCCGCCGCCCTTGGCCACCGGCGGGAGCCATGCAGCGTCGCGTACGAGCAGGTTGTTGGGGTCTCGGAACGCCTCGGTGATGTAGGCCGGCTCCTCCACACCGAAGATGCCGCCGCTAGGCCCCCCGGACGAGCCCATCGCGGGCAAGCCGTTCTCGAGCGTCTTCTCGATCGCGTTCACGCGGTCCAGCAGGGCGATCTGATTTCGCTCAGTACGGTCCGTCTGCCACACGTTCACCGTCACGATGACGACGAGTACCGCGAGCAAAGCGACGCTGAGAATGGTTCGGACGAGTCCCTGGGTCATGGCGCCTCGAAAGGGGGGCTGGGCGCACTCGGACCCGGCCAGTTGGGCGGGTGACATCGCCTCGATGTCACCGGAGCCCCGAAGGTCGGGGACCGCGTGAAACTACGAAGATCCCCCGGAAATGTCAATTCAGCGGAGCCCTGTGAGTCCCGTGTGATCACGATGGGTTCGCCACTGGCAGGTTGCTGAAAGAGGCCGACGGGAGTCCACGAAGTGCCTGGCGGTGGCTCGTCGCGCCCCGAGGAGGGAGCCTGCCGCGGCAGGTGACCGCCGAGCCCGAAGGGGCGGCGATGCAGTCGTGGAATGCGTTGTCGAGGGTGCGGTGAGCCACTGCCAGGGACGAGCCCGAAGGGGCGGGGTTCGGCCGACGGCCGGGGCCCGATGGGCGACGGGAGCTTTTCAGCACCCTGCCAGGAACGTGCGGCTCGCGCCGATGGAGTCGAGCCCCAGCACCAGCGTCACCAGTCGGTCGATGCCAAGGGCGTTGCCAGCACAGTCGGGAAGTCCGGCCTCCAGCGCAGCCAAGAACTGCTCGTCGACGGGGTAGGGGACCTTGTCCATCGCCCGCCGCAGGGCGTTCTCCTGCTCGATCCTGGCTCGCTGCTCCAGGGGATCGGACAGCTCGTGGTAGCCGTTGCAGAGCTCCACTCCGCACGCGTAGAGCTCGAACCGCGCCGCGGCGATCGCGCCATCCCGATCGCGACCCGGGCGCAGCCGAGCGAGTCCTGCCCGATCCGCGGGCCAGTCGGTGACGAACACCGGCACGTCGAGGCCCAACTCCGGCTGGACCACGGCCCCCAACGTCAGGTCGATCAGCTCCTCGCTCGAGCACGCAGACTCGGTGCGCACCCCGGCGGCGCGCAGCAACCGCCCGAGGCGTCCGGTGTCCGGGTGCAGTGGATCGGTGCCGGTCACGGCCGAGAACGCGTCTCTGAAGGTGGTTCGCGCGAACGCCGGCCCACCGACCGAGGCATCGGACTCCTCACCCCCGAACCGCAGTTTGCCGTCGTGGACCGACGCAGCCGCGCGAACCAGCGCCTCGGTCGTGTCCATGCAGCCGGCATCGTCGGCGCCTGGCTCGTACCACTCCAGCATCGTGAACTGCGGCTCGTGCAGGCGCCCCCGCTCGCCGGCCCTGAACGCCGCGCCGAGCTGATGGATCGCTCCGCTGCCGGCGGCCAAGAGGCGCTTCATCGCGTACTCGGGGCTGGTGGCCAGGTACAGCGTGCGGCCGTCGAGAGCCACGCTGGGAGCATCGAGGTGTGCATCCACCCCGGGGCTGGCGACGAGGTGGGGGGTCTCCACCTCCAGCGACCCGCGGGCCTCAAAGAAGGCGCGCAGCGTGGAGACGATGAGGGCCCGCTCGCGCAGGGCGGTGACGGTCGCCGTGGGGCGCCAGTCCGAAGCCACTACTTCTTGACGCGCTCGGTGTAATCGCCGGTGCGCGTGTCGACGCGGATCCAGTCGTTCTCGTTCACGAACAACGGCACGTTGACGATGGCGCCTGTGGACAGCGTCGCGGGCTTCGTCGCGCCCTGAGCGGTGTTGCCGGCGACCCCGGGGTCACACTGGGTGATCTCGAGCTCCACGTGGTTGGGGGCCTCGACCGACAGCGCCCGACCGTTCCAGAACAGCACGTTGTACTCGATGTTCTCCGCGAGCCACTTCACGCACTCGCCCACGTTCTCCTCGGTGAACCGGTACTGGTCGTACGTCGTCCCATCCATGAAGTGGAAGTACTCGCCGTCGGCGTACAGGTACTGGCAGGTCGTGGACTCGATGTCGGCCTTGTCGATCTTCTCGTTCGACTTGATCGTGCGCTCGATCGTGTTGCCGTTGAGATAGTTCTTCACGCGGCAACGGGTGAACGCCTGGCCCTTGCCGGGCTTGACGAAGTCGGAGTCGATGATCAGGAACGGCTGCCCGTCGAGCTCGATCTTGACGCCCTTGCGAAGGTCCGTGTGCTGAAGAACGGCCATAGAGAGTCCCTTGAGAGTGGGTTGAGGGGGCGGGAATGTACCTGAGCGCGGGGCGCGGTCAAGCGAGCCTGCGCCGGCGTAGCGCGAGGCCGAACAGGGCCAGCAACCACGTGCCTGAGCCCATCCCTGCCCCCCCCGCGGCGCAGCCGCAGCCGCCATCGTCGATGGGGTCCGGGTCGGGGTCGAACGGCAAGGTGGCGTCGTCGTCGTCGCCGGTGGCGTCGTCGTCATCGCTGGT
>Ga0222662_1001310_pt1 | contig 12470 bp, 11 predicted proteins | sample AntAcemetagen600_FD_179821 | JGI IMG/M metagenome (GOLD analysis project Ga0222662, IMG submission 179821) | Saline water microbial communities from Ace Lake, Antarctica - #600 | ecosystem: Environmental > Aquatic > Non-marine Saline and Alkaline > Saline | place: Antarctica: Ace Lake...
GCACATCGCCCGTTCACCTGGTCGAACCTGACGCCCACCGAGTTCCAGAAGATAGCACCGAGGAGCAAAGCCTTAAAGGCTCTGCCACGTCCACTTATATAGAGTAACGCTCCTATGAATGTTCATCGCGAGAAGAATCCGACCTGCAGAGGTCTGCCTTGTTTGAAATCCTGCAAAAGTGGACGATCACAGTCTCAGGCTGCAAAAAAAAATCGAGGTGATTGATAAGGCAGAGTTTATCTCACGGATTCAGGTTTATTATAATGTGACAAAATACCGATCAATATGGATAAATTTTGTAGGTTGATCGGGCGGTGGTATGCGCCGTGCTTAATGTAGGCATGGTTTTTTTAGAGAGTGTTTTGTGGGGTAACTTGGCGCGTTTGATCGGGCGCTTTCTCATATATGCTTTCTCGCTAATACTTTTGTCGGCGGCTGCTCGGGGAGCATTTGTCGATAAGGCTGATTTGACGAACGATCTCGTCGTCGAGCTAGCGAGTGATTCAGATCAAGCCTTCGTCATAGCTAGAGAAGCACTCTACGATATGGGTGTCAGGCCTGAGCCGGTGTATATTCCTTATCTGGATAAGACTCTCAACTGCACGGTTCTACCTCTCAAAGCTTTGATGGATGCCTACCCGAAGCTCGATACTGCAATAGCGTATTGCTACGATGGATACATCTCTTATTATACACCGAAGTTCATCTCCGAATATGAGCCCTATATTGTTTTGGATCTAGAGGGTAATGTTAAAGGTGATATGCAATTGGAAGGTGCTCCGGACTTAGGGCCATTTTACATAACCTTCGCCAAACCACTCAAGCAGGGTTCCTCCGAGATGCTAGATCCGGATAATAAGCGCCCCTTTGGTGTGTATAAGTTAGAACTGGGGACTCGCGACAGCTTGGTCGGTGCACTATATACTGCGGCATTTGCTGATTTAAGCCATGAGGCTCTAGAGGGTCGGGAGCTTTGGCTTAACAACTGTATGAGTTGCCACGCTTGGGATCAGGAAGGCCCTGGCGGTAATCTATCGAACCGAACAGCCAAGATCGTTTCGATGCATGCTAAGTATAATAAAAAATATTTTTACGATTTCATTCGGGATCCAAGTGTAATGATCCCTGATGTGAAAATGCCCAAACACCCGCACTATGATGATGGAAAAATTGAAAACATTCGACAGTTCCTACTTAATATCCCAGATTAGGAGGCGTTCATTAGCGTGCGGCTTCGCTGCGATTGCTAGTGTCATACTGACAGCTTGCGCAACGGTTGAAGAAACCGCTGACACTGAAGCAGACTTAGAGCCTGTCGTGATGCAGCTTGACTGGATTTTTAATGCTCAGTTTGCTGGTTTCTACCAAGCGATCGAGCAGGGATACTATGCGGAAAAGGGCTTCAGTGTTGAACTGCGGGCTGGCGTGACGACGGCAAGAACAGTCCCTGCGACGCTCGAAGAGCCCGCTATCAGCTTCGGCTCGACTGAAAGTAATGTGTTGATCGGTAATGTCGCTGAAGGGGACGACGCGGTTGCGATCGGGGCAATGTTTCAAGATAGCCCAATGGGGTGGATGTATTTAAAGGATGGCGCTGTCAGCGAGTTCGCTGATTTAGCAAAATTACGAGTCGGCATACACGCGGACGGAGCGAGGGTGATCGCGTTATTACTCGAGCAGCAAGGGGTGGACACGAGTGATCTGGTGACTTTTGATGCCTCCTATGACCCTAAGCAGATTTTAGATGATAAAGCGGATGCGCTCCAATGCTACTACATCGATGAGTTTGTAAAGTTAGAGCAACTCGTCGGTGAGAATGCCGGAGTCTTTCTTGCAAGAGACTATGGTTATCGATCCTATTCGCAGGTGATGTTCACGGCGGCTGCGACTGTGGCCGAGCACCCCGATGCGGTTGCGGGTTTTTTGGAGGCGACTAAACGGGGCTGGCAATACGCCTTTGAGCATCAGGAGGAAACGGTTGATTTAATTATCTCTAAATACAATGCAGAGCTTGACCGCGACTATCAACTGCGCTCCTTAGCAAAAATTGAAGAGTTGATGGTGCCCGAGCCAGGCGCCCTCTTTCGCCCAATGGATGCGTCGGTCTTAAAGGCTGGGCAGCAGCACCTCCTTAAATATAATTTGATATCAGAGGCAGTCGATATTGATGCGCTATTGGTTCAGCAGTACTTACCGTAATAAGTCAATATGTCCGAATTGTTAATTAAAAATGCGCGAATCCCGCGTAGCCTTTCTCCCTTCTCAGTAGGCGAAACAATCCTAGTGGATTGCGACATTCGCGTTAACGCAGGAGTGATTGTTTCAGTTGATCCAGCTGGTTCTAAGCCGGTTGATGGGACAACTCAGGTCAAAGACCTTGAAGGGCGGATCGTGATGCCCGGCTTCCTCGATTCCCACGTGCATCTAGATAAGGCTTTTACATGGGATCGCGCTCCGAATGTTCGCGGTGAGTTTTGGGATGCCATTGAATTGCTGGGGAAAGATAAGGAGAACTGGACTGCCGAGGATTTGTACCGGCGAGGTAGCTTTGCCCTACGTTGTGCCGAAGCGCACGGGTCCGTGGCTATTCGTACGCATGTAGATACTGGACTGGACTGGGGGGAGGTTAGCCACGATGCCATGCAGACGCTTCGCGAAGAATGGGCGGGACGTATCGAATTACAGACGGTCAGTCTCTGTGGGATCGAAAGCTATATGGAGCCGGCGGGACGTCGTATCGCGGAATGGACGTTGAAGCATCCGAATTCGCTCCTCGGTGGCATGCCGCAAATGAATCCGGATCTTGATAAACAGCTAAGCTACTTCTTCGATCTTGCTACGGAGATGGGGGTTGGTGTCGATCTACATGTTGACGAAAACGGAAATCCCGATGCTGAGTGCCTTCGACATATTGCTAAAATTGTATTGGAGAAGGAATTCCCGCACCCCGTCACCTGTGGTCATGTTTGTAGCCTGGCGGTTCAAGATCCGGAAAGAGCGCTATCTACGATCGATCTAGTCGCTAAGGCTGGCATACAGATTATTTCGCTCCCGATGTGTAATTTATATCTACAGGGGCGACCCACAGAGTCGGGGCATCGTGGCACCCCCCGCTGGCGCGGGGTTACACTTTTGCATGAGTTGAATGCGGCTGGAGTGACGACTGCGTGCGCTAGTGATAATGTGAGGGATGCATTCTATGCTTGGGGTGATTTTGACATGTTCGAAGTCTTATTACAGAGCATACGTATCGCCCACTTGGATACGAAGCCCGCGTTCGCCTCTAGTATGGTCACTGCGGGGCCTGCAAAGATTATGGGTCTTCAGCAATTCGGGAGTATCGCCCCTGGGGGAGACGGCCGCTTAGTTGTTTTTTCTGCTAAAAGTTTCAACGAGCTTCTATCGCGCCCATGCCAAGAGCGTGAGCTGATAGGTTTTCATTCGAGTGCCGCCGCGGTGCCGGGGTATGGCGAATTGAACGAGTAAAAAATTAAGTGATCATAGGCTTCAGCGCATTGCCAGTATTATTCCAAGAGTTCTATCAGGAGGCAAGACTGTCGCTTTTAATTACTAAGCAATTAGTTGGCTTCGATCTTGCTTACTAAATGCATGCTCTTGATTCGACTATCCAAAATTGCGCTCGTTCTTTCGGTCGCCTTCTTCCTCTTCCTCGTGGTGCTCAATAACATCACTGACTATGGCTCAAATATGCTCTTTGTTGAGAATGTGCTTGGAATGACGACGGTCTTCGAGGGCAACCAACTCTTGTGGCGGGCGATTGAAAGCCCAGCCATTCATACGGCATTTTACATATCGATCATCTTCTGGGAGGCGGCGGCGATGGTCTTATGTATGTATGGTGCGTTTCAACTATTTAAGGTCTTAAAGGGCACGAAGCAAGTGTTTGAATCTGCCAAGCAGTTCGCGGTTGCTGGTTTAGTTTTGAGTATGCTCCAATGGTTTATCGCCTTCATCGCAGTCGGCGGCGAATGGTTTACAATGTGGCAATCTGAGACTTGGAATGGTCAGGATGCTGCCTTTCGTATGTTTGCCTGTCTTGGTATCGTCTTAATCTTTCTCTACCTGCCTGAGATCGGTGAAGAATCGGAGAGCTAGCCCGAGCCATGTATTATCAAGATTGTATTGTCTTTTACGGGCCGGAGCTGGCCCCGATGCGTTGCGCTTCATTCCGCGAGGAAGCGGGTCGTATTACCGAGCTTGATCTGACCGAACCTGTCGGGCGTATCGAGAGTGGGGCGACTGTCATCATCCCCGGCCTAGTCAATGCGCATACTCACATGGGGGACAGTTTTCTGCCAGATGGAGCGACTGGTTTGACCCTCGAAGAAGGCTTTTTTCGCCCGCATGGTTTCAAGTATCGCGAGATCGCGAAGCTGGATCGGGCGTCGCACGTCGATTATATTAGTGATGCGCTTGGCTACATGGCGGCGACCGGAACGGTGGCGCATTTTGATTTCCGCGAGCAAGGCCTCGACGGAGCCAGTCGCTTGAAAGAAGCGAGCGCGCGCACAGGCGTGCGCTCTGTCATTTTAGGGCAGTTTGATCACGTGCCTTTCGACTTAGACGCGTTGACTGAAAACGTGGATGATTTGAGCAGTGAATCGCTCCAAGAACTGCGTGAGGTTCTTGAAGTGGCCGATGGCTTTTCAGAGAGCACGATGAACGATTTGACCGATTCTGCCTGGCAAAGTATCCGCGATCTGACCAAAGCTTTAGGCAAGGCTCGTGCGATCCATTGTCTCGAGAACGAGGGTTACCGCGATCTCTCTTTAGCTCGCACAGGACGTGGGGATTTACTTCAGGCGATCGAGCTCTACGAGCCAGACATGATTGTCCACCTGACCGTCGCGAATGACGAAGAGATACAGATACTCGCTGAGTCCGGCATTACTGCAGTTTTAAATCCACGAGCAAATGCAAACCTCGGCCTGCCCCTGCCTCCCATCGCCAAGTTGCTTGATGCTGGGGTGAATCTATTACTTGGTACCGATAATGGCCTGCTCAATAGCCCGAGTATGCTAGCTGAGTTGGACTTTACCTACAAAGTTACAAAGAGCCAGTATGGTGACTCCCTGCGTCCAAATCCTAGCGAAATTCTAAAAATGGCGACCTCTAATGTGGCTGCCACACGCTGGGGCAAAGAGCTGCCTGGTTCCCTAGAGCTTGGCAATCCAGCCAACTTTACAGTGATTGACTTCGACCAAAGCCATCTGCGCCGAAGTGCTCACCTGACTGCATCTTTTCTCACACGAGTGACACCTGCGGATGTGCTTCAGACTGTGCATGCGGGACAAGTCATTTATCAACGTAAGTAACATGAAACACTATCTATATAAAGGAAATGACGACTTCGCCTGGCATGCCAGACCTTGGCCTCAGTTTGATGAATATGAATCTCCAGAGCAGACTTTGGTCATTCAACCGGTCTATTCGATCGCGGACTGGGGCATGGGGCGGCCTCTCGATTCTGAAGAGATGGTCGGTTCGGCTCTTTTAGATAAAGCGCTGGAATCGACTCGTGAGGACTTGAAGGCCTTAGTCTTGCCGCCGATGCGTTTCAGCCCACGTCAGTCGAGTGGCACAATGTTTCATCTCGATATTGAACTCGCCCATCAAATCATGATTGAGACGATCGGCTCGGCCGCGTTGCCTGGCTTTAAGCGTTTCGTCTTGTTTAACACCAGCCCTTTTCTGGAGGAATGGATCGATGTATCCGCTCGCGACCTTCGAGTGGTGCACGACCTGCAAATGTTTTGCATGAATCTTTCTGGAGTGAGTCTAGACTTCCATCCGACTCGTGGCGGTGATCGCAGCGGCTTGGATTCGATTCTTACTGAATTACTCGGTGAACCTGCCGAGGCCTTCGATCCTGCGGAGGGCATGAGCCTAGATCCGATTCCAGGATCTGTCGTTAAAACGAACGACCCGCTTCCTGCACACCCTGCGGGAGCCGGCGTGCTCTTTGATGGCGTGGTTGAGTCTACGGCGCGGTTATTGCGAGAAATGAATACACACGCGCCGCTCGTAGACTATATTCTAAATAAGGAGGAAACCGAATGAGCTGGCCCAGTTACCGAAACCGCTATTTGCCCGCGATGACTCGTCGGGCGATTGAGAATATTCCGAATAAGGACAAAGCTTTTGTCGTGCTCCCGACCGGTGCGATTGAGCAACACGGCCCGCAGCTTCCAGTCGGAGTCGATGCACTTCTTGCGCAGATTTACCTAGATCGAGCCATGCCTAAATTGCCAAAAGGGGCGCCTGTCTACGTTGCGCCGCCGATTCAAGCTGCTAAGAGTAATGAGCACACAGGCTTTCCTGGCACCTTAATTCTACATCGTGAATCGCTCCGCCAGTTGATCTTGTCGACCGGTCGCCAAATCGCGGAGTGGGGTTTTACCCGTATGGGTATTTTGAATACGCATGGAGGTAATATTTCAGTCGTGAAGAGCGCTCTGCGTGAATTGCACCTAGAGCTGGGACTCGACGTTCAGGTGCTCTCCTACCCCTATGAGCTAGACATTCCCGCCCGCGAGCGTGCTTTTGGGATTCATGCGAATGAAGTGGAGTCTTCCCTCATGTACGCGATCACTCCGGACATGGTAGACCCCTCTGTAGCTACTTGTTGCTGGACGGGGACTCTGGATGATCCGAAAACATTACAATCGGAGTTCGCGCCAGCGACCTATGCGTGGAAGACGCTCGATATTTCCCGTTCCGGAACAGTGGGGGATGCCACTGCAGCCACTGTTGAGAAGGGGGAAGTCTGGATGTCGCGAGCAGTCGAAGCACTGGCTAAGCGGCTAACGGAATTAGTTATTTAAGCCATACAAAATAAAATGAATCAAAAATTTAGCATCTTCACACTAGTCGCCATTGCGATGCTCTGTCAGTCTGTCACGTCTGCATATTATGTCCGCTCGGATATGATCATTACTATGTCCGCTGGTCCAGACTCAGTCCTTGACGGTTACATGGAGGTGGGTGCCGATGGGCGAATCGTCCGTGTCGAAGCGGGTGATCCTGAGGTAGCCGATGGCGTAGAAATGATCGACGCTAGGGGTAAGATTGTCATGCCCGGATTCGTGTCAGGGCATAATCATCTCTGGCAGAGTGCCTTTCGTGGGCGTGCTTCAGATAAAGAGCTCTACGGTTGGCTCAAAGAGTTACACTGGACATTTGGCAAACACTTCGAGTCGGGTGATATGTATGCCTTTACGCTCTATGGCGCACTCGATCAGCTTGCGAATGGTATTACGACAGGGCTGAATCATTCGCAAAGTGTTGCTCCTACGTATGCTAATTACATGGAACAGTTCACCGCGGAAATGGATGCGGGGCAGCACTTTGTCTTTTCATATGTCTTAGATAGCAAAGAAACCACCGCCGAAGCGCGTCGAGCGAAGTTCGTTGACTTGATGGAGTCGACTGCGGCCTTGGAAAGTCCACACCCCTGCCTTGGTTTTGGTCTGCATGGAGTGGGAATATATTATAGCGTTGAGCGACATCATGAAGAGGTTGCTTTGGCCAAGGAGTTTGATCTCGACGTGCAGATCCACTATCTCGAGGAAAAGGCGCAGTCCTACAAGGACGGTCAATCGACATTTGCCGACCTCAATACAGACGGTGGCGTGTGGGATGGTTTGGTTTATGCGCATTTCATTCATACGACCGACGACATTTTAAAAATCTCGATTGAGGCGGGGGCAAAGATGATTTGGAACCCACTCTCGAATGGTCGCTTAGCATCAGGACTCGCTGACATTCCTAAATACCAAGCGATGGGTCTTGAAATCGGGATGGGGGTCGATGGTTCGGCGAGCGCTGATATCTGCGATCCTTTTCAAAATATGCGCATGGGTATGTATGCCCTACGGATGCGCGATTCCGATGCGACTGTGATGAGCTGTTATGAAGTACTAAGTTTACACACAATTAAAACAGCGGAAGTACTTGAAGTGGCCGACCGAGTGGGGAGCTTGGAGGCCGGTAAGCTGGCGGACTTTCTCATTGTAGATCCGGAATCTCCGGTATTTGACGCCTATGCGACCTTAGTTATGGCAACCAGTGCTTCCGATATCGAAAGCGTCTGGGTCCGGGGAGTGAAGCAGGTACAGAACGCGGAACCTTTGCTCCACGATCTAGCTCAAATTAAAGTCGACGTCGCGGAACGTGTGGAGCGGATCGCATTGGCCGCAGCGGTCTCTATGCCGGTGCACGATGACTAGTGGTTCGTTATAGGCTATACCTAGGCTCGATCCGACACATATTTGACCCCGTGCTTTTCTAGACCGTCGGACATCTCAGGAGGAACAGTAAGGCGACAATTAGAAAGATAATTACTTTGCGGTTGTTTATTATTTTTATCCCACAAATTGGTGAAGAATCCTCAACCATGGCCTAGTTCCTGCTTTTCGATTAGACTACTTTCCAAGCCAGAGAATCTTTTTATATTTAAATGAAAAATCCGTTAATTCCCATAACATTAATTTCTGTAATGGTCTTTTTTACGGGCTGCGAAACAACGACATCGCGCCCCTACACGGCTTCGATGCATAACATCATCTCCCTACAAACTAATCTTACTAAGAAAGGTGTAAAAGCAGGAATCGGGGAATTTACCCAAAGTAGTAACATCGGCCAGCTGACTTGCCGACTAATGGGACCCATTGATGTCGGTCAGGGCAAACCGGCTAGTGAATATATCAAATCTGCAATCCAAACGGAACTCTTTACGGCTGGCGTCTATTCGAGCAGTGGGGACGTGCTGATCAATGGACACCTAGAGAACCTAGACTTCAGCTCGGTCTCTCCCGCGAAATGGGAAATCGTCTTTAAAGTTTATTCAAACAAATCAGACGGATTCACCGTCAATACGACCTACAATTTCAAAACAAGTTACACTGCCTACAAGGCGTGTGAAAATGTTGCAGACGCATTCACACCTGCGGTTCAGCAACTCATTAGCGACATCATTGCACATCCGGATTTTGATAAGCTATTGGGCCGATAGCTTCGTCACCCGCGAACTGGCCGCTCGCCGGCCTACGGCTTGACACCTTCAAAATCCCTCGACTTAAAAATCGGCTGAAGGGATAATTGGTGTTGCCGTAGATGCAGGAAGTGGTGCAACGCTTAATCTGACAGCTGATTTCATCGATTTAAAACGGCTGGAAATCGCTATCGAGATGACCTCTCTTAAGCCTTCTGATGGAGGGGAAGTAGGCACAAACTTCGACAGTTCGACTAGTATTACTCGACAATCAGGGTTGAGCATGGGCTCACGTGATGCCCTTTTCAGGCAGCAGCTCTTTTGACCAGATTTCTTCGCCCACTCGATTGAAATGGCGAACGGTGAGCGCTTGTGTTTCGCCGTTGATTTCCATTTCTCCGAAAAACTGGAGACCTTCCGAGGGCGGCCGAAAGGCCTTCATGCCTTCAGGGATGCCGCAGAATTTGACCTCTGGGCCGAAGGTGCCGTCGAGCGGGTTGGGGCCGAAGTTACCGGAGTGTAAGGGGCCGCTGACAAATTCCCAGAAGGGTTTGAAGTCTTTAAAACTGGCTTTTGCAGGATCATAATAATGAGACGCGCAGTAATGCACATCGGCGGTGATGAAGTGGACGTTGTGGATCTCCTCGCGAGCGATGTTCTGTAAGAGCTCCGCTAGCTCCAGCTCTCGACCGAGGGGTGACCCTGAATCGGCATTGGCCCCGTTCTCGTAGATCTCTTTGCCCCACTCGGAGATAACGAGACCGATCGGCATGTCGCTGCAGATAATCTTCCAAGTGGCCTTGGAGGCTTTGAGTTCAGACTTGAGCCATGCAAGTTGGTCGGCTCCGAGAAAGTCTGTTTCTGCGCTCCGGTTGGTCTGGTGGTTGTGGGTGTTGGGGCCGCGGTAACTGCGAAGATCGATAACGAAGAGATCGAGGAGGGGGCCACGGCTGATTTTTCGATAGATACGGCGCGGATCGGTGTCGTGTGGTCGGATCGGGTTGCAGTTAAAGAATGCGTTTTTGGCGTTGTGCGCGAGTTGATCGACATCCTTTAATGCGTAGCGATCATCATCGAGTATCTCTCCAGGATACCAATTATTGACGACTTCGTGGTCGTCCCACTGTTGGATGATCGGCGTCTCAGCCAAAAGGGCGCGGACATGATCGTCTTGTAAATTGTAGTAGAAGTTTTGTCTAAAGTCGTCGGTCGATTCAGCGACGCGGGTTTTAGCCTCAATCAGTTGGTTGCGCCAGATACTGCCGTCATCCAATTTTACTTCAGAAGACATCGGGTTATCGGCGTAGATTAGGTCGCCAGAATGAATAAAAAAGTCCGGCTTACGCGCGAGGATGGATGCATAGGTGAGCATGCCACCGTGGGCGGGATCGATGCCGAAGCCTTGGCCGGCAGTGTCGCCAGACCAGCAAAAGCGCACATCAGTCGCTTCGATCGGCGCCGTGGTAAACTGTCCGCTACTAGATTCGCCCCGAAGTTTAGGATTAGTTAATGACTGGAAGTGAACCCGATAGTAATAGCGAGTTCCGGGGAGCAAGTTGCCGACCAATGCATGAGCATTATAGTCAGTTCTTTCCAGAGCTTGACCGCCTTGGACAGTTTCTGTCTTAGAGAAATCGGGCAAAGTGCTGAGCTCCACCCACATTTGAGCGTTCTGGTTTGTTTTTGACCAAAGCACGGCTCGAGTCGCTTCGACATCACCACTGGCAACTCCGTAGCTTAGCTCTGGACGCAACTTCTTCGACGCAAGTAGTGCAGGTGCCTGGCTAGCGGCTAAGATAGATGATAATGCCAAACTAGCGGATGCGCCAATTAGGCTGTGTTTTATGAAGATACGGCGATTCATATGGTAATTCTAAAGCAACGTGCGTTCCACTTTTCATCTATACATTCGATGCAAGACTTGGATGATGTCCAGCTGCTTGGTTGATTAATTATGGTGCTTTCTATTCTGTTCGATTTAAGGCTGCTTGTGGATTATTTGCCATAAAGGATAAGCCCAATACGATCGGGCAGAGCAGGGCGCAAAAAATTACCGCGGCTGAGTATGCACCGGTCAGCTCATAGCATAAGCCGAAGAGATAGGGCCCCAGAGCGCTCGTGACGACAGTGGCTCCGGTCACCCAACCATTGACCGCGCCAAGGTGCTTTCTCCCATAAAATCGAGCCCAAGGGACATTGATTAATACCCCGAATGAGCCCCAGGCGCACCCACTGCCAATAATAAAGCACCATCTCCAAAAAGGGTCCGAAAAGTAAAATACACCGACCAAAGACAATAACTGGGTGCAAACCATAAAGGTTAAAACATGCTTCATTTTCAAACGCTCGGCGAAACTACCGACCAGTAGTGTCGTGCCGATGTGAAAGATCGCTACAGGTAAAAAGACATTCACTGCGGCCTCTCGGGCAATCCCCTGTGCCGCGGCAATTCCGATAATGTGAAAGGAAATACCCGTACCAATAAAGCCGTTTAGCGCAAGACCTGAGACGAAGATCCAAAAAGTGCGCGTTCTGATGGCTTCCCCACCAGTGAATTCATGCATGATTGGGATTCTGTTTTTAAGTGAACTCTCAGACGTGGCAGATTGTTCAACTTCTATCCCGCAATCTTCCGGACTGTCTCTAAAAAAGATGTAGGCCATCGCAGTCATGCCGAATATAAAAAGTAAGCCTAGACTGATCCAGGTGCGTTGCCATCCGAGGGAGATCACAAGCCCATTCAGTAATAACGGGGCTGACGAAAAGCTGAGCGAAAGCATTGTTCCATTGATGGCTGCAGCCCATCCACGTTTGCCTTCAAACCAGCGAAATACCATTGATCGGCATGTCGTCATCGCAAAGCTCACGCCCATCAAGCGCATGCCTGCAAACGCAAAAAATACGAGGAGAAAAGCATAGGGGACGGCTGAATCATTGGTCGGAAGTAGTGCATAGACTTGATCTAGATAACCGGTAAATATTAAAACTGCGCCCAGCACGAAGTAACTTAGACAGCCCATAACTCTAGCACCAAAACGGTCGACTAATCGACCCGCAAAAGGCGCGCAAATCCCAGCTCCAATCGTGCCGAAGGTATAGGCCAGCGCAAAGCTACTGCGATCGAGCTCCAATGCTTCGATCATATCATCCACAAAAACACTCATACCGGGAGGACTACCCGGTACTGCCGCGATCATGCCTAAGGTTCCAACCACTAAGATTACCCAGCCGTAATAGCCCGGCCATTTTCTTATGTCGAAAGGTTGTTTAGAATTGAAGGGACGAAAGGACATAGGAGACAGACAGCACTTATTCAGCCGCAAAGCTATCTGGGGATGTCCCACCAGTTGTTAAAACTCCAAGGTGATCTCAGATCTATGTTTGATGTAGTGTATTATATTTAGAGTGAGTCAAGGTTGCAGGTAGGTTGATTAGGTCGCTTCGCGTAGGCCGTCTT
>Ga0222662_1001313_pt1 | contig 12465 bp, 9 predicted proteins | sample AntAcemetagen600_FD_179821 | JGI IMG/M metagenome (GOLD analysis project Ga0222662, IMG submission 179821) | Saline water microbial communities from Ace Lake, Antarctica - #600 | ecosystem: Environmental > Aquatic > Non-marine Saline and Alkaline > Saline | place: Antarctica: Ace Lake | collected...
CCGGCAGATCGTGGTGAAGCGTGCCGGTCGCTTCCACGGCTTCTCGGTGGAGCACTCTCCGCTGGATGTGGTCGGCTGGGACGGCGCCATGTGGCCGTTCGTGTTCGCGATCAGCAACTTCCAGCCCCGCGCCGGCCTCGTGCACCTGCCACCGACCTGGCACGGCACGTTCGCCACCCGCGGCGGGCTCATCTGCTCCTTCGTGCCCCGAGTCGTGGACTTCCACGAGCAAGCCATCCCCTGCCCTTACCCCCACAGCAGCGTCGACGTCGACGAGTTCCTCTACTACGTGCAGGGCAACTTCACGTCCCGCAAGGGCGTCGGCCCAGGCTCGATCTCGATGCACCCCGCGGGTTTGCCGCACGGCCCTCATCCCGGCGCCTACGAAGCGAGCATCGGACATGCCCGCACCGACGAGCTGGCGGTGATGCTGGATGTGTTCGAGCCGTTGATCCCCACCGCCGCCGCCCTCGCCGTGGAAGACGCCGGCTACCACGACTCCTTCATCGCCTGACCTACGCGGGCAACGCTGGGGGCCGGGCGAGCAGGCTCTGCTGGATCTCACCGGGCAGGTCGGGGCTGAAGCACCGGCGGCAGCGGGCTTCGTAGGCTTCGGTCTCGCCCACCAGCACGCGCTCGGCGCGGTTGACGATGCGCTGGCTGCGGTCCGCGGGGTTGCCGCACTGCATGCAGATCGCCAGATTCTTTGTGACGAACTCGGCGATGGCCATCAGCGTGGGCACGGGCTCAAACGGTTGGCCCCGGTAGTCCTGATCGAGTCCGGCGACGATCACGCGGCTGCCGCTGTTCGCCAGGCTCTCGACCACCGGCACTACGTCCATGCCGAAGAACTGCACCTCGTCGATCGCGACGACCTGCCGACCCTTCGCCATCTTCCAGATGTCCTCAGACCTCTCGACCATGTGCGCCGACAGCGAGATCTTGCTGTGGCTTACGATCTCGGTCACCGAGTACCGCTGGTCGATCTTCGGCTTGAAGATGGCCACGTCCTGCTTCGCGTAGCGGGCCCGCACCACCCGACGGATCAACTCCTCGGTCTTGCCCGAGAACATGCAGCCGGTCACGACCTCGATCCAGCCGATGCCGTGCACAGTCGTAGGATGCATGGGAAGAGTTCCGGTCCGGCGCGCCCGAAGGCGGCCAATCAGGGGAGGCGGAAGCGCGTGCGCTCGGTGTTGTCCCACCCGAGATAGGTGGTTCCATCCCCGGTGTCCACCGGACGGTACTGCGCGAACCCTCGGAAGACCTCGGGGCTCAGCGGCGTCTTCGCCCAAGGGTTGTGCAGGACCCGCAGAGAGAACACGACCTTGTCGCGCTCCCACTCCTTGTCCACCAACAGCAGGGCAGAGACCTTGTCGAAGTGCTCGTTCACGAACAGCCCGTACTTCGCGCTCTCCCGGCGGAAAGCCTTCAGTCGCTCGGTGCGGCCGGCCTTCGTCGTCCAGTTGAAGGCGTAGTCCGCTTTCCCGTAGATGTAGTCGTGCAGGAACGAGACCGGCAGGGCCCAGTCCTCGTTGCTGAACACGCTGGCCACCAGCGGCAGCTCCGCGAGCGGGCCCTCATTGCTCTCGTTCACCAGCGTCGTCACGCACTCGCCGACGCGATCCAGCACCTCCGGCGCGCGCAGCGGGCTGATCCTGAAGCGCACGAGATCCCGACGGTCCTCGTTGAGCTTGTCGAGGATGGAGAACTCGAGATGGATGTTGTCGTCGCGGTACTCGGCGTACTTGCCGTGCCACGAGCCGTCGTCCAGCGAGTCCAGCCACACATCGAGCGCGCGCTTGATGGGCCGCGGGTCGAAGTCGTAGGGCAGCCACTTCTTCAGGTAGACGCTGAAAAAATAGTGGTGATGAATCTGGTTGAGCTCCCGCACCAGGTGGCGGTAGACGCTCATGGACCCGCGGATCTGCACCTCGGGCAAGTAGGCGATCACCCCGAGCCCAAAGGGATCGTCGTGGTGTTGTGCCGTCGCCTTCATCGTGCCCGCAGGCACATCGGAGTACTCCTGCACCGAGATGCGGTGATACCGCAGGATCTCGTGCACGGCGAGCTCGCCGAACGCCTGGAAGAAGACCTCGTTCTCGAGCGACCGAAGCCGCTCGGCGAAGCCTGCGTGGGCACCGTCACCGACGTGTCGGTACCACGCCTCGATCTGGTCGCGGAACGAGACGATCGCCTGCTCGTCGCGGGTCAGAAGCGACACCAGGAACGAAGGATGGGGGCGCGGCAGCGCTCCCAGCTCCTCCTGAAGCGTCGGCCCGTAGAGAGCTTCCTCGGTCAAGTTTGGCTCCGAACCCCATGCGTGCATCGGGACATCCCGCCCCCACGCGGGATTGGAGGGAGTCTACACCGCTTGCATTCGTCGAGGCAAAGACGCCACGTTCCATGCGGGATCGCGCCAGCCGAACCTGCAGGGCCAGATATAGTCCGCGCTGCGCATTCCAGGTGGACCCATGAACGTCGAGGATCTCGGACGCAGCGTGTTCTCAGCCCTAGACGAGGGGCTGATTCAAGCTCTCTACCGCACCGCTTCGGTGGACCCTGCCGAGGTCCTGGAGCGCCTCTCTGCGCCCGGTCGCCCGGTGCGCACAATCGAGGCCGTGGGCGCATTGCCGGTCGAATTTATCGATCCGGTGGCGAGTAAATACATTCGGGAGGCGTCGCGGTCGGCTGCGTTGTCCGGTGCGTCCCTCGGCTTCGGGGGATGGGTGGGAGTGCCCCCGGGGTTGTTGCACCTGACCGTGTTGCTGGTGCGTCTCTCGCAGCGGATGTCTGTCGCCTATGGCGTGGACTTTCGTACTGGACGCGGTGAGATAGAGATGTGGAAGGCCCTCGCCCACGGCGTGGGCGCGAACGTGGACTGGGAAGGGACCGAGGCCGAGCTGATGCGCCGACTCCCCGCCGTCGTGACCGGCACCGGCACCTTCGCCAACCCCCTGTTGGTCAAGGCCGCCCAGGCGGTACTCATGCGCGTGGCGCTCAGCGCGGGGGCGCGAGTGACCCGCTTTGTGCCTGTCGTCGGCGCCGGATCCGGGGCCGTGCTCAATTTTCTCGAAGTCCATCGGGTCGGCAAGCGTCTGAAAGAGACATGGCGCGGCCGTCACGCCATCGCAGGGTTCGATCGGAACGAAGCGGTCGAGGTCGAGATCCTGCAGGGTTGAGGATGGGCCGGTAGTCTCCGCCGCTGTTGACGCTGGGAGTTTTTTTGATGCTCGGACTACTGCTTGCTGCTGATGCCTCGCCCTGGATGCTGATCGCCCGGGCTGACCCCATCGTGAAGAGCGTGATGCTCGTCTTGGTGGTGTTCTCGCTCATCTCGTGGGCGATCATCGTGCAGCGCTTCCTCATCCTGAAGAAGGCATGGGCTCAGTCCGTCGCCTTCCTCGAGCGCTTCCACTCCGCCGTCTCGGCCCGGACCTCGCTGGACCCCATCCGCGCGGACGTCTCGGGCAGCTTCGCCGACTCGCCGGTGGCCGCGGCGTTCATCGCCGGATACGACGAGTGGGGCGAGCTGGTCCGCGACCCCGCCGGCGAAGGTGCGGTCATGGACAACGTCAGCCGAGCGCTGCGGCGAGCATCGAGCGAGGCGCTGACGCGTCTGGAGCGCAGCATCCCGTTTCTGGCCAGCTGTGGATCCGCAGCCCCGTTCATCGGGCTGTTCGGCACGGTGTGGGGAATCCTGCGCGCGTTTCAGCAGATCGGTGCCACCGGCACCACGAGCATCGCCGAGGTGGGGCCCTTCATCAGCGAGGCCCTCATCGCGACCGCCATGGGACTCTTCGCCGCCATCCCCGCGGTGATGTTCTACAACTACTTCGTCAATCGACTGAAGCTGCTCGCCTCGGAGATGAACCACTTCTCCCTCGACTTCCTCAACCTCGTCGAGCGCAGCGAGCGCTCGCGGCGGGCGGGCTGAGCTCCGATGGGCATGGGCACGGGCGGTGGAGGTGACTGGCGCGACGACGGTGGGCTCGGCGTCGGGACGGTGCTGTCCGAGATCAACGTCACGCCGTTTGTGGACGTGATGCTCGTGCTGCTGGTGATCTTCATGGTCACGGCCCCGCTGATGACCCAAGGCGTACAGGTGAACCTACCGCGGGTCAGCTCCACGAACCTGGAACAACAGGACCAGCAGCCGGTCGTACTGACCGTGACCGCCGACGGAACCTGCGTGGTGCTCGAGATCCAGTTCCTGTGCACGGAGCTCGCCGCGAAGCTGCCCGCGATCTACGAGAACCGGACCGACAAGTCGTTGTTCGTGCGCGGTGACGTGGACACGCCCTACGGCAAGCTCATGGAGGTCCTCGCGGCGAGCAAGGAGGCTGGCGTGCTCTCGGTGGGCCTCGTGACCGAGCCGGGGAAGCCCAGGGAGCCCGGCGGTTGAGCCGGACCCCTCGATCGGCGCGCGCGACAGCAACTGGCGCGTATCGCGGAGTGCTCGCGGACCCCGGCAAGGGGATCGGCCGCTACCTCGTGCACTCCACGCTGATGCACGCCGCTCTCGTCGTCGGCTCGCTGTTCGCCTGGGCCCAGTCCGCCGCTCCCCCGCCCCTCGCCCCGGACGCGTTCTTCGTCTCGGCGGTGGTGCTGCCCAAGGCGGACGACCTGCCTGACAGGCCCACTCGCGCGCCCAAACCTGCGCCGGGGGAGTCCGGAACGAAGCAAGCTCCGCCCCCAAAGCCGAACGAAATGGTCCTACCTGAAAAGGAAGCCCCAAAAGAGAAGGGCAAAGAGCCCAAGAAGGAAGAGCCGCCAGAGAAGGAAGAGCCGACCCCGAAGGCAAAGAGCCGCGCCGAGCTGTTGGCGACCGTCGGTGACGTCTCGGACCAAGACCGCTTCGCAACGGACGTGGACGGAGACGCAGACGCAAAGCCGTCCGCCCTCGACTCGCGCTTCGGCAAGCGGATGAGCAAGTACGACCGCACGGTCCACGACCGGGTCAAAGGCAAGTGGCAGCCGGGTCTCGCCCTCGCGAACCAGGTGGCCGAAGGAGTGAACACCGTGGTGTCTTTCACCATCAATGAGAACGGCTCGATCAGCGACATCGCGCTCGCCGAGGGCTCAGGGAACTACGCGTTCGACATGAGCTGCGCCGTCGCAGTGCAGAAGGTCGGCACCCTGCCCGCGCCGCCGCGCGCCCCGTGGCCGGTTTCGATATTGTTCCGACCCGAAGAGAAGAAGTAGTGAGGCGCTGGATGATTCGCTCCCCTTGGTTGCTGCTGGCCACCGTCCTGCTGCTCGCTCCCAGCGCCTTCGCGCAGGATGCCTCGCCCAACGACGACGAAGACGCCGCTGCGGCCGAATCGGACCGCGTGGGGTCGTTCATCACGATCGTGGGTGGCTCCGAGGCGGCGATGCCGCTGGCCATGCCCGACTTCAAGGTGGAAGGGGGCATGGATCGCCCGGCAGCGGAGGCGCTGCGCGCGGTCGTCGAGCGGGACCTGCGCCTGTCCGGGTATTTCGAGCTGATGAAGCGCGAGGCGTTTGTTGAACCGGTGACCGCCGGCGTCGCGCCCGGCGAGTTCGGATGGGACGAGTGGCGCCTCCCGGGCGCCGTGGCCCTCGTGAAGGTCGCCGCAGCGGTCGCCGGCGATGAGCTGAGCACCCGGCTGTACGTCTACAACGTCGAAGCCGGACAGCAGCTCGCCGCCCGCAAGATCAAGGGCCCCGTGTCCGACATGAGCGGGGTGGGCCACACGCTCGCCAACGCGGTCATCGAGGCGCTCACCGGGGAGCGCGGCATCTTCCACACCAAGGTCGTGGCCGTCGCCAACTTCGGGCGGGGCAAGGAGGTCTACGTCTTCGACTACGACGGGACCAACCCCCAGCCGGTGAGCCGCAACGGCTCGATCAACCTGTCGCCAGCGTGGTCGCCGGACGGCTCGCGGATCTCGTACACGTCGTACCGGGACAACAACCCGGACCTGTGGGTCACGGACCTGCGGACCAACCGGCACACGAAGATCAGCAGCTTCCCGGGGATCAATGCCGGAGCGCGGTGGTCGCCGGCCGGCGACGAGCTGGCGCTGACGCTGAGCAAGGATGGGGACTCCGAGATCTACGCGATGCAGCCCGACGGCTCCATCATCCGGCGCATCACGCGCCAGTTCGGCATCGACGTCTCCCCTAGCTACTCGCCCAACGGCACGACCCTGGCGTTCGTTTCTAGCCGCAACGGCACCCCCCAACTGTTCTTGGCGGATCGGGACGGCGGCAACGTGCGGCGCCTCACCCACCGCGGTGGGCACAACGTCTCCCCGTCGTTTAGCCCCGACGGCCGCAAGGTCGCCTTCGCGGGGCGCGACGAGGGACGCTTTGACATCTTCGTGGTGGACATCGACGGCGGTGGCCTGCGGCGCCTGACCCAGACCGCGTCAGACGACGAGGACCCCACCTGGTCGCCCGACGGCAACCACATCATCTTCACGTCGGCTCGCGACGGGCAGGGCAAGCAGCTCTACATGATGAACGCGGACGGCTCGAACCAGACCCGCCTCACGGACGGGAACGGCAGCTACAGCAACCCGCAGTGGGGTCCAGACCCGCTGGGACCTCGCACCTTCGAGTAGAGCCGCCCGGTGCTTGCCTTCCCTGGCCGAGTCCGGCCCGGCGAGCCGCCCCCTCGGGTGGCGGTGCTCGATCTTGGGACCAACACCGCGCTCTGCACCGTCTTGTTCGGCGATCCCGCACAGCCTCGGCGCCTGCGCATCGCCGAAGAGCTGCACTTCGTCACCGGACTGGGTCGCGATCGCCGCGCCGACGCCGCCTTGCACCCGCGTGGCATGGCGCGGGCTCTGCGGGCGCTATCCCACATCTCCGGGCGCCTCGTCTCCATGGGCGTGGCCACCTCCTCGGTGCGCGGCGTCGCCACCGCCGCCTGTCGGGAGGCGCCGAACGGCGAGGAGTTCCTGGCCGCGGTGTGGCAAGAGCACGGGCTGCCCTTTGAGGTGGTGACCGGCGAGCGCGAGGCGGAGCTGATGGCGCTCGCCCAGGCCCGCAGCTTTTCCGCCGCACCCTCCGTGCTGGCGGTCGATATCGGTGGGGGCAGCACGGAGATCGCGCTGAGCGGCAGCGCGTCTGACTGGCGATGCTCCGTCCCGGTGGGCGCAACCACGCTGAGCGAGGCCCTCGGATCCCGGGGCACGCTCGACGCGGGACTCGCGCGGGTCGCGGGGCACGTCGCCGCTCTCCAGCTGGGTCCCATTCCCGACGATGCCGCTCTGATCGGGGTGTCCGGCACGGTGACGACGGCCCTCGCGACGCTCGACGCTCAAGGCCTGTGGGACCCTGAGCAGTTGCACGGGCGAACGCTGGACCGGCAGGACGCCGCCTCCCTCGCTGAGCGACTCTTTGCGATGACGCCGACCGAGCGACGAGCCCTGCCCGGGCTGCATCCCGGCCGCGCGGACGCCCTGGGGCCGTCGCTGCTGTGGCTGGTGGCGCTGATGGACGCGCTCGGACGCCGCGACCTCGTGGTCTCCGACCGGGGGGTTCGCTTCGGATTGCTTTTTGACGCCTGGCCGAGGGCTGTCGTCAGCGAGCGCTACAGCGCGCCCACTGCGAAGTGCACCTGAAGCACGTCTGCGAGGGCTTCGTCGCCGCGGAACACCTGCCCCAGACGCCCGAGACGGTCGGGACGCACCGCGAGCTCGAGCCGGAGCGGTCCGATGGGGGTCAGGCGGCGCAGCCCCACCCCGACGCTGGGGTAGAGCACCGGAGCACGGCCATCGTCCACCCCGTCGGGCACGTCGCCGTAGAGCAGCGCGTTGCCCGCATCATGGAAGATCACGAGCCGCCACCCCTGGAGCCCCGGCATGGGGAGCAGCAGCTGCACGCTGTAGCGATAGAACGCGTTGCCGCCGACCGGCACTTCGCGCTGATCGCCGGCCGACAGCAGGCCCTGCCCCTCGAGCGTGCCCGCGCGCTTCCCCGTAGGACCGATCGAGTCGAGGCGGAAGCCCCGCACCGTGGACGTCCCGCCGAGGCGGAAGCGCCACTCCACCGGCGGGAGGCGCCCGTCGTAGCTCCACGCCACCCCAGCGGCACCTTCGAGCTGGATCCCAACGCCGTCCTTGCCCACCGGGATGAGACCCACCACCCGCCCGGTCAGTCGCCCGAACGCCGGCGCGCCGGGCAGCAGCGCTCCTGGGGTCGTGTCCACCGTCCCCGCGATGTAGGCACCCTTCGTCGGGTTGAAGCGGTCGTCGCGTAGATCGACCACGGCCGAGAGCGACCCCAACGTCAGCAGCGACGGATTCTGCCGCGGACGGTCCTTGGGGATGTCGGTCAGCGCGTTGAGGCGAGCCACCGTGTCCACCCGGACCGGCGCGCGCAGCTGGACCTCGGCCTGTCCGGTCACCGTGAGTCGGTCCGACGGCCGCCAGTCGAGCCCGATCTTCACGCCGCTGCGGCTGATCCGGTACGTCGGCTCGTCCAGCTCCTCGTTGATCAGACCTGTAATGGCGGTGCGGATGGGCAGCCCCGGCAGGTAGACCTCCATACCGAGCGATGCCCGGTACTCGGGGAGGAGCACGCCGAGCGTGATGGAGCGCCAGTCGATGGACGCCCGGCCTCGGGTCCACACGCTGAGACCGCGCCCGTCGAGGTTGCGTAGCCGCGCCTCTCCGCTCACCCGGGGCCCGTCGTCGGGCCAGGTCAGTCCGGTGCCGAAGACGAAGGAGAACCGCTTGCGTTCGTTGACGAGCAGCTCTACGTCCCGCAAGCGACCCGAGTTCTGTGCCGCTTGGAGCACGACGCCATCGAACAGCCCGGTCCGCAACAGCCGACGCTGGGCGGTCTGCAGCGCCGTGGCCGAGTAGAGGTCGCCGGGGCGCACGACGATCTGGCGTCGGATGAAGCCCACCTGGGTGTGCCGACTCTCGCGCACCACCACCTTGCCGAACCGCACCGACTCTCCAGGGAGCACGTCCACCGTGACGCGGGCGAGGGTCTGGTCGCTGGAGACCTCTTGACGTGTGGTCACCTTCGCGTCGATGAAGCCACGCTCGCCCAGCGCCTCTTGGACCTCCAGCGCCAGGGCGTCCAGCGCCGCGGGATTGAACGGCTTTCCGACGAAGCGGCTCTCCCACCCGGCGACCTGCTCGTCCCCCAGCTCAGCCCCACCCTGGTTGATCACCACGCTCTCCACGCTGGTGCGCACGCCCTCCTCGAAGTCCAGCTCCAAGCACACGCGCTTACCCAGCGGCTGGTCCCCCTCCCTACACGAGCGGTCCACCAGGCGGACCGCCGAGCCGATCTTCGCGTTGAGGAATCCGCGCGCGCGGTACCAGTCCTCGAGCACATCGATCGCCTGGGCCAGCTCACCGTCCGTGTAGTAGCGCTCGTACAGATCGAAGCCGAGAACCACCGCGGGCAGCGGGCGATGCCCGAGCACATCGGGGGAGCCGTCGCTGAGGATGGCAATGGCCTGACGATGCGACAGGAACTCGTTGCCGCGAGTCGAGATGTCGGATGCCCGCAGCCGCACCATGGGGCCGGTGGTCGCCTTGAAGCGAAGCACTCTCACCGTGTCGTCCAGGGGCAGCATCCACTCCGGGGCGTCGGCGATGCCCAGAGGCTCATCGACCACCGCGACGTCCACGGTCGCGTGGTACGCGCCCCGGCGCCACAGGAAGCGCTCGAGCTGGCGGGCCGCGTCCTCCGCGTACGTCCGGGAGACCCGGGCTGCGCTCGCCAGCCCAACGACCTGTTCGAGCCGCTTGTCTGTCCAGCCGGGCCGGCGCACCCCGTCAATCACGAACTGCGCCTCCACGAGATGCCCCGCGTCCAGGGGGATCACGATGTCCACCGTGCGGGCGTCTCCGTCCTTACGCACCTCCACCGGGACCCGGGACCGTCGCCGAGGCCCAGGCAGCGACAGGATGCGCGCCTCCACAAAGCCTTGTTTGTGAAGCTGGGCAATGAGGCGCTCCAATCCAGACTGGAGCGCCTCTTCCCGATAGGTCACGCCCGGCTGCATCTTGCTGCCCACCAGACTGAGCAGCCGCTTGTCGGTGTAGCCCTTGACGTCGCCGACGAAGCTCACGGTGCCGATGCGGTAGCGATCGCCCTCGTCGACGTCGATGCGGATGGCCTTGGCGCCCAGCGGCGTGGTTGCCAGCCGGCCGGTGGCGATGACGTCCAGGAAACCCCGGGCCGTATAGAAGCGCTCTACCTGCTGCGCGAGTCGGGCCTCATCGCCGGTGACATAGGGGTCCCCGCGCCCCCGCTCCAGAGACGCGCGCACCGCTGAGGATGGCAAGCGCCGAACGCCCCTCATGACGAGCCGGCCGATGCGGGGGCTCGCCGCCAGATGGAACGTCAGATCCACCGACCCGTCGGGCAGCGGCGTGACCTCGGCCCGCACATCGTCGAACTGCCCGAGCCGGAAGAGCAGCTCCACCGAGCGCCCCACCGACTGAGGGTTCAAGGGGGCGCCCACCGCCTGCTCCACGAGGTACGAAAGCTGACCGCCGGCAACGCCCCGCGTGGACTCGAGATGCACCGCGCGTACGATGCGGCCCGAGTACCGAGTGGCGGGGCTCTCGGGCTGCGCGACCGCAGGGAGGGCCAGCAGCCCCACCCACATCGCGAGCCCCACGCAGAAGGTGCGCAGGGTGTGTGACACCACTGGATCCACTAGTCGGCGTCCAGCTCGAGCTTGAAGTCCAGACCCACGTTCCCGAAGGCCTGCGACGAGGTCTCGTCCGTGATCCAGGAGCCTTCGAGGTAGAAGTTGCGCAGCACCTGCAGCTTCAGCTTCGCGAGCACCGCGATGGGGTTCGCGCCTCCAAATCCCACGCCAGCCTCCAAAGTCAGCAGATCCGGCACGACCTCCTTGGTGAGCACGGCCCAGAACGTGGTGGCCCCGGTGGTGTCGGTGTAGACAGGCACGACCTCGAAACGGTCGGGGAGCGCGCTGCGGCTCTGTTCCCCGGCGCTCTGCCCGATGCTGGTGAGCGCCGACTCCGAGTAGGTACCCGCCGCGGCGGCCAACGCCGCGCGCCCCAGATCGGCGAGCTCGGCGCGCTCGAGCTCCTCCTGGGTCAGCCCGAACAGCAGCAGCGAGTTGATGTCGGCCTCGGTGAGGAACGGCTGCGCGGTGCTCGTCAGGGTCGGGTTGTCCAGACGCCCCGAGGCGTTGAGGGAGACCCGATAGTCCTCATCGCGGGTGGCCAGATCCGTGAACATCGTCACCTCGAGCCAGGGGAACCACTCGGTTCCTTCGCGGAACTGCGCGGAGCCAGGCTCCAGCTGGAACTCGTGCCCCTTGTACCGGAACGTGCCCCCGCTCAGCTCCACGTTGCCGGTGATGAGCACCCGGTTGGTGTTGCCGCGGATGTGCAGGTCTCGGGCGGTGCCGCGCATGTCGCCCAGGTTGTTGCTGATCCGAACGCTCGACGGCGCCGAGTCGATGCTCACGTCAAACCCGAACAAGGGCTCCTTCGCGGCGTCTGCGAGGTTCTCAGTCGCTTTCTCCCGGAACGTCAGCACCGAACGCTGCCAGTTCATCGTGTCCCGCAGCACCATCTCCTCGACGCGGATGCTGCCCCCCAGGGTCAGCGCGTCCGGCGCGGTGCCCTGGAACCACATGGACGCATCGCCGCGCGCGGGTGGCATGAACGAGGGATAGCGCACCGTACAGTCGTTGCACTCGATGTGCAGGTCGTACTGGCGGGGCCGATACCCCGAGCGATCGAGGCGAATGGTGGATCCCGCCGCATGCTCCAACCGACCGCCGCCGAGGCGACCGCTGAGCGAGTCGATGCGCACCACCCGGTCCCGCAAGGAGATCTGGGCCTCCTCGATCTCGATGGCGTGGGGGAAGTAGATCGTCTTGACCAGTGCGTCCTCGATGCTGACGACGCCGTCCAACTCGAGGCTCTGGGTGGTGCCGGTGAGCCGCAGCTCATCGACTGACAGGGAGCGCGCCTCCGCCCGGTCGAAGATGTCGGCGGCGAGCTCCAAAAACGCGATCTCCACCTCTCCCCGCACCGTCACGTCCAACGGACCGCCGGGACGCAGCCAGCCGTCCACCGCGAGGTTCGTCGCCCCATCCGGGCTGCTCAGCCGCAGGTCGGTGAACCGCAGCGCGCCGCCATCCAGCGCGACGATGATGGGGGCGTCCGGCGTCGCCCGCACGAGGTGGGAGCCACGGCGGGCCTCGAAGTCGGGGATCTCCAACACCAGCCCATGCCAGCCATCCCGCAGGGTCCCCTTCCCACGCAAGTTGCCGTTCATGCTCGCCGTGACCGGCTCAGGACTCTCGGTGAACCGCGTCGGCAGCCACGGATCGAGCAGCAGGTCGTCGGTGGTTCCGATGGAGAACGTGTAGGGCCAGATCCCTTGCAGAGTCATCTCGGCCTTGGCGGTGAGACCGCCATCCAGCAGCGTGCCCGAGGCGGTCGCGAGGTGATCCTGCACGCGGAGACGCAGGTCCGAGTC
>Ga0222662_1001318_pt1 | contig 12409 bp, 13 predicted proteins | sample AntAcemetagen600_FD_179821 | JGI IMG/M metagenome (GOLD analysis project Ga0222662, IMG submission 179821) | Saline water microbial communities from Ace Lake, Antarctica - #600 | ecosystem: Environmental > Aquatic > Non-marine Saline and Alkaline > Saline | place: Antarctica: Ace Lake...
TCCAGAAGCAGATGTTTTGAGCGAACTGCAGGGCGGTTCCTATATCTTTATGGACAAGCAATATAACGACGTACGGGGACCAGATGATGCCTCAATGGCCACGTCGTTTCAGACCTCTCTGTTTGTGCAGATGAGCGTAGTGTCCAACAACACCCCAAAACTTGCGACGACAGATGCAGGCTTCAAATCGTTTTCGACGGACGCGGAAGTCCCTGTGCTTTCAAGCGGTGCGCCAGAAGACGCGAAATATTTTTTCTTCGGGGATGAGCAGGGCGGTGTCATGCTTTCAAGTGCCAACGAAAAGCTGGCGCTGGGCTCGGCGCTCACTGCCGTGACGCCCCACTGTGACCCGACGGTCAATCTTTATGATTTCTATCATGTGGTTGACGGCGACAGGCTCGTAGGCATCTGGCCGATTGAGGCCAGAGGGCGCTCCGCATGAGAGGGCGCTCTGCATGAGCGAAATCCGGGCCCTGATTTTCGATGTGGATGGTGTGCTTGTAACCGGGCATAAGAAAAACGGCGGTCTGTGGCAAGTGGATATGGAGGCCGACCTGGGCCTTAATCCCGATCTCCTCCACGAGGTTTTTTTTGCCCCCCATTGGACCGACATTGTGTTGGGCCGCGTGGCCATAGAAGAGCGCCTTGCGCCTGTGCTCAGAGAGATCGCGCCACACGTGAGCGTTGAAGCCCTTCTGGCCTATTGGTTTGAGGCAGACAGTCGCCTGGACACCGCACTCCTTTCCATGGTCGAGCATCTGCGACAAGGTGCCAATTTTGGTTTTCATCTGGCGACCAATCAGGAGCATCGCCGCGCCGACTATCTGTGGCACACGATGGGGTTGGAACATCATTTTGATGCGATCCATTATTCTGCGGATATAGGTCACCAAAAACCGTCAGCAGACTTTTATGTAGCGGTAGAAAACCGAACAGGCTTTGAAGGACCGGCACTTCTTTTCTTTGACGATCAGGAGAAGAATATCGTGGCCGCCCGTGATCGCGGTTGGAATGCCCACGTCTGGAAAGGGCCAGAGACTTTCGAGCATGTGTTGTTGGAAAACGGGCTTTAGCTCGCGCCCTCTAAATGACGGTCAAGTTTCTCCCAAAGCGGGGCGCAATCCACCACACTCCCGGTTTCCATTGCGCGGTCAACAGCCATCACTGTGAGGCCTGCTGTCATGGCGTCTTTCACATTGACCGGAAAGGGGGCGCCATCAAGCAAATGAGCCGCAAGGTCATGGCCCATGGCGGGGTCTGAGCCAAAATGTTCATCGGCGGCGCCTTCGACGGTTTCAATCGTTGGGGCTGTTTCCCCCAAGGCGTTGGCGAATGTCAGACGGTTTGTGACGAGATCAGCCTCAAGCGTTGCATCTGTACCAGCCAGATACCAGCGGCGTTGCGGAATGCCCGCGTGGGTGTTGGCATGAAAAGCCAATTGAGCGCCGCTTTCATATTCAATGAGCGCTGTTTGGTGGTCTGTCACATCGGCGTCTGAACCGAACACGCTGTTGCCCCCATTCCACCCCGGTTGCCAAAGCGAGTAGGCCGGTTCTCCTCCTTGGTACTTATTGTCTGCCAGTGTGGCGTTGTCGTCGGTAAATATTCTGCGACCTCCAAAGCTCACAACACGGCGCGGCCGCGACCGGGTGAAGAGCGCATAAAGATCAAAATCATGACAGCATTTGTCGAGCAAAAAGGAACCACCATGGGCCTGAGCACGGCGCCAGTCACGCATAAGAAATCCACCATGTTCAGGGTGCAGGGTCTCATTGCCTTCCATGCTGATGAGCGTCCCCAATTGATCTAGTTTGGCAGTGACAGCTTGGACAAGAGGAGATGAGCGCAAGACCAAACCGACCAAAACGCGGTCAGGCCCATGGATCGACAGAAGCTCGGCCAGCTCCCAGGTTTCATCTTCTGTCCGTACCACAGGCTTTTCCGAGAAAATGCGGACCCCGGCCGCAAGGCCCGCCTTGATGTGATCTAGATGCAAATGATTGGGGGACCCCACCATCAGCAGGTCCGGCTTGCTTTGGTCAAGCATCGCGTCAACATTTTCAAAAGCGGGTCCAGTTTCAATGCCAGCTTTTGCGAGCATACTGGCGCCAAAGGGGGACGGATCCACATATCCAACAAGGCGCATATTGGGCGCAGCGGCCACGAGATGTTTGATGACAGTGGCGATGCGCCGACCCAGTCCGGCGACGGAGATGCGGAATTCAGTTTTATCGGCCATGGTCACTTTCTGTCTGACGTGGAGCGTGAATGTGATTAAACTCAATTAGGCAAACTATGACCAACAAATTGCGGAGAGCCAAACATGCGGATCGGAATTTTAACCGGCGGCGGCGATGTGCCAGGTCTGAACCCCTGCATCAAGGCGGCAACGCACCGGGCAGAAGCATTGGGCTGGGAAATCATTGGTTTTCGCAGAGGCTGGGCCGGACCGCTTAATTACAATCCAGACGACAAGGCGGGCTCAGAGCATCTTTTGATGCCGCTGGATCGCCAGCGTGTGCGCACCATCAACCGCACAGGCGGCACCATTCTTCACACCTCGCGCACCAAGCCCAGCAAAGTCAAAAAAGAAGACGTGCCAGCCTTCGTCACAGACGCGGTGGAGAATGAAGATGGGACGTTTGATTGCACGGCCCATGTGCTGCGCGTGATGGAAAGCGTGGGCATTGATGCGCTGCTCCCCATCGGCGGAGACGACACATTGTCTTACGGTGCCAGACTTCATCAAGAAGGCATGAAAACCATGTCGATCCCAAAGACCATGGATAATGACGTCTTTGGCACGGACTATTGCATCGGTTTTTCAACGGCTGTTACGCGCTCTGTTGATGCCATCACGGGCCTTCGAACGTCGACCGGCTCTCACGAGCGCATAGCGGTGATCGAGCTTTTTGGTCGCAACTCGGGCGAGACGGCCCTTATGTCTGGCACACTGGCAGATGTTGACCGCGTCTTGATTGCCGAAGTGCCTTTCGAGGTGACACGACTTGCAGAACAACTGGTTGCAGACCGGGCAGCCAACCCTTCAAACTATTCCATGGTCTGTGTCTCTGAAGGCGCGCAGATGCTGGGCGGTGAGATCGTTGAGCGTGGCGAAGCAGACGCCTACGGGCACCGCAAGCTTGGTGGTGTCGGACAAATGTTGGGTGAAGAAATAAAGCGGATCACGGGCGTCAATATCATCTCTCAGACATTGGGCTACATCATGCGGTCAGGTGCGCCAGACGCGCTGGATCAAATGGTGGCCCGGTCCTATGGCACCATGGCTGTACAGCTTTTGGCGGAAGGGGAGCATGGCCGGATGATGGCGCTGCGTGATGGTAGATACACCACCGTGCCGGGGGACACCTGTATCCAAGGTGAAAAGCGTGTCGACATTGATGCCTTTTATGACGTGGAAACCTATCGCCCGCGTGTCGACAAAGTGCTCGGCAAACCAATGTTCATGTATTAAGGTTTAGTTTTAAGTTGAAAGAGAAGTTTTTGTTAGACAGTCCTCGCGACAATCAAGTTGTTCTAGCCGGTGCAGTGTCATTCCTTCTTTATTGGCTAGTATTCGCATGTTGCTACGCCGGTTGGCTCGACATTCAAAACGTGAGCGCTTTGATGAGAGGCGGGTTTAACTTTGTCGGCGCGTTGGACAAAACATCCGAAATGTTTGGACCTGATACCGGCAACTTGTTGATCACCGCAAAGTTTATAAGTATTGCGGTTGCAATACCTACTTGTTTGATTTCCGCTTCAATTCTGATCAATAGTAGTTGGACGTGGTCCGACATGGAGGAAAAAGTAACCGGGCCAATTATAACAACTTGGGGGACATGGAAACCGCTCTCCCGCAGATTTTTTCTCTGGTGTGCGCTCATCATTTATGCGTGGGCAATTGTAGGCCCGGTCACGCTCTGTACAGACCCACATATGAGAAAATTGTGCAATCCAACTGTGAATGCGATTGAAGTTTACGCGTGTTTCATCGTGTTAAGCATGATGCCATATTGTTTGTGTTCTTGCTTTGTCATGCCTAAGCGACGAGCGGAGGGATGATTGCTCAGCCTTTCAGCAACCGCTCGACTGCGCGGGCCTTGAGGGCGATCTTGCCGTCGTCATTGGTGAATGTGGCTTCCACATAGGCCTGTGTCTTCGACACGTTGATAACTTCGCCGACGCAGGTGATGGTGCCGCCGGTCACCGGGCGGAAGTAGTGGAGATTAAGGTCGACGGTCGTGAAGTTCTGATCGTCTTTCAAAAGCGTCATTAGCGCGAAGGAGCAAGTCTGGTCCGCGAGCGTCGCCAGATACCCCCCAAATACAGCCTGAGGGTTCATGAACTCAGGGTTCACCGGCCAGACATAGGTAATACGCCCTTCGCCAATTTCCGTCAGCTTGCCATCATAAAGTTTGAGCGCATGAACGTGCGGCGGCGCTTTCTCAATGTCTTGATCCAGAATGCGGTCGAGTATGTTTTTCCAGCTAGGCATCAGTCGTCGTTGCTTTCTTCTAACGCGGCCGCTTCCGCCAACATGTCAGGCAGACCAATGATCTCATTATATTTCTGGAAGGTGACGCGTGGCACGTCGATCGGCAATTTGTGGGCCGCCAGCATGTCTGAATAGAGGGATTGCAAGCGCTCGGTTACAGACAGCAAAGCTGAGACCGGGAAGATGGCAATCTTATAGCCAATTTCCTGAAGCGTCGGTCCATCAAGGTAAGGCGTTTTGCCGTCCTCCACCATGTTGGCAACAAGGGGCACACCTTTGAATGTGGAGGCGACTGCTTCAAGTTCATCTAGTGAGCGAGGTGCTTCAACAAAAAGAATGTCGGCACCGGCTTTTAGAAACGCCTCGCCGCGACGCAGCGCTTCGTCAAACCCGTGGGTTGCGCGTGCATCGGTCCGCGCCATGACTTTGAAGTCTGCATTGTCGCGCGCATCCACAGCGGCACGAATTTTTGCCGCCGCATCGCTGATCGACACAATCTCTTTGTTTTCCATGTGGCCACAGCGTTTTGGAAACACTTGGTCTTCCAGCTGGATGCAGGCAACGCCCGCTTGTTCATAAAGCCGCGTCAGGCGTGCCGCATTAAGCGGGCCACCATGCCCATTGTCCCCATCGGCAAAAACGGGAATGGAGTGCGTGGCACCGGCGATGGCGCGCGCCCGGTCTGCCATTTCTGTGGCGCTCATCAAGCCGATGTCGGGCACGCCAAGCGTGGAGCCCGCGACCCCAAAACCGGTCATATAGACAGCTTTGGCCCCCGCTTGTGCGGCGAGCTTCGCCGACAGAGCATCATAAGCCCCGGGCGCGATAATAATGTCCGGCCCTTCAAGGAGCGTGGAAAGTTGATCTGTTACGCGTGACATTTTTTACTCTTAGAATGAAGGAGGGGTGCAGGCAGAAACAATGACGCATTCTTGCTTGCCCAGGTTGCGAAAACGATGTGGCAACCGACTATCGAAATAATAGGCCTCGCCGGGTTGCAGCAACCGTGTCTCGCCACCAACCGTCAGCACAAGCTCACCTGACAAAACAATGCCGCATTCCTCACCTGAGTGTGCCAGCATTTCCTCGCCGGTATCGGCATCTGGTTGATACGTCTCGTGCATCATTTGAATGGCCCGGCCGCGCGTGTCTTTTCCCAATAGTTTGAACGAAATGGGATCACCGCCTGCAATTTCTTTCTGGTCTTTTTCGCTGTAAAAAATGCGACGGTTGGGCGTCATGTCGAGGGTCAGAAAATCCGTCATATTGATCGGAAACCCATCCAACACTTTTTTCAAAGAGCCAATTGAGGGGCTAATGCGCTCCTGCTCAATCAGCGAAATTGTGCCGTTGGTTACGCCCGCGCGTTTGGCAAGTCGCCGCTGAGAAAAGCCATACATTTTGCGCAATTCGCGCAAACGTCGCCCAATATCTGGCGCTTCTGTCTTCTCTTTGGCCTGAGTCTGCCCGTGGGCGATGCGAAAATCTTTGCTCATTCGTTTAATTTACTAAACGAGAGGCATTTGTCACCCCCCCTTGTGTATTGCCTGTCAGGGGGGGTGTGCGGTCTATTGTTAAACTTCTGATGATGGAGAGGCCTTGGGTAGATGACTGATATGGCAAATGCTGATTTGGATACGACTGCTGGCAGCGCACCAAATGATCTGGAAGCTTTTTGGATGCCGTTTACGCCCAATAAGCATTTCAAACGCGACCCTCGCATCATTGTGCGCGCCAAGGACATGAATTATTTCAAGGCCGATGGCACGCCCGTCGTCGATGGTACGGCGGGGCTCTGGTGCTCCAATGCCGGGCATTGCCGTGCTCCCATTGTTGAAGCGATACAGGCGCAAGCCGCAGAACTGGATTTCGCGCCAACGTTTCAGTTCAGTCATCCAAAGACATTTGAAGTCGCAAGCCGCCTGACGGCTATGGCACCTGAAGGCATCGACTATGCTTTCTTTTGCAATTCTGGATCTGAGGCAGCGGACTCAGCTCTCAAGATGGCACTGGCCTATCATCGCCTGAACGGCGAGGCCTCACGCACTAGGTTCATTGGCCGTTCACGCGGCTACCACGGCACCGGCTTTGGCGGCATTTCCGTTGGCGGCATTTCGCCGAACCGAAAATTTTATGGCACCATGTTGCCGGGCGTTGACCATCTGCCAGACACATATAACCGTGACGAACAGGCCTTCAGTCGTGGGGAGCCTGCATGGGGTGCCCATCTGGCGGACGATCTGGAAAAAATTGTGGCGCTTCACGATGCCTCCACCATTGCGGCTGTGATTGTTGAGCCGATGGCGGGGTCCACAGGCGTCTTGGCGCCGCCTCAAGGTTACTTGAAGCGTCTGCGTGAAATCTGCAACAAACACGGCATCTTGTTGATCTTTGATGAGGTAATTACTGCCTTCGGGCGATTGGGCTATGCAACCGCTGCCGAGCGCTTTGAGGTCACGCCAGATCTGCTGACCTTTGCAAAAGGGGTCACCAGCGGCACGGTGCCCATGGGCGGCGTGCTGGTCTCAAAAGACATCTACGACATGTTCCAGGGTGACGGTGGCCCTGATCATGCGATTGACCTGTTCCATGGCTACACTTATTCGGGCCATCCACTAGCAATGGCGGCAGCGCTTGCAACTCTTGATTTGTATAGGGATGAAGGACTGTTTGAACAGGCGCGCGCCAATGAAGCCGTGATGGCGGATGCGGCGCATGAGCTGAAGTCACATGGGCTCGTGCAAGACATTAGAACTATTGGTCTGGTCGCTGCTTTCGATTTGGCTCCGGTCGATGGCGTGCCCGGCAAACGTGGCTATGAGGCGATGTGCAAGGCTTTTCATGACGAAAATATGATGATCCGGGTGACAGCTGACACGATCGCCTTTTCGCCACCGCTTATCGCAAATGAGACAGACTTGATCGACATTTTTGATCGCTTCAAAAAAATTCTGGACGCTGTTTCGTGAGCAGCGCGTCAGTCGGTTGGTGTCATTTTGTCGCAATGCAGGATTTCAAAAAGAGAAATCAGAGAGGCCTCTTGTAAAACAAATTGCAGAGCTTATTTGTCATTCGTTCCCTGATGGCGATCGGCCCAAATGTCAGCACCCCCTCCCGCTGACGGCCTGATCCCCCCAGCCCCTGGCGCCCCCCTCGCCGGGGGCTTTCTTTTTGGGAGACGGCATTTTTTGGGGCATTACTTTTTCGGCGGAAACCCGAGGCGTCCGGCAATCATCCTGTCCACCATCCGGCGCGGCAAGAGTTGTGGGATGGTCCAGTTTATCAAACGTCCTGGCACAACGGCATAACGGGTTTTAGGCTTAGCCGTTGTGAGGGCTTTCAAAACCGCGCGTCCAAGTTTTTCCCGCGGCAAACCTTTTCGCCCGGACGTGAGCATAAAGTTTTTGAACCGGTCGAGGATTGGCGCATAAGCGGTGTTCTGATAGCGCGAGACGTCAACCTCTTCCGCCTTGTCCCAGATTTTTGTGGCAACAGCACCAGGGCCGACAATGATCACGTCGATGCCATAAAGCATGAGTTCGCGCCGCAGGCTTTCCGCCATGCCCTCAAGCCCATGTTTGGAAGCAGTGTAGGCACCCAGAAACGGTGTGCCGTTTTTTCCAGCATCAGATGAAATCATGACAATGCGACCAGGCGTTCCCTTCATGTCGGTATCCGCGCCCAACAAGGGAGCGAACGCCTGCGTGACAATAAGCTGACCAGTTATGTTCACTTCCAGTTGATTGCGAAATTCATCAATGGATTGAAAAAGAAGCGGGCCGGGCGCGGCAATACCTGCGTTGTTGACTAGGCCTGACAGGGTTTGTCCTTGCAGCGCCTCTCGCACCTGGGCTGCGGCAGCGGCGACGGCGGCTTCATCTGTGACGTCAAAGACCAGGGGTGTGAAAGCATCACCAAATTCAGCTTTCAACTTCTCGCCATCCGCCCCTTTGCGAACGCTGCCAAATACATGAAATCCGTTTTTTGTGAGAACTTTTACTGTGCCCCACCCTATGCCGGTGGATACGCCGGTTACGACCACTGATTTCATGTTCACTCTCCTATTTGCCAGCCAGAGCACAGCTTGCAGGAGGCTAGGCCTTTTGGCTAGAGCTCAAGCTCATAACGAACCCAATTCATTTTTTTGGCCAGCTTGTCGTACAAGAATTGCGCTTGAACATTATCGTCTGCCGTCTGCCAATAGATCGACTGCCACCCAGCGGTACGGCCTTTTTCAGCCAATGTCTCAATCAATGCACGGCCAGCGCCTGTGCCCCGTGCCACTTTTGAAACAAACAGATCTTCCAGATAACACACAGGCGCTGCCCCCCACGTGCTGGGGTGGAGCAGATAGTGGGTGAAGCCGATCATCTCACCGGCTTCACCAAATGCGCCCAATCCCTCAATGTCACCATCCGCTGCCACAAGCCGCGCCCAGGTGTTCTCAGACACTTCCGGCGCCAGTTCAGTTTCATAGAAGACAAGATAACCAGCCCACAAAGGAGCCCAGGCTGTCTTGTCTTTATGCTGCAACGCTCTGACGAGAGGGGACATGAAGGTTGCTCTTTACGAAATTGTCACGCCGCCATCAATGACCAGGCCTTGACCAGTCATGAAAGCACCGGCTTTGGACGCCAAGAAGACGGCAGCACCTGCAATTTCATCAGGCAGGCCAATGCGTCGAAGAGGGGCCGTTGATGTCGTGCGCTCCAGCGTTTCTGGATTGTCCCAAAGAGCCTTGGCAAAATCTGTTTTGATGAGGCCGGGGGCGATGGCATTGACCCGCACATTGTGAGGACCAAACTCAACAGCCAGATTGCGCGCCAACTGGAAATCGGCTGCCTTGGAAATGCAGTAGGCACCGAGCACAGGTGAGCCTTTCAGGCCACCAATTGAGGAGACGATGGTGATCGACCCTTCTTTGCGTTCGATCATCTGCGGCAGCACCATGTTGCAGAGCCAATGGTTGCTTTTCACATTTGAGCTCATGATCTTGTCAAATGCATCGTCAGGAATGTCTTTTGACGAGCCGTAAAACGGGTTCACCGCCGCATTGCAAACAAGTGAGTCGATTTTGCCCCATTTGTCATTCGTCGTGTCGACCAAGCGTTGCAGGTCTTCTTTTGAAGAAATATTACAAGGCACAGCTATCGCCTGACCGGGGTATTTTGCGTTGATTTCACTCGTTGTCTTGTCGCACGCGTCTGCCTTGCGGCTGGAAATGACAACATTTGCCCCATGTTCTGCCATCCGGTGGGCTATCGCCTCGCCAATGCCACGAGTTGAGCCGGTGACGATCACCACTTTGCCTTTAAGATCAAATAGTTCCATGGAATAATGCCTTCCTGTCGGACGAGGTTTTTCTGCCTCGCTTGTTGAATTTTGATTTCGACATTTTTGCATGGTTTGTGGCATTCCGACAAACCTTTGGACCGATACTTCGTGCTAGACTAATTTTCGTTGAACCGATATCGGTTCAGCCCCGGGGGTACGGGAACCGGCGCGCGCTCAAATGAGACACCGCCAAACAGGATCAAAACAAGCCGCGTCAGCGGATAAGAGATCTCAGGAGACAATTACATGAAACGTATCGCAACATTGGTGGTCGCAAGTACTTTCGCACTCGCTGCCTGCACCTCCGCTGACCCTTACACGGGCGAGCAGAGTACGAACAATACAACCATCGGTGCAGGGCTTGGTGCTCTCGCAGGTGGTGTCGCAGGCGCACTGATTGGTGGCGGCGACTGGCGCAAACGCGCTCTGATCGGCGCAGGTGTTGGCGCACTCGCTGGCGGTGGCATCGGCTATTATATGGACCAGCAGGAAGCAAAATTGCGTCAGCGGCTTCAATCAACAGGCGTTTCAGTAACGCGCGTTGGCAATGACATAATTTTGAATATGCCAGGCAACATCACTTTTGCCACAGGATCGGCAGACATCAACGCAAACTTCTATGAAGTGTTGAATTCTGTTGGCATCGTCCTGGAAGAATATGAAAAGTCTTTGGTCGACATCTATGGCCACACAGACAGCGTTGGCTCAGCTCAGTCAAACCAGGCATTGTCAGAGCGGCGCGCTCAAAGCGTTGCGCGTTACCTGACCACACGCGGCATTCGCGGCGACCGTTTCCTGGTTCAGGGGATGGGTGAAAGCCAGCCAATCGCATCCAACGGAACGGCGGCGGGTAAAGCGCAAAACCGTCGAGTGGAAATTCGCATTTCTCCACTGACGGCCTAATTTTCTAGGCACCAAAGTTTAGAAGGCCCGGCGTTCGCGTCGGGCCTTTTGCGTTGGTTGTGCACATCACTCACGACAGCAGTCGATCAATCTCGGCTAAAAGCGCCTCGTCCAATGGATTGACCTTGCTGGGGAACACACCGGCAAGCTCTCCAGTCGGCCCAATCAGGTATTTGTGAAAATTCCATTTTGGTGCCGCCGCTTCGCCTGCCTCTTCCACGACCCACTGATAAAACGGGTGAGCGCTGTCGCCAGTGACAAGTTGTTTGCTCGCCATCGGGAAGGTGATGGAATAATTCACCTCACAAAAGCTGGCAATCTCTGCCTCACTCCCGGGTTCTTGTTTGCCAAATTCGTTTGAAGGCACGCCAATGACAGCAAAGCCCCGGTCACAATATTTTTCCCACAAGCCTTGTAGCTCGCGGTATTGCGGTGTGAAGCCACATTGGCTTGCGGTGTTCACAATCAAAACACCGCCTCCCTTGAACTGAGACAGTGCCAACTCGCCACCACCGATCCTCTCGAAGGCAAATTGATGTGCGCTCATGTCATTCTCCCACGTTTGAAAACCTATCGTTCAAGATTATCGGGTGAACAAAGCCAATTGCAAATGTCATTCTTGATGCCAATCGACCCACCAAGACTTATTCCCTATAGTGAGTGTCGTTGGAAGGGGGCGACTGAATGTGTGACACGATGCTAGCAAGGCCGGCCGCAACGGCAAGTGGCGGAATGTTGTTTGCAAAAAACTCAGACCGCGAAGCCAATGAGGCCCAAGTGATCATCCGCGTTCCCAAAGCCGATCATGTGGCTGGATCGGGTCTCCAGTGTACCTATATTCAGATCCCACAAGTTGCACACACGCACGCTGTTTTATTATCGAAGCCCTATTGGATGTGGGGCGCGGAGATGGGGGCGAATGACCAGGGACTGGTTATTGGCAATGAGGCTGTTTTTTCAAAAATCCCACCGTCCAAGGAGCCTGCGCTCATCGGCATGGACTTGCTACGTCTTGCGCTGGAACGTGCCGCCACCGCTGATGAAGCGGTGGCAACCATTGCCAAACTTTTGGCATCCCACGGACAAGGCGGGAACTGTGGCCACACCTCGAAGTTCGAATATCACAATTCATTTCTGATCGCTGACGTGAGCGGCGAGGCGGTTGTGATGGAGACCGTTGGTAATGATTGGGTTGTTGAACGGGTTGAGAATATCCGTTCCATTTCCAACACTTATACAATCGGGCAGAAATTTGATGGCACGAGCACAGGGCTGAACGATAAGGCTCGGTCGCTTGGCTGGCACGGGAAGGACACGGCGCTCGATTTCGCAGAAACCTTTAGCGATAGGACACGCTCCCGCTTCGCGACAGGATATGAGCGCTGGTGCCGCACGACCGACTTGTTGCGCCCGAAACAGGGATCGCTCAAAGCCTCTGACATGATGGCGGTGCTGCGCGACCACGGACCACAGGCATCGCGAAACCCCGACTGGCATCCTGATGGTGTGTTGGGCGGCTCTGTGTGTGCTCACGCATCCTGGGGGCCTGTCCGGCGGTTTGGGCAAACAACGGGGTCTTGGATCACCGAGGTGCACAATGGACGCACTGTGCATTGGATAACAGGAACGGCCTCCCCGGACACGGGCATCTTCAAGCCCGTCTTTTTTGGACCG
>Ga0222662_1001321_pt1 | contig 12396 bp, 12 predicted proteins | sample AntAcemetagen600_FD_179821 | JGI IMG/M metagenome (GOLD analysis project Ga0222662, IMG submission 179821) | Saline water microbial communities from Ace Lake, Antarctica - #600 | ecosystem: Environmental > Aquatic > Non-marine Saline and Alkaline > Saline | place: Antarctica: Ace Lake...
GATTTGCAATGTTCCGTGAAGCGGCGATCAACTTTCACGCCCGTACCGATGTGTTGGAAGAAACAGCGGCGGCCATGAAAAAGGCGATGGAAGAATCCGAGGCAGCACGCCTAGAGGCCGAAAAATCAATCAAACTACGCGAGACATTTTTGGCGACCATGAGCCATGAATTGCGCACACCTCTAAACGCCATCATCGGTTTTTCAGAAGTCATCAAAACAGATGCATTGGGTGCCCGCGCGATGGATCAATATCGCTCATACGCAACAGACATTCACCAAAGCGGCGAGCACGTGCTGGGCCTCATTAATCAATTGCTCGACTATTCTCGCATCCAGTCAGGCGCTTTTGACTTAAAGATGGAGCCGGTCTGTCTTGGCAGTGTTGCCACTCAGGTTCATCGCATGATGACGCCGCTCGCAGATCAGAAAGCTTTAACGCTGAAGACCGATTGGTCGAAAGACGATACTTATCTTGTTGTCGCCGACCGCCAAGGGCTGGTGCAAATCGCCGTCAACCTGTTGGGCAATGCGGTCAAATTCACTGAGCCGGGCGGAACGATTAATTTGAAAATTGAGGGCACTCATATAGGGCGGTGGGCATTGAGCATCGTCGATACAGGCCCGGGCATTCCACTAGAAAAATTGGCCGACGTCAGAAAACCATTTGTACGTTTAGGCGACCCGGCCCTTGCGAGCCAAACAGGAACAGGTTTGGGCCTGTCAATTGTAAGCACTCTATCGGCGGCGATGGGGGCGGTATTTTCAATCGAGAGCGAGCTTGGCCAGGGAACTGCTTGTGCGATTGCACTCGAATGTGTGCCTGTCGAAGAAATTTTCAATCAAAATCAAAATCTTAGTAAACGGACGTTTACCAACAATTAGAATTTCCCATGCCAAACATTGGCCGAAGGTTGGCAAAGGCGGTCAGTTAGCAAATATGAAATTCCCACTTGCTAAAAAAGGCCATGGGAAAAGTTAGCACCTACTTCCACGAAACGATTGAACCACGAGCAGAAAAAGAGCTTTCTGATCAGTTCAAGACCCGTGTGATTTTTCTATCTGTGGCGACCGTGTGCATAATTGCATGTACTGCGGCGATCTTTACTTTCCTTCACTTGCGGGCGACAGAGCGGCTACCCGCTTCGTTTCAGTTTGCGATCTCAACTTTATTGATCCTGTTTGGGATTGCGATTTTGCTCGTCGTTGTCTCAAGGGGACGGCAACTGCAAAATGTAGTTTGGGCGGTTTTTTGGGTTGGCAGTTTTTATCTTTTTGTGATTATCAACGCGGCGTTATTTGTACAAAATGACATCTCAATTGCCCTCCAACACGCTATGTGGATTCTCCCAGTTCAGGTTTGTTTTTTTGCAACTGTGCCACGGCACACTGCTGCGGTACTTTCGTCGATTCTATTTGGAATTTTGTCAATTTCATTTACGACATTTTTCATAACACAAGACATAAATCCTATCACCACAGTTGCAACCGCTTCATTGATACACTTAGTAATTGTTCAGGCGGCTTGTTTGGTCCTTCTCGGGGGTCTCGCCACTTCTCGAGAATCTGCCATCGCACGCGGCGCGAAGGTGGAGGTGTTGGAAGAAACCGCTGAGGTCTTGTTGGTCACTGCCAACGAGGCGGAGCGAGATCGGCAAAGTGCCTTGAAAGCTCTGTCGCAAGCGGAAGCTGCCACAAAGTCGCGCGAGGCATTTCTGGCAACCATGAGCCATGAATTGCGCACACCGCTTAATGCCATCATTGGCTTTTCGCAAGTGTTGGAAATGGGCATTGGCACGCAACCACCAACTGAAAAACAACGAGACTATATGGTGGACATTCGTCAAAGCGGTGAGCACATGCTTTCGCTTATTACGCGTCTGCTGGAATTCTCCAGGTTGAACGCAGATGGTTTCGATATTGCGATTGCTGATCATTCGATTACCAGGATTAGCGATCAGGCTTTGCGCATGGTCAGCATTTTGGCAGAGGAAAAATCAATCAATCTTGAGCAGGTCTGGCAGGTGCCGGAGCCGTTTGAGATTGAAACAGACGACCGGGCCGTTCTGCAGATACTCGTCAATCTACTTTCCAATGCGATCAAATTCACGCCCGGTGGCGGAACCGTTCAACTACAGGTGTCATTCATCCGTGATGAGATGATTGAGATGACGGTGAGTGACACGGGGACGGGTATCCCCGCTGACATGCTGGAGGCAATTTGTCAGCCATTTGTGCAAGTGGGGGATCACATGCGCGCCGAGGTGAGTGGTACTGGCCTGGGTCTGTCGATCGTGACCAACCTTGTCGCATCTCTCAGGGGTCAGTTCAAAATCGAGAGTGACCTTGGCAAGGGAACGCGATGCCGCGTCCAACTGCCAATTCACCAACCGCTATCCTTGCACGCGCCGACGCAGGAAAGTGCCTGAAGGACGATCAGCCAACGGGCGCCGGGCTCACCCCAAACAGCCATTCGTGAGCAACAAACAGGCCACCGAAAACAAACAGGGCCGCAACGATGCGCCACCAGCCAAGTTCAGAAAGCGAGAAACTGGCCCGGCCTTGCATCAGGGCGACAAAGGGGATGTTGGATGAGGCGCCCGCATAGGCATCCCATTTTTCGCCCAGCGCGCGTTTGCGTTTGGCATCAATAGAAAAAGTGCCTAGAAGCGATACGAGAAAAAATGTGCCGAAAAAGACCTGGCTGGCACGGTCCCCGTTTGCACCCAAATGAAAACCTGACCAGATCACCGCGCCCCACAAAAAAGGATGCCGTGTCACGGCATGAATGCCTTTCACAAGGCTGGCTGGATTATCACTTTGGGCAACAGCTGTATCGCCGCCTGCCCCGCTGGGTCCAGGCGACGTCAGGCCCGCCACCGCAAAGAAACTGGCGACAACCATAACGAGCCCACCGCTGTGTAGAAGTCCGAGGGGGGCTTGCCAATAGAGGACATTTTCAGCGCTATCCACCGTGGTATTATAGCTCATGGCCAGCCAGACAATCGCCCCAAGTGAGGTGAGCGAAAACAAAGCCATGTAGGCTTTTTCACTGATTGCGCTCACCAGCACATCGCGAACGCGCGTTCCGGAAATCAGAATATGAATACTAAAAAAGAGAACGGCTGCGGCAATAAGTTGGGTCATGTCTTCCTCCACCAAACTGAATAATTTCAGCCTAGTGAGGACATGGTGATACCGCCAGCATCTTTTCAGATGGTGTGTTGCACAAGCTATGTTCAGGAACGGTCAGCGTGGAAGAGATTAAGCCGTTGTGTCGACAGAACCGCCCGCGTTTGGCGCACTCTCGGCTTTGGCAACGCCAACGCGCGCGGCACGTAACAGACGATCACCGATCATATAGCCTACGTCGACGACCTGCACGATGGAGCCGCCTGGTTGACCTGTGCCAGGGACCTCAAACAGGGCTTCATGCACGTTGGGGTCAAATTTTTCGCCCAGTGTAGGGCTTACGGGCACGATGCCATTTTGTTCAAACGCGCCGAGAAGAGACCGTTCAGTCATTTCAATGCCTTCGACGATCGATTTTACAACTTCGTCGGAACCGTCTTTACGGTCGTCTGGCACGGCATCGACCGCGCGGCGCATATTGTCGGCGACGGGCAGCACATCGCGGGCAAATTTGGTCGCGCCAAATTTTCCAGCATCAATTTTTTCACGCTCAGAGCGGCGGCGAATGTTTTCAACTTCTGCGGTGGCGCGCAATAACCTGTCTTTTAGCTCCGCATTTTCAGTGACGAGAGCGGACATCGCGTCTGCAATTTTTTCTTCTTCCGTGCGCTCATCTGTAACTTCTGCTTCTTCGCTCAAAGGCGCACCCGCGTCATTGGCAGCAGCCGCTTTTGCCAGCAGCTCGTCGGCCTGTGCCTTTAGCTCCTGAGGGGTAGGACGCCGGTTTTCTTCTTCGCCATTGTTCTGCTTATCTTGGTCGCTCATTACTCAATTCCTAAAGTACGGATCATCAGATATGCGGCAAGGCCCATGGTCCAAGGTCCAAGGACTATGACAATCTGGCTCCGACAAAACATTTAAGGGAGAAATGGCCCGTCGCGCACTGGAAGTCAACCGTCAGCGTAACAGGCGGCCCACAACGCGGGCGGTATAGTCCACCATGGGGATAATGCGGGCATAATTAAGGCGTGTCGGCCCGATGACCCCAAGAACCCCAACCACTCTGCGACTTTCATCCATAAAAGGGCTGACAATGACGGAGGAGCCAGACAGTGCGAAGTGCTGGTTCTCTGACCCGATAAACAGGCGCACGCCTTCAGCTTCCTGAGCAAGACCAAGCAATTGCACCAGATCGGCCTTATTTTCCAGCTCTTGGAACAAAAGCCGGATCCGCTCCAAATCCTCCATGGCGCTGACATCTTCCAGAAGCCGCGATTGCCCGCTGATTATGAGCGAGCGTTGAAAGGGATCTGAAAGTTTCTTGTCCGACTGTTCTTTTTGGTCCCCGGACCAGACGGCAAGACCAGCTTCCACCACACGTTGGGTGAGGTCAGAAAGTTCGGCTTTCCGGCTATCAATCTCTTCCTGAATGACTTGTCGGGCGTCCCCCATGGTGCGACCACGAAGCCGTGCATTGAGAAAATTTGTAGCTTCAATCAGGGCCGACGGGGTGAGCCCGCGCGGCACATCGATCATGCGGTTTTCAACGGTTTCATCTTCCGATACCAACACAACCAGGGCGCGCCCATTGTCCACTGCAACAAACTCAATATGTTTCAGCGGCTGATCAATTTTGGGGGCCAGCACTAGTCCGGCACAATGAGACAGGCCGGAGAGCAATTGGCTGGCGTCCTTCAAGACATCTTCAACGCTGTTGGCCGTGTTGGAGCGCGCCACCTGGCTTTCAATGGTGCGGCGTTCATCCACCGTCAGATCGCCTACTTCCAGCAGGCCATCCACAAACAGGCGAAGCCCTGCGTCTGTTGGCAGGCGTCCGGCACTTGTGTGGGGCGCGGCCAATAATCCAAGCATTTCCAGATCCGACATCACATTGCGCACCGTGGCGGCAGACAGGGTGATGGGCAGGTTTTGCGACAAAAAGCGCGAGCCGACAGGCTCTCCGGTCTCGAGATAGGTTTCCACGACACGCCGCAATATTTCGCGCGAGCGTTCGTTTAAGTCTTTTACTGCCGGCATCAAAAACCCAATACACGAGAAGGAGACAGGCCTTTATAGACCCTAACTCCCTGAAAACTGTAGGAAATCTGATTTTTTGGAGATCCACAGCCAAATTTAGGAAGCGCTAGCTCGATCTTCAATCGCACAAAGTGATTTTGCCACAAAGCTGGACGGGCAACGACTTCCCGCGCTATGACCGGAGCACCAAAATTGATCCCAATTGTTGCCCATCCCAAATAGAGGTTTCTCACTTGAGCATTACCCGCCCATCTGGCCGCGCGTTTCCTGAAATGCGCTCCGTTTCGTTCGAACCCGGCTTTTCAAAAAGCGCTGAAGGATCGTGCATGGTTCGTTTCGGCGATACCCATGTTTTATGCACAGCCAGCCTCGAAGAGCGCGTGCCGCCTTGGCTGCGCGGTGGGGGAAAAGGCTGGGTAACAGCCGAATATGGCATGCTGCCCCGCTCCACCAATGACCGCATGCGCCGTGAAGCAACGGCTGGCAAACAGTCTGGTCGCACCCAGGAAATCCAGCGCCTCATTGGTCGGTCCCTGCGCGCTGTGGTGGACATGAAAGCGCTCGGCGAGCGCCAGATCACGGTGGATTGTGATGTCATTCAGGCAGATGGCGGCACCCGCACCGCCTCAATCACAGGCGCATGGGTTGCCCTTCACCAGTGCTTTGAGTGGATGAAGACACGCAACATGATCGACATCTCCCCCCTGACAGACCATATCGCAGCTATTTCCTGTGGTATTTATCAGGGCGTACCCGTGAGCGATCTTGATTATGCTGAAGACAGCACTGCGGACACGGACGCCAATTTTGTGCTCACCGGCAAAGGGGGCATCGTGGAAATTCAGGGAACAGCCGAACAAGAGCCTTTCTCAGAAGAAAACTTCCTTGATCTGCTAAAACTTGCCAAAGGCTCCTGCGCAGAATTGTTTGAGCTGCAGAAGCAGGCGGTTCGGTGACACCGCGCTCGCTCAAGGGTAAAAAACTCGTGGTCGCAAGCCACAATCCGGGCAAAGTGCGCGAGATCGCCGCTCTAATGAAACCATTTGGTATCGAAACGGTGTCGGCGGGGGATCTTGGCCTGCCAGAACCAGAAGAAACCGGCCGGACGTTCCGCGCCAATGCCGAGCTCAAAGCCCGTGCGGCGGCCAAGGCATCTGGCTTGATCGCGCTGGCAGATGACAGTGGCTTGGCTGTCACAGCACTGGGCGGTGATCCAGGGATTTATTCCGCACGCTGGGCCGGAGAGGCCAAGGACTTTGGCCTGGCCATGCAAAAGGTGGAAGACGCCCTGCAGGCAAGTGGCAGTGCGGATCGGTCCGCGGCTTTCATGTGTGGCTTGGCGGTGGCATGGCCAGACGGTCCTGTGGATTATTTTGAGGGTACAGTCAAAGGCCGGTTGGTTTGGCCCCCGAGGGGCAAAAACGGCTTTGGCTATGATCCGGTCTTTGTGGCTGAAGGCGATGAAATCACTTTCGGGGAAATGGACCCGGATGCTAAGCACGCCATATCTCATCGGGCAGATGCTTTCAGGCAATTGACACATGCCCTCCTCAACAGCTGATCTCACACAAGACGCCGGATTCGGCATCTATGTGCATTGGCCATTTTGTCAGTCCAAATGTCCCTATTGTGATTTCAACTCGCACGTCATGCGCGGTGTGGATCAGGCGCGGTATGCAAGTGCCTTGGTGCGCGAATTGGAACACATGGCGGACATGGTCGAGCGCCAATACGTCACCAGTGTTTTTTTTGGCGGCGGCACACCCTCTCTGATGGAACCAAAAACCGTTGAGACAATCCTCAGCGCCATTGATCGCCTCTGGGGCATTTCACAAGGTACGGAAATCTCACTAGAAGCAAATCCAACAAGCGTTGAAGCCGACAATTTCAAAGCCTATGCCAAGCTCGGCATCAACCGTGTCTCCCTTGGCGTGCAGGCGCTGAACGATGTTGACCTGAAATTTTTGGGACGCCTTCACACCAGTGAGGAGGCCCTGCATGCCATCGAATTGGCGCGCACGCATTTCCCGCGCCTCTCCTTTGATTTGATCTACGCCCGCCCCGGTCAGACGCTTGGCGCATGGGAAGCAGAACTCAAGCGCGCGATTGGTTTTGCTGTCGATCATCTCTCGCTTTACCAGCTGACGATTGAAGAAGGCACGCCCTTTTTTGAACTGCAGGGTCGTGGTGCTTTCAAGATCCCCTCTGAAGATGACGCGAGCGATCTTTACGAAGCCACACAAAGCATTTGCAGTGAGGTTGGTTTGTCCGCCTATGAAGTATCAAACCACGCAAAGCCCGGCGCCGAGTGTCGGCATAACCTCACCTATTGGCGGTATGGCGATTACGTGGGCGTGGGGCCGGGCGCCCACGGACGCCTGAGTGCAGCTGAAGGCAAGCTCGCGACTGTGACAGAACGCATGCCGACAAAATGGCTGGCTCAGGTTGAGAAAATCGGACACGGCCTTGTTGAGCAGGAAAGCGTTGCGCCTGAAAACTCAGCCGAAGAAATGTTGATGATGGGGCTACGCCTCAATGAAGGTGTTTCCCTAAAACGGTTCGAAATGCTCAGTAAACAGAAGATAGATACTGAGCGCTTGGGCTTTTTTGCAGAGAAAAACCTGATCACCCTAACCGGCGATCGCTTGTTTGCCACTCCTGCGGGCCGCCTTGTCTTAAACCGTTTGCTCGGTGAACTGTTGGCTTAACCCGCTGGGAAGTCTGGTTGGTTTTCAGGTGCCGCGGCAATGAAGGCCGGGTGCGCATTGCACGTATCAACGATGGCGGCCAGGCGCGGGTAGGGGCTGAGGTCAAGTCCAAGGGCCCGGTAATTTTCATACTGCGGCACCAAAAAAAGATCCGCGACACACGGCTCGCTTGCAAAGCAATAAGGCCCAGCTGTCCCTGTGCGCTCGATCATTTCATTGAGTGCATAAAGGCCCTTGTCGGCCCAATGGATGTACCATTTAGCAACCGCCTTCTGGTCTAGCTCCAGCTCTTGTCCAAGATATTTGATCACCCGCATGTTGTGGAGCGGATGCATGCCCGCCGCCACTGTCATGGCAAAGCCACGCACATAGGCTTTGTCTTTTGGGTCTTTGGGGTAGAGCGCGGGCTCAGGATGCAGTTCATCCAAATAATCGATGATGGCCAGGGACTCGTTGAGAACCGTGCCGTCATGTTCAAGTGCTGGAATGAGGCGCATCGGATTTATTTTTCCATAGGCCTCACTCAAATGTTCTTCCGCAGGCGGTGCAATATCAACGGACACATAGTCGAAGGGAATGTTCTTGAGGTGAAGCGCGATGCGCACCCGGCGCCCGGCGGAGTTCGCATGGGAGTTGTGAAGACGGTAGGTCATGAAATTCTGCCCCTGTTCAAAAAGTCGCGTGAGCCTAACGCGGCACCGGGTGGGGTCAAGAGAACCAACACATGGTCAGACCGGCGATTGGCTTAGACGATGGATTGCCGTTCAGAACATGGGTTGAGGCACAAAGCTCGCCGGGGCGGGGTCGATAACACGCGGCCCATTGCGACCAACTTCCAGAACCGCGAGGCCGCGTTCGTTGCGCCCGTCGGGCAGGAAGCGGAATATGCCGTCAACGCCGGCAAAGCCATCCGGGTTGCTCAAAATCTCGTCCGTAAAACGTTGTCCGGGCATGCGCGCGGCCAGGGCTGAGGCGAGGCTCGTTGCGTCATACCCAAGGCTGGCGATGCGTGGTGGCTGGCTGCCGAAGGCGCGGGCGTAGCGGCCTTTGAACGCGTTGCTGGCGTCATTTGGTGGTGCCGCATACCAGGCACCCACAAGGCTGGGTTCGCGACCAAGGGAGGCATCATCCCATTGCCCTGTCCCCAAAAACCGAACTTTGCGCGGATCAACATCGAAGTAGGGCAGCAAGGGCGCGACGGAGCGCAGTTCATTGCCCCCCACCGGCACAAAGACGGCCTGGAAGGGAACATCGCCAAATGTTTCAAACCCATCAAGCCGCGACAGAGCCGCGAGGCTTTCAGGATCGCCAGCGTCTTTCAGGCGCGTCTTTTCCCGTGCCAACGCGCGTTTGCGAGCATCGTAATTGGCCAACCGTCTGGCAGGGTCAAACATGCCTTCAGCAGAGCCCGGATAGGTTTCGATCGCATGAACTTGACCAGCGCGCGCCGTCACCGCATTTGTGAAAGCGCTGGCCATGCGGCGACCATATTCATTTTGCGGCACCAGACCGGCAAACACATTGAGGCCCTGCAACATGGCATAATCAACAACACGGGCGACATCCTGGTCAGGCAGGAAGGAAAGCAAATAGACCCCATTGCCTGAGACATCCGTATCCGTTGAAAAGGCGATGACCGGAATATTGCGTTCAGCCGCGATCGGGCGAACAGCACTTGCAGATCCGGAGAAGAGAGGCCCTAAAATCAGTTCCGCCCCTTCTTGCACAGCTTCCCGCGCCGCGCCTGCGGCACCTGACGGTGTGCCGCGCGTGTCTTTAGGGATCAGAAGAACATCGGGATTGCCGAATTCAAAGAGTGCCAGCTGTGCAGCGTTAAACAGAGCATCGGCAACGGAGCGAACGGATGATTGCTGAGCACTGAGCGGCAACAGGATCGCAATGCGAACGGGCTCGCGTTCTCCCATGTGGGGAGGACGCAGGAACAAGTCGACGTCCATCGGTATTTCAGAACCGGGTCGCGGGGTGACCTCAATGGGTGTTGTGGGGCCGCGGGGGCTTGGCGGGGCGTTCTGACTAGAGGCACAGGCGCTCAACAAAAGCGCTGTGGCGAAAATAACGGCAAGGTGTGCGGAATGTCCCAAACGGTAGGTCGACAAACTTCTTCCCCTCAAAGCGATGGGCGACGAGATGATAATCTCATGGCCGCGATAGTTCAGATCAAACATGATTTATATTGGCAACTTATACAGAAATTACCGGCAAGAGCGGCGATTTTGTGGCAAGAGCACATGTCCCATAGACAAACAGGTGGCCTGCGCGGCACTTTGGCAACATGAAAAACACCCTGACACCCGGCCTTTATGTCATCGCCACGCCGATTGGTAATGCGCGGGACATAACGCTGCGCGCCCTTGATGTGTTGAAAGAGGCTGATTTGGTCTTATGCGAAGACACGCGCGTAACCTCCAAACTCTGCGCCATTCACGATATTCGAACGACCCTGCGGCCCTATCACGAGCATAATGCGGCAACAGAACGTCCCAAAGTGATCGCCAAGATCGAAGAAGGCGCCATCATCGCGCTCGTCTCTGATGCCGGGACACCTCTGATCTCAGACCCTGGGTATAAACTAGTGCGCGATCTGGTGGAGGCGGGGCTGCCCGTAACGACTTTGCCAGGCGCCAGCTCCGTTATGGCCGCGTTGACGATTGCAGGCTTGCCAACAGACAGGTTTCTTTTTGCAGGTTTTCTGCCCCCAAAGCAGGCCGCCCGGCGCAGTGCGTTGACCGAGTTGCGCGATGTGCGTTCAACTTTGGTCTTTTTGGAAAGCCCACGCCGTCTTGCGGTCTGTCTGGCGGATATGGACGTGGCGTTGGGAGAGCGTCAGGTGGCTGTGGCCCGTGAAATCACCAAAAAATTTGAGGAAGTGCGTCGCGGCACAACAGCAGAGCTTGCTGTCCATTATGCTGAAATTGACGCGCCAAAAGGCGAAGTGGTCATTGTGGTTGGTCCGCCGGGCGAGACTGACATCATGGATGAAACCGCATTGCAAGACATGCTGCGCAAAGCGATGGAGGCACATTCGCTAAAAGACGCGGTGGCGGCTGTCACAGATGCCACGGGCATGAAACGGCGCGATGTCTATACGCGCGCGTTAGAGCTCTCAAAGTCGGATGATTGATGTAAATGGCCGTACAAAACCGTAAGCAAAGAGGAAGTGCCGCCTATAAGCGCGGCCTTTGGGCGGAGCGGTTGGCGGTCTGGTTGTTGCGTGCCAAACTCTATCAAATCCTAGGCCAGCGCGTGCGAACAGCCGCGGGAGAAGTTGATATTGTGGCGCGTAAAGACGACTTATTGATCATTGTTGAGGTGAAGGCCCGACGATCTTACGAGGACGTTGTTGAAGCCGTTCAAACAAAACAAAAGATCCGCCTTGTTCGGTCAGCCGAAATTCTTCATGCGCAATTTGCGCAAGCAGAAAAAGACTTAGGCGTTCGCTTTGACGTTATCCAAATTGTTCCTAGAAGATGGCCAATCCATCTACGCGACGCCTGGCGGCCTTAGGTGTGACCAAAACACGTGTTACCAATAGATATCCGAAGCGATTCGTTTTGCGTGACAGGAGCTCTTACTATGCCAGTCCAAACGGATAGAATTTTTATGTTCGCCAAGCAGGGGCGATGGGCTGTTTGTCTGGGTGCCGTGCTTTTAAGCGGTTGCACACTTCCGGGCACGCTCATTGGCGTCGGCGCGACGGCTGGCATTGCCGCCGCGGAGGAGCGCGGTGTTGAAACCTCTATCGATGATTTCAAAATTGATCTAGAAATCAAACGCCGCCTGATCGACGAAGACGACGCTCTGGTCACCATGATCTCCACAGAAGTCCACGACGGCAGGGTTTTGCTGACGGGCATTGTCGATACGCCTGAAAACCGGATTTTTGCCAATCGCGTGGCATGGGAAACAACGGGCGTGAATGAAGTCATCAACGAACTGCGTGTTGCCGGTGATGGAAGCATCATGCAGGCCTCAAAAGACATCTTTATTTCCACGGAGCTTCGGGCCCGTATCATGGGCGACAGAGACGTGAAGGCCATCAATTATTCAATCGAAACCGTTCGCGGCACTGTCTACCTGTTAGGCATCGCGCAATCGTCTGACGAGCTAACCCGGGTCGTCAATCATGCGCGCAATGTTTCGGGTGTGCGCAACATTATCCCTTACGTTCGCATCAAGACACCTGACACGGCTCCAGACACGGCCCCAGACAAGGTTACTGACACGGCAAACAACCAGACGATCTAGCTGCTTGTTGCCAAGAACAGACAAGAACAGCACAAATTGCTGCGATCCCAAGCGCCATTCCCGCCACCGTGGGCTTGCCTTCGGGAGCTTCGCCCCCCATCTTGCCTCAAACGACATATGATTGCCGTTGAGAAACGGCCACCGTCACTCACGGTGCAGACTGACAGGAAGCCAATGCCATGAGCCTTAATGTGACGATCCAGATGGACCCGATTGACGCCATCGACATTGAGGGCGATTCTACTTTCGCCATG
>Ga0222662_1001324_pt1 | contig 12377 bp, 13 predicted proteins | sample AntAcemetagen600_FD_179821 | JGI IMG/M metagenome (GOLD analysis project Ga0222662, IMG submission 179821) | Saline water microbial communities from Ace Lake, Antarctica - #600 | ecosystem: Environmental > Aquatic > Non-marine Saline and Alkaline > Saline | place: Antarctica: Ace Lake...
GGCCGAGACGCCCGATCTCTTCGTCGCTTCCTCGTCGCGCATCCCGATGCGCTTCCTCATCACTCCTCGACCTCGAACGCCTCGCCCCCACCGCGCTCGCTCGCCTACGCGCTCCAGGCTCCTAGCCAGTCCTCATCCGAAGACGGCTTGGAGCTGCTCCTGCCAGGCGATCAAGCGCCCGCCTTGGTCGTAGAGCTTGCCGATGGCGGTGCAGTAGCCGTGCTCGGCGGTCACGGTGTCGTACCGCATGAAGGAGAAGTCGCCGGGCTGGCTCTCATCAGGGGCGCAGAAGTGCGCGGTCCACGCGATGGTGGATGCAGGCGCAGGCTGGCTGAGGTTCTGGAGCACGGGGGCGGGCAGCACGTCGAGCAGCGCGAGGATGCGCTCGTAGCCCCGGGCGGCCGGCTCGGTGAAGCGCATGTGCGAGGCCACGGTGCTTCCTTCACTTGAGGAGAACGGCACGCCGCCCTCGGCCCAGCGCATGTCCATGCACTGGATGAACTCGGGTGTGATGCCGGGGAGGTAGGGGAAGCGCGGGAGGCCGTGCACCGCAGGCACCACGACCGGCTCTGCGCGCAGCATCAACTCGCTCGGCCGGTCCGCGCCGAACACGCCCTGGACCCGCACGCGCGCCGTCCCCGCCTGGGAGATTTCCGCCTCGGCGAACGCCACCGACTTGCCCGCCCGCAGCACCCGAGCGGTCATCGTCACCGGCTCGCTGGTGACCGGCCCGAGGAAGGTCGTGGTCACGCAGCGGGGCGTGCGGTCCGGCTCCACCAGCGTGCGCATGGCCCGCAGCGCCGCCGCCGCCAGGATCCCCCCAAACGCACCGCGACCCTGCATCCATTGCGGAGGCAGGGTCATGGTCCAGGCGTCCCCTTCGGGGGACCAGTCGGTCACTTCGTCAAACGTCATGGGGGCGCTCCTCAGCGAACCAGTCTGGCTCACCGAGAAGCACCCCGCAGACGCTCAGGCCAACAGAAGCGTGAAGGCTAGAGCGGGCAGATCTGGTAGGGCGCGACCCACGGGCCACCGGGGAAGACGGTCAGCCCCTCAAAGCAGCCGCCGTCCACGCCGACTCCCTCGAAGTCCGCGACGAGCTGGCTGCCGTCCCAGTACTGGAAGTTCAGGGTGTCGGGCGTGGGCTGCTGCCAGAGCCCGGTGATGCTGGTGGCCATCGAGAAGGTGATGGTGCCGTCCGTGTTGTAGTTGGCGTCGTGGGTGGACAGGGATCCCGGCGAGAGCTCGCACTCGTAGAACGAGCTGAGTCCCTGGCCGGTGCAGTGCCAGTTCACCATCGTCTGCGGCGCCCCCACCGCCACCGTGTAGTAGAGCTGGCTGGCGCTGGCCGAGTCGCTGTTGTTCGACAGGGTGTTCTCGCTCGAGGTCGTCGACGCGCTGACGGTGATGTCGAGCGGCGCCGCGCTGTACGGCAGGGCGATGTCGAACGAGACCGTGGTGCTCTTGTTCTTGCGGATGCGGCCCAGCGAGCAGACCAGCTCGGTGCCCGACTGGGAGCAGCGGCTGTCGAACGCGCCGACCACGCCCATCACGAACACACTCGGGCTCGTGTTGGTCTCGGGCAGCTCGATGGAGAGCGAGACGTTCGAGGCGTTGCGGTTGCCGACATTGGCGACCACCACGTCGTAGCTGCTGACGTCATCGACCAGCTGGGCGGCCGGCGAGTACAGCGTGACGTCCAGGTCCGACTTCGCGAACGCAGGGGTGGCAGACAAGATCGCGGCAAGGCCAAACAGGACAGATACGGTCTTCATGGGAACCTCCTCCAGGAGCGACAAGGACCTCGGACTGTGCCGAGGGGGTCACCGCGCTCCGGGCCCTCCCCGTCCCGCGGCCACCCTGCGTCGCTCGAGCCTGTTTGTAGGAGAAGGGGGCGGGGTTGGGATCTGAACGATCTCTAAAACCGGCGAGACGTCGTGCGTTCGGCTGACTGGGAAGTCAGTCGAGCCAGAGCTTCAGCTCCAGATCGAAGCGGAACGGTTCGCAGAACGGCCGATGCGCCGCGCAGAGCTGCTCCCGATCCTCTGAGGCCTCGGTCACGTAGCCGGTTGCGTAGTTGCGATGCACCTCCGGGCTGAACACCCCCGGCTTTACGTCCACCACATAGAGCCCCCACAAGACCACGGCCGCCCAGGCCGCCATGTGGGCGGGGTTGCGATGGGCAGTCAGGTGGTCGTTCACTGCCTTTGGGAGGGCCCGCGCCCACCGGTCGAACTGCGGCACCAGGGCGTTGACGATGGGGATGGGCAGCACCTTGGCCCAGTAGTCCATCCCCACGGCCATGGTCAGCAGGATCCCCGCGAAGTGAATGCCGGCGCCGAGGAAGAGCCCGTAGAGCACCCGACCGCCGCCGGTGCGCGGGATGGTCGACGGGTCTGTCGCCAGGGCGAGGATGATGATGAGCACCGCGGGGTAGTAGGGCGACAGGAGCTGCCAGCCGGTGATGGGCTGAAGTCCGCCGAGCATCAGCGCCGCCGAGATGCTGACGAGCACGATGGGCACCCGCAGCTGCGCGATGAGCACTGCAAGCACGATCACCTCGATCATGCTCGGGGGCAGCGCGAGCTGCTGGGCGATGTCGTCGTACCCGAACCACTGAGGCATCAGCAGGTACAGCACGCCCACGAAGGCGAGGCCGAAGGCGGACGGGTTGAAGACGTGGCGTCCGTCGCGCACCAGCGACTTGCTCGCCAGACCGACCATGACCACGACGAAGCCGAGCCACTGATCGGCGCCTCCGAACCACACGAAGAGGTTGGCGCTGAGCACCACGGGCAGCGGGGCAAAGCTGGCGCGCCAGCGGTGGTGCACGGCCAGGCTCCACAGCGCGTCGAATGCGAAGGCAAACAGGAGCTGAGCCAGCAACACCGGCAGGTGCTCGCGCACACCCGCCCAATACAGGGACCAGTACGTGTACACCGCCACCTGGATGGCGACGGGCAGCAGGTGGGTGGCGACGAGGCGGCGGGAGAACGCGAACGGCCGACGCCGACGCCAGCGGGCGAGTCCGGTGGCCAGGGCTGCGAGGAGCAGGACGAGCGCTGGGAAGAGGAGTTGCACCCGCAGGCTCGCTGCGTGTTGTTCGGTGCCCAGCAGCGCCGTGACCCAGGCCACCCCAGCTGCGCCGCTCTCGGTGCGCAACGCCCGGCGTCGGCTCGAGCTGTCGGTCGAGCCGTCGGCCGCCGCCTCGGGGGTGCGTTGGCCCACCACAATGTAGAGATCGCCTGCATCGTGACGGGCGATGCTGCGCTGGGCGGCGAGGAGGTGCGCGGCGACCACAGGGTCCCCGGAGAGGTCGTGCACGACGAAGAGAAAGCTCGCGCTGCGGGTCGGCGGATCGGTGGGGGGAGGCGCGCGGGTGAAGGGGGTGAACGCCTCTGGCGACGGGGTGAGCACCAGACGGGCGACCGCAGCGCCGTCCTCTCCGTCGGCGATGCGACGTAGCGAGTAGGTGATGGCGTCGCCGTCGATGCGGATGAGGTCGAACTGGTAGCCACCATCGAGCTCGGTGGCGTATCCAATGTCGGCGATGAGGGCGATGACGCCCAGGGCGCTGTCCGGCGGGAGCGCGACGCTGTCCGCGGCGTTGGCCGGTCGCGGGGCCATCGCCAGGAGAGCGAGGACCGCGAGGAGGCTGAGGAGGGGCGCGGCCACGCGGGTTCTCATGGCGGCATCGTAGCGAACGCGAGGAGTTGTGATTCGGCCAGCCTCTGCATATAGTTAACCCTATCGTTAACCAAACTGGAGACCTCATGGCCATCACCCCTCCCCACCAAGCCGTCGTTCCGTCATTGGCCTATGCCGATGCACCCGCCGCCATCACCTTCCTCGTGCAGGCCTTTGGGTTTGAGGAGATCTATCGACTCGCCATGCCCGACGGGCAGATCGGCCACGCGGAGCTCAAGCTCGGGGACAGCACCATCAACGTCGCCTCGGTGTACGAGTCGATGGGCTTCGCCTCGCCGCTGGACCTGCCGGGCTGCGCAATGCAGCTCGCCTGCTGGGTCCCCGACGTGGACGCGCACTACGCGCAGGCGGTGGCGGGCGGCGCGACGGTCGCGGGCGAGCCTGAGGACCAGCCCTATGGGGCGCGCATGTACCGCGCCGTGGATCCGGGCGGGCACCGGTGGACCTTCGCGACGTACACCAAGCTGATGAGTCCGGACGAGATCAGCGCTGCCTACGGCATGTGATGGGAGCCCAGGCACGCATCGACCGCATCCTGCACGCCCTCGCCGAGCCCACGCGGCGTGCAGTGGTGGACCTGCTACGCGACGGGCCGCTGCGCGCCGGTGCCCTCGCCAGCGGGCTCGGTGCCAGCCGCCCGGCGCTGAGTCGGCACCTGAGGGTGCTTCGAGAGGCGGACGTCATCGAGGAGGTGCGCCCCAAAGGCGACGGCCGCGGCCGCCTCATCCACCTGCGCGCGGAGACTCTGGGCGAGGTCCAGGATTGGGTCAGCGAGGCCCAGAGCTTCTGGAGTGCGCGCGCACGCGGGTGACGCTGACGCCGGATGCATCGCACCTCGGCCACCTCGCCCGTCAGAGCCGGACACGTCGCCTCCGGTCTCGCAGGAACCGGCGTCGATCTCCCACTGCGCGCGGAGGGACCCGGTCGGGGGCGGTGGTGACGAAGACCCACACCTGATGGCCTCGTGCTCGCCGGGTGTCCCATCCGGCCGGGCGACGACGATGACGACGACGACGACGACGACGTCGACGGGGATCCGCCAGTCATCCTCAGCTTCGCGCCTGCGGACGGCGACGACGATGTCCGCCAGGACCTCCCGTATGTCGCGGTCGCGATGAGCGAGGAGATCGACGAGTCCACCCTGGACGGTGCGATCGGATTCGAAGGGCCGACGGGCGGACTCGGGTTCACGGTGACCACGGACGGCACCACCATTCAGGTGCGCCCCGATACCAACGTCGGTATCGCCTCCCTCGTGGTGCTCACGTTCTCCGAGCCGATCGACCCGGACTCGGTCACCGACTCCTCGGTGCGTGTGCGGCCGCTCGAGCCGGTCGATGGCGTGACCTACGGCCCCTCCGACTGGCTCCCGGGTCAGCTCACCTCAGGGCCGACCACCGTGACCTGGATCCCCGAGCGCGGCTCCCTTCAGGAGTACGAGACCGAATACGTCGTCACCGTCGACGGAGTGACGGACCAGGCAGGGAATCCCGCGGTCTCGTCGCCTGTCACCTTCCGCACCCTGTTTCTCGATGAGGACCGGTACTACCGGGTGCACAGCGGCCAGTTCCACACGGCGATCCATACCTACGCGAGCGGGCCGGCCTACGCGAATCTCACGGCCCCCTCTTCCTCCAACCCCCGCGGCGACTGGCGCTTGTCGGCCGTGGGCGACGGGCTGTGGATGCGCAACGATGGAACTCCCGACAACCAGTACCTCGCCGGCGGCAACTTGGCCGGGATGGCGATTCTGGATGGGGACGGGGGCGACCCGGACCAGCGCTGGACAGTGACCCGGGACGGGAGCCGCACCGACTCCGAGTTCCAGCCGCACCAGAGCCCTGGGCTGTATGCCCTGACCAACAACGACCTGGGCCTCAGCTATGGGCTCGGGGTATGGGACAACGGCTGGTCGGAGCTGGTCGTCGGCATGGAGGAGCGCGGCTGGCTCGACCAGAAGTGGTACTTCCAGCGGCGGGGCGAGGTCAACCCGTAGAAGCGCCACCCGCTGGCGAGCCTCGGCGCCCCCGGTGCTGCGTGCCGCGACCTGCGGTGATGAACAGCGCCCGGCAAGGCTCGCTGACGTCGGCGGTGTGCCACGTGCCCCGGGGCACCACGGCGGTCTGACCTTGCGCCAGATCGACGCGCTCCACGCCGTCCGGCGTCTCCAAGAGCAGCGTCATCCGCCCGCTCAGAGTCGAGACGACCTCGTCGCCGTCGGGGTGCATCTCCCAGTACTCCCAGTCTGCGCCGTACTCGAACGTCATCACCATGCGGCCGCTCTGGAGATCCTCGCGTTGGTCCAGCGTCTGCCAGAAGTCGGGACCCACCGGGACCTGAGTGGCCGCGCGCTCCTCGCCGAGGTGCAGGTAGGTCGAGGTGAGGTCAAAGGTCGCGGTCATGGGAACTCCTGGCTTGACGCGGGCGCGATGTCGGCCATAATACAGGCGTGCTGCCCCTAGCCCAACGACCCAGATCCCGAGCCCGCGCCGCGTTCGCCGTGCTGCTGGCGCTGTTCTGGGCGTGGTCGGTGGGGGAGTCGGCCCAGCACACGCTGGAGAGTCAGCACGTCCATTGTGACGAGCATGGCGTGCTCGAGGACCTCGCATCCACCAGCGCCCATGGAGATGACTCCCCTGCGGTCTCCGCGGACGCCAACACCACAGAGGACGGCCACGCCGCCTGCGTTCATGGGGTCCCCTGCCGGGGGTCCAGCGCCGCTCTCGCGCCGCCGGCCTCCTGGTCGATCGCCCCGCCTGCGCCCCAGGTCGAGCCACGCCACGTCTCCCCGGTCCCGCTCAGCGACGCCCCCCGGGGCCCGCCCTTGCTCGCCCTCGCCGCCAAGACCTCCCCTCCCTGCCTCGCCTGACCGCCACGCGCCGGCTTCGCCGTGCGCTCCGCGATCCGATCCGCCTCCGCGGGTCCCCCTCAGGCCGAGGACCTCATGGTCTCCTTTCGAACCGCATGGCTTCTGCTGTGCTTGCTGCTGCCCGGCTTGGCGCTCGCCCAGTCCGATGACGACGACTCCGCCGACCCCGACGACGACGCGGCACAAGACACCTCGGACCCCGAGCAGCACGAGCACGTAGACGCCACCGTGGTGGTCGTCGCGAAGCGCGCCGCAGACACCGACACCCGCTCGCGGGTGGAGATCACCGAGACAGAGCTGGAGCGCACCACCGGCCAGGACGTCGCCGAGGCCATCTCCCAGGTAGCCGGCGTCACCGTCGCCCGGGGCAGCGCGGACTCGAGCAAGCCCGTCATCCGCGGCCAACACGAGCGGCGCCTGCTGGTCTTGTTTGATGGGGTGCGCCACGAGTCCCAGAAGTGGGGCGCGGACCACGCGACCGAGATCGACCCCTTCGCGGCGGGCGCCATCAGCGTCATCAAGGGCGCCTCCGGGGTGCGCTACGGACCCGACGCCATCGGCGGCGTCGTGCTGGTGGAGCCGCCGAAGCTGCTCTCGACGCCCGGCGTGGACGGCGTGCTCACGCTCGTCGGGGTGTCCCAAGGCTGGCGCCTCGCGGGCGCAGCGCGACTCGACTTCGCCCCGGCAAAGCTGCCCGGCTTTGTGGTGCGCGTGGAGGGCAACTACGGCCGCGGCTCGTCCTTGCGCGCGCCCGACTACGTGCTCGGCAACACCGGCTCCCAGGTCTGGAACGCGGGCGCCACCCTGCACTACCACCGAGGCGGCGTGCACCTGACCGCCAGCTACAGCCACTACGACCTGCGCGCCGGCATCTTCTACGGCATCGCGAGCTCCACGCCGGCCGAGTTCGCCTCCCGCATCGAGGCGGACACCCCCGTCGGCGCCGACTCCTGGACCGTGACCCCCGTCATCGACCGGCCCTACCAGAGCGTGTCCCACGACCGGGTCACCCTGCGCGGCGAGTTCTTCCTGGCGCGGGCGGGCACCCTCACCGCGACGTACGCCTTCCAGCACAACCACCGCCAGGAGTTCGAGCAAGTCCGCGCCTCGGTCACCGGCCCCCAATACGACTTCACCCTGCGCACCCACAGCCTGGATGTGTCGTTCGCGCACACCAGCATCCCCGTGGGCGCCGCGACCCTGCGAGGCGGGCTCGGCGTGTCGAGCTCGTTCCAGGAGAACGTGTTCGCCGGCATCCCTCTGGTGCCCAACCACCGCGCGCTCCAAGCAGGCGTGTTCGGGTACGAGCGGCTCTCGCTGCCTCGCCTCGATCTCGAGATCGGGGCTCGCTACGACCACCAGGGCCGGGCCTCGTTCCTGTCCGACTCGGCGTTCGCGCGACACGTCGGGCGCGGCACACTCAGCGCCGACGACTGCGAAGACACCGGGTCCGCGGCGCGATGCGGCCTCGCGTTCGACACCGGCTCATTGTCCGCGGGGCTCCTGCTGCACGTGGTGCCCGATGTCATCGACCTCAAGGTGGACCTGTCGTCAGCGAGCCGTTTCCCCAACGGCGACGAGCTGTACATGAACGGCTCGGCGCCCACGCTCCCGGTGTACGCGCTGGGAGATCCCGACCTGGGACCCGAGACCACCTGGGGCGTCTCGCCGACCCTGGGCCTGCGCCTACCGTGGCTGCACGCCGAGGTGTCCGCGTTCTTCTCCTACATCGACGACTACATCTACTTCGCGCCCGAGCTTGGGCCCCACGGCACGCCGGCCTTCGACGTCACCGTGCGCGGCGCATTCCCACGGTTCGGGTATCGGCCCGTGGACTCCTTGTTCTACGGGGTCGACGGCGGCTTCACCCTCGGCCCAGCGTGGCCGGTGAGCCTGCGCGCAGGTGGCTCGCTGGTGCGTGGCGAGGAGCTGGCGACGGGCTCTCCCTTGCTGTTCACCCCTGCGGACCGGCTGTCGGGCGGCGTGCGGGTCAACCCACCGCACGTCGGGCCGCTGCACGACGGCTACATCGAGCTGTCCGGCGAGTACGTGTTCCGCCAGCGTCACTCCAATGAGGCCGCCGACCTCGCCCCGGCGCCCGACGGCGCGTTCCTTTTGCGCGCGGGCATCGGCGCCATCCTGCACCTGCCCAACGAGAACGCCCTGCACGTGGGGATCGAGGGCAACAACCTGCTCAACACCCGCTACCGCGAATACACCAGCTTGCTGCGCTACTACGCCGATGAACCGGGCGTGGAGGTGCGGCTGCGGGTGCGCTTTGAGTTCCATCAACACCCCCGTGGGAGAACCCTCGATGACCCGTCCACTGTCCCTGATCCTGACCACCACCCTGATGAGCCTCTCCCTCTTCGGCTGTGAGGACGCCCAGAACCCCGACGATCTCAACGAGCAGGAGTTCATCACCACCGTCGAGCTGACGTTCTCCCCGTCCACCGGCGACCCGCTGGTGTTCGCGTGGACCGATCTGGAGGGTGACGGCGCGCCTGTGGTGGACACCGTGCAGCTGGCCGAGCTGGAGACCTATTCGCTGAGCGTGCGCTTCCTCAACGAGCTCGAAGATCCCGCCGAGGACATCACGGTCGAGGTGGCGGAGGAGAGCGCGCAGCATCAGGTGTTCCTCACCGGCGACGCGGTCCTGGGGCCGGCCACCGGCGCAGGCACCAACCCGCCGCTCGAGCACGCGTACGCCGACCAAGACGCAGCCGGACTCCCGATCGGGCTGAGCAACGACATCGACGTGATCGGCCCCGGCGGCGGAGACCTCGTGGTGACGCTGCGCCACCTCCCTCCCGAGAACGACGCCGCCACCAAGGTCGCGGGCCTCGCGGAGACCGTGGCGAGCGACGGGTTCGCGGCCATCCCCGGCGACACCGACGCCCAGGTCACGTTCCCCGTCTCGGTGCAGTAGCCTCCCCGCCGATGGACGCCCCCCGACCCCTGGACGCCGCCGCGCCGCTGACGCGCTTCCTGCTGCCGGCGGTGCTGGTGATCTGCTGGGCCGTGACCATCGCGGTGCACGTGCACTTCCGCCACGACTGGCCGGTGCTGTTGGTGTGGCTGGGGCTGCTCTTGCTGACCATGGGATGGGGCGTGGTCTCGCCCAGCCGCGACATCCTGGGCCCGGCGCGCAGCCGGTCGAGGAAGCCGGGCGCGGTGGCGCTGACGTTCGACGACGGTCCGGATCCCGAGACCACGCGAGCCATCGCCGCCATGCTCGACGACGTGGGCGCCAAGGGCACGTTCTTCGCCATCGGCAAGCGCGCGGAGGAGCATCCCGAGGTCCTGGCGGAGCTGGTCGCGGGCGGGCACCAGGTAGGACTGCACGGCTACGCCCATGACTGGAAGGCCATCGTGTACGGCCGATGGTTCCTGGACGATCTGCGCAGGGCCGATGAGGCGGTGCGGGCCGCGATCGGCAAGCACGCCCGGTGGTATCGGCCGCCGTTCGGTCTCGTGGCTCCCCCGGCGATGAACGTGCGCCAGCAGTGGGACCTGCAGGTCGCGGGCTGGTCGGTGCGCACGCTGGATGGGCGGATCGGCGACATCGCGCAGATCACCGCGACGGCGCTGACCGCGCAAGCCGGCGACGTGGTGCTGGTGCACGACGCGCCGCCCATCGACGGTCGGGAGCGGCGCCCGCCCATGCTCGATGCGCTGCCGGCGATCTTGGAGGGGCTGCGCGCCAAGGGCCTCGCCGTGGTGACAATGGCGGAGCTGTTCGGCGAGGAGGCGTTCTTCGCCCCCGGCGCGGTGGACGCGCAGCAGCGCGAGACCTTGAGGCACCGCGGGATCCATCTCGCCACCCGGGCGACGCTCGCAGCCCTGGTGCTCAGCGCTGGGTGGTACGCGGCGATGGGGATCTGAACGCCTCGCCGTTATACCCGCGAGGATCCCGCCCGCGACTGCCTCCTCCCGCAATCCCGAACGCGGATTCCGAAACTGAATAAAGTTTCATAGTATTGCGTTCCTCCCGCCGTCTGTTGCGTGCTGGAGCCCGGATTGGACCGACCATGCGCGCATCTGCACTGCCCCTCCTCTTCACGCTCCCCTTCATGTCTGGCTGCCTGTTGCTGATCGCCGAGCCGGCGTGCCCCAACGAGGGCTTCAGCGCGGACGGCACGTTGGTCTTCGACGGTCAGGAGCGAAGTCCGGTCCTGGACAACGCCTGGCTTGAGACCGACCCCACAGGCTCATGCCTCACCTCGGTGTTTGGCACGATGGAGTTCGGCCAGGGCTGCACGCTGTCGTTCGAGGCCGACGGAGACACCGACACCCTGGCGGTGTTCGACGTCTCCGTCTTTGGCGGCGAAGGCTGCGGGCTCCCCGAGGGCAACTGGCGGACGCAGGATCTGGGCGACAGCACGGTCACCGTGGACTACGGGGCGTTCGGCATCGGTGACGACGACTCGGTGTGCTTCGACGGCACGCTGACCGTGTCGCTGGACCTGGTGCTGGAAGACGACGGCGAGACAGTCGCCGTGTCCGGCGAGGCATCGTTTGACGGCATCGAGAAGGCCCACCAGGAGCCGAGAACCTGCGCGAACTGAGCGTTGGCAACGTGCCGGGGCCCCGGCGTGCCAGACTGCGAGGATGCGCTCGTCAACCTCCCTTACCGCGATGTTCCTCCTCCTGTGTCTGCCCCTCGGCTGCGAAGACAGTGGCCCGCTGGACGGCGACGTGCCGGACGATGACGACGTAGCCAATGACGACGACATCACCGGCGGCGACGACGACGACTCGGGCGACGGCGACGACGACGACGACGACGATGACGACGACGACGACGACGACGACGACGACGACGACGACGACGACGACGACGACGACGACGATGATGCGGTGGAGGTCCCCTGCGTGGGCCCGCGCACCTGGCTCACCGGCGACCTCGTCATCAGCACCGGCGTGGACATGGCGGGCTTCTGCGGCCTCTACGACGCCGTGGACGGCGACGTCCTGCTCGAGAACAACACCACCATCCTCAACCTGAACGCGCTGGACTGCCTGTGCGAGGTCACCGGCGACCTCGTCATCAACTCGGTCACCACGCTGGTCGATCTCACGGGTCTCGACAACCTGCAGGCGGTGGGCGGCGAGCTCAAGCTTGCGTCCATGACGGCGGCGGTGGGGTTGCCCCCGTTCACCTCGCTGGCGTCCGTCGGCTCGCTGAGCGTGCAGGACAACATCGCCCTGGTCGCCCTCGGCACCTTCGGGCAGACGTTCATCGGCCTCACCAGCGTGCCCGGGGACATCACCATCACCGGCAACATCGCGCTGCTCGGCGGCGGCGGCTTCCCGCTGCTCCCCGCCGTGGGCGGTGACCTTCGCTACCAGAGCAACGTGGCGATGCTGGGCATCGATGGATTCGACCAGCTCCTCACCGTCAGCGGCGACCTGACCGTGTCATCCAACACCGCGCTGCTGACCATGAACGGGCTGTTCTCGATCACGAGCATCGGCGGTGACTTCACGGTGCAGAGCAACCCGATCCTGTCCACGACCCTGCAGGTCGATCAGCTGCGCGACACCATCGGCGTGGCGAATATCGCCGGGGTGGTCACCATCAGCGGCAACGGCTTCTAGTTCCCGTCCGGGGGCGCGCGAGACGCCCGATCTCGTCGTCGACCTTCGGCGCCTGCTTGTGCGACGTACATGACTGTGCATGGAGGCTGGTCTGGTCAAGCTGGGTCACATCGCTCTGGACGGGACGAAAGTTCAAGCCAACGCCAGCAAGCACAAGGCGAACAGCTACGCGCACATGAAGAAGCTGGAAGAGCGGCTC
>Ga0222662_1001325_pt1 | contig 12367 bp, 8 predicted proteins | sample AntAcemetagen600_FD_179821 | JGI IMG/M metagenome (GOLD analysis project Ga0222662, IMG submission 179821) | Saline water microbial communities from Ace Lake, Antarctica - #600 | ecosystem: Environmental > Aquatic > Non-marine Saline and Alkaline > Saline | place: Antarctica: Ace Lake | collected...
CAACCAACCGCGATACCCCCAGCCAAATGGAGAAAACCTTCCAGGAAAAAGCGCCCATCTACCCAGGACCTTATCAATGAACTGCGCCGCGAACTTTGGGCAAAAGCCATACGACCAGAGATTTTAACCGACTTCGTTAACAAAACTAAGGGTGACACGAACTTGCTTAAATACGAACCAGACCTGTGCAGCTCACTCTTTGCTGCTACCGCATGAGTTCGAACGAACCAATCTCGAGAGCCCTTCTCCGAAGGGCCGCTTCTACATGTTCGAAGCGTTTAGGGATGGCGTGATTGAGGGTCAAAATTCGGATTTGAATGACAGGGAAATAGTGGCAACGAATAGCAGCTCCTATTTACGCCTCAAAACCCTTCATGCCCACTATCTGAAAGCCCTCCAGAAAGACCGAAGTCTGGTTCATCTAGGCGAAACCATGTAAACTACTTTTGTCTCCGCCCCGGACTGGCTGAGTATTTCTATGGACGGTACTCTATACCAGCCATTCACTTTTTCCGGCAGAAACGAAGGTATCCTGTGGTAGTCGCAGCTTGCTGCGGCCCGTGATGGAAAGGTCGGGGAGGCAGAGTGGGCCGGAGCAAGTTGTTGATGTCGCTTCGCTCGGTACCGACTACCACATACCGCCAATGATGGTAGATCGACCGTCTTCCACCTTCGGCATTCGGCCCGATTTTCTTAGTGTCTGCCAATCTGGTCATTTTTACCGGAAAAAGTCGGGCATTGGTATTAGCGGGATGCCGGCCGCGGGTGATGTGGGCGATGAGCAAATCGTCGTTCAAGTCACCTCGATCAGTGGGTCGGATCGAGCGCCATATAGTCTTTCTCTCGTCGATTAGGACGTCAGTGAGGCCTCTTTCAATGCGCTGGGAAGTTGAAGAGGCTACCTCGAATGTAATTCAGTATATTCGCTGATGCTACGGTGGTTTTCTTGGACTGGGTAGGGGGGGGGTATCGGGTGGTTTATTCTTGGATTTTCGGGTCGTGCAGGTGCCAAGCCATTCGTCTATTTGAACCGCTTTCCGAAGGACGGTTCTCAACGCTTTGCGTCGTGATTGCTTCTTCGATCAGGAAAGCGAATAAATGAAAACGCATTCGGCCAATGACATAAAAAAAGCCCCCGCATTGACGGGGGCTTTGTCTAAAATATTAGAGGAATTTTATTTTCGGCCTATGCCGAGCTCAGGCTCTGCGGCGACGGGCTACCAAGCCCAGGGCAAGGAGGCCGGAAAGCAAAGCGAAACTCGAGGGTTCGGGAACGAGAGAGAGGGTTTCGCCGGAGACACTGAAATTGGTCGCGAAAGGGTTGGCGTTTGAACCCTCGAAGTTCAAATCTCCGCCCGAATATAGCCCTTCGTAATAGGCTTGGTTAGCACCTGTTACGGTCAAGCTCATGAGGGACCCACTGAACCAATCGAGGGAAAAATTTCCTGCCAGAGAAGCCGCGCTAACGGATCCGGAACTAGTACCATCAAAGTTGAGGATTCCCGTTCCGCCTGCGAAACTCACAGTGTTTAGAGAGATGGAGCCACCGTTAAAGTTGGTGATTCCCCCCGAGCCATTGAAGCCTGCGTTTCCGAAATTTCCCAAAGACGTGAAGGCACCACCGCTGATAGTCAAAGTGCCTCCTGTGTTAAAGACGTTGTCTGTTGAAACAGTGACAGATCCGCTGAGCAAATTTAAGTTTCCGCCGCTGTTGATACTAAGCAAGCTATCTCCTCCACCGCCTGGAACCGCGACCCCAAAAGTGCCGCCATCGATGGTAAAGGTCTGACTTGTTCCCACAACCAAGCCACGTCTCGTCGCCCAGGTACCTCCCGTCATCAGATACGATCCGTTTTCGAAAGTGTAACCGCCACCGCCCTGACTATTTTGCGTAATATCTCCATCCGATTGCTCAATGTATAAGCCACTGTAGGTCACGCTTCCATCAACTGTGCCGTCGATTGCAATCGTTCCCGGACTGGCGGAGTTGGTAGGCAGAGTCGCCCCGCTCCAGTTGCTGGCCGTTCCGATATCGCCAGAGGTAGTTAAGGTTTGGGCTGTTGCACCGCGAGAAGTCTGGAGGAATTTTTTGGTTGTTTGGCGTGTTTTCCAGTTGAGTAACATCCCGCTGCCAAGGCGAATGACTAACGAAAATGGCTTTCCCCTAGACCTTTCGGGAATGGTATAGTTTGAGAAAAAACTGGGAAAGGGTTTGGTTCAAATACTCATGATTGTTTTTGGTTAGCGATTGGCGCGCATAGAGCGCGCATAGATTTTGGATGGATTATCCCTCTAGCCGCATGGTTTGTCGAAGGATTGAGGGGGGAATTAGGCACCCAAATTTTATTGATAGCCGTCACGTTTTCTCAATAAAACATAATAACTATTTAAAAGACGCGTTTTTGTGCTTCCCACATAGAACAGTCATCTCGGTGACTTCCCTAAAAACCAGTCGTTCCGCAAACCAATTCCCCTATGGGCATATTCCACAAGAAACTCCAACGATCTATCCGGTCCCTTTTTTGCCTCATAGGTGTCGGATTCATATCCCCCTCATTCGCTTTAACCCACGGGCACAGTCCGAACTTTGATCTCGGCGAGGGTGTCTGGCATTTCGAACTCGACGACCCAGAGGGCGCTGAGGCAATCGATTACGACGACGGTTACTGGCACCGCGTCTCCATCCCGCACACTTGGAACGCATTGGATGCTCAGGATGGGGAGAAACGCGCTAGCGAGCTCCGCCCGGCGGGCTATCGCTTAGCCGTTGGCTGGTATCGGAAGTGGATTGATATCCCGGAGACGCACATCAAGCAGCGTAGTTTCCTTCGTTTCGAAGGGGCCAGCGTGGTGAAGCAGGTTTATGCGAACGGGAACTTCGTTGGCGAACACAAGGGTTCTTTCGCCGCTTTCTGCTTCGAGATCACCGATTTTGTCACTCCGGGGGAGAAGGCACTGATTGCTGTCCGCGTCGACAACACGCGTCGACAGGGACGGGATTACACAGAAGAAGCCCTCGACTTCAGTCTGAAGGGTCTCGATATCGCGCCTCTTCGAGGAGATTTCAATCTTTACGGAGGCATCTACCGTGGCGTTGAGCTCCTGACCAAGCCGGAGACCTGCATCAGCCCGCTTCTTTTTGCTTCACCCGGCGTTTTCGTGACCCAGCCGGAGGTGAATGCGGAGCAGGCGCGGCTTCGAGTCGAGACCGTCCTCTCCATTTTGGGAGATCCGGCTGCCCCCGCAATCATCCGCGCCCGTCTTGTAGATGCGGAAGGGCAATTGGTCGCGGAGAGCGAAGAGCCGGTCGATCTTCTGAGTGAGACGAGGCCAATGCTCGAATTGATCGTGGAGAATCCCCGGCTCTGGGATGGTATCCGCGACCCCTACCGCTACACTTTGGAGGTGACCTTGCAGGTCGCGGGCCAACAGTCGGATACGGTCCGCCAGAAAATCGGCATACGCAGTCTTCGCTACGATGAAGCAGAGGGCTTCGTTCTGAATGGTCGTCCCATTCTGCTTCGCGGTGTCAACCGCCACCAAGACTGGGAGGACCGGGGGTGGGCTTTGCGTCCCCGCCACCATGAAATGGACTTCGCCCTCATTGAGGAAATGGGCAGCAATGCCGTCCGCCTCGCCCACTATCCTCAGGACAGCTATGTGCTCGAGCTGTGCGACCGGATCGGCCTCATCACGTTTATCGAAATCCCCCTGGTCGGCATCACTCATGACAGCGCCGCCTTCGAGGACAACCTGAAGCAGCAACTGCAGGAGATGATTCACCAGCATTACAATCGGGCCGGCATCCCCATGTGGGGCCTCTGGAATGAAGTGCGACCGAAACCCAAATTTCCCGATCCCATACCCTTGGTTGAAGCCCTCAACACTCTCGCCCACTCCGAAGACCCGACCCGTCCGACCGTTGCGGCAGCCGACACGCAAAGTGGTGAAGCAGGCCTTCGCGACATCACGGATCTACTCGCCTGGAATCTCTACCCGGGCTGGTATGGCGACGAAATGCCGGCAGATATGGAGGACTTTATTCTCGAACGTCTGGGCCGGGACGACCGAACCCGCATTGGCATCAGTGAATACGGCGCCGGTGCCTCGGTCTATCAGCACGAGGATTGGTCCGATCTGCAGAAACCACAGGCACGGCATACCTGGCATCCCGAAGAGTGGCAGGCTCACTTTCACTAAGAGACCTGGGGCGACATTGAGTCGGCGTCGGATCAGCTTTGGGGCAGTTTCGTCTGGAATATGTTCGATTTCGCCGCCGATCACCGCGACGAAGGCGACCGTCCGGGCATCAATGACAAGGGCCTGATCACTCATGACCGGCGGGTGAAGAAGGATGCCTTCTTTTTCTACCAAGCGAGCTGGACCGACTCACCCGTCCTTCACATCACCAGCCGCCGGTACAATCCACGACCCACAGGCCCCGCCACGGTAAAGGTCTATTCAAATGCGGAGACCGTGAACCTGTCGCTTAACGGTCGCCCACTAGGCCCCGGAACTCGCGATGGCGTAATCCATCTCTGGGATCCCATCGAGCTGCCCCCGGGCCCGGCGCAGCTCGAAGCTACGGCCCGCATGGACGGCGAAGCTTACAGCGATCGTATCACCTGGGAGGTAGTCGACCTCCTCCCAACCCCCTTTACCAATGCTTCTCCTGTCTCTGAATAAGTCAGGTCTCATCGGGCCTGACAGCCTCGGCAGGTTCCGCCGTTTGCCTCTCGGCTTCGGTGGCCCCATACTTAGTCCTATTAGCTTGTCCAATGGGCATCGCCTTATTTCGGGAACGGCAGCCAGTTGGGGTAGGGTAAGCCATAATTACATGAACCCGAGGGGGATTACCGGGTATGCGTGCGATGTCCTCGTTGTGCGAGGTTGGTGGCTTGCCTAACGGGATGGTTTTAAGAAGATCCTCGTTTCGGCTCACGGATTGGATCGTAGGCTGGATCGCCGCCTTCAATCGGTTCCACCGGGAGTTACCGGAATCACGAGGTTATAAATTTTCGACCATTCCGGATCGGCTGTTGCGAAGTAGAGGTGGGTGGGGCGTCCATCCTCGACGAGGACTTGCGGACGCTCTAATTTCTTCTGTTCCACGATGGTTCCATCCGTGAAGAGAACCCGACGGTCGTAGGCCGTCGGTTCATCCGGTACTGTCCAATCAATCCCGTCGACCGAATAGGCGTAAAAACCGGACTCACGTTGACCGGTTAGCTTCTCGCTGAAAATCTTAGCTACCATATGGTAAAGACCGTTGGCTTGCCAGATGTAGGGGTCCTCGACGCGCTCATCCTCTGCGCCTGCGATTCGAATCTTTTGGCCGTTGTTCAGACGATGGTACGGACCAAGGTAGTGGGGAGCCTCGGCTACGCCGAAGTCAAGAGCCTTGTTCTGGTTACGCGCGGGGTAGGGAACCGGTGCGCTTTTATAGACGAGTAGAGCAGAGCCGTCTTCGTGGATGACCGGGGCTGGGTTTGACGTGATGGCACCGTCCCAGAAGCCTGGCCGCGGTTCGAGTATCGGCTGATCAAAACGGGTCCAGGGTCCGTAGGGCGAGTCGGCTACGGCAACACCGATCCGCTTTCCATTCCAGACCTGTTCGTAGGTTTCCCGTGAAACCATCTCCGTAGGGCGCTCGAAATTGTAGGTCGATCCCACGTAAAAGAGTACATATTTTCCATCGTGGCGATGGATCGATGGATTGTGGGTGATCATGCCATCCCAATATTCCGAACCGCGCGGGGGAAGAACCAAATTTTCATAGGTAAAGGGACCTTCCGGTGAATCCGAAACGGCGAGAACAATCTCTGAATTGGTCACCCAGTTTCTCATGGTCACGGACTCGGGCCAGCTCGAGGCGAACATGTAGTAACGGCCATCCTCTCCCCGGATTACGGAACCGCCCCAGACGATATGGTCTTCCCTCGTAAAGGATCCACCCTCCGGAGCAGGTTCCAAGTTGCCAAAGAAAGGATTTTCCGGGCGGACGGGTGTTGTCGCGGTGACAGACTGAAGCGTATTTGCCTCACCGGAAGATGTGCTGAGAGCGAGGCTGAACGCCAGGAAGGAGGCTCCAAAGAGTAGTTTCATATTAGGGCGATAGGGGAAAGGAGTGATAAGAGGTCTCTGTTCGATTCGTTTCCGGGCACTTGTTGAATGACGAAGAATTCATCATCTCGAAGACAGGCAAAGACTGAAATCAGTTTGACATAATTATTATTAAAAGAATTAAGTCGCACTATGCAATCCCTCTTTCACGTCTGCTCGTCCCTTCGTGAATGGCGATCGCAATTTTATTCGAATCGACCGCGTAGGATGCGAGTGCTGAGATCAGATCGGTTGGCTCGAGTTCGAGGGAGGCCGCTTTTGGAAAAGAGTTTCCGGATTCCATTCATTCCGCTCCTATGTTTGGTGGGTCTCTCTGGTTTTCATCACGGTATTTTTGCAGAGACTTCAAAGCTTTGGGGAGAGAAGGGTGAGCTGTGGGAACGTGACGGATTGCTCAGGGACTTTACGGAAGTCGGATACAGGCAGGGAGGAATTCCGATCCCGGATTGGCCCGTGGGGGTGTCGGTTACCGATTTCGGGGCTATGGGTGATGGCCTTCATGACGATACTCAGGCGTTCCGCGATGCTATCGCGGCATGTCCGGAACGACACGCGATTCTGGTTCCGAAAGGAACCTATCGAATTACGGAACAGATCGTGCTGAAAAGTGATGACAAAAGCTATTTTGTACTCCGGGGCGAAGATCGGTTCGAATCCGTATTGTGGTTTCCCCATTACCTGGCTGAAATCGCGGAATTGCCTCCGGGAAAGAAGTCGAGAGGGCAGAATCCATTGAACCTCGGGTTTTTCTGGTTTGACGGGGGAACCCACCGGAGTTTTGAAAATCTCTCTTTCGTGTTTCGGGACCAACCCGCTGGGAATCACTGGGAGTTTATTGGAGCGAATGCGATTTATTTTTCGGGTGTTACGGATAGCTGGATACGCAATGTTTACTTCAAAAACACCTATGAGGCCATCCGTCTCTGGGGGACGGATACCCGAAACATATCGGTGATCAATGCGATTTTCGACCAGTATATCGACCGCGGGAGTCGGGTGGGGCACATCCCAATCGCGGTGAGTTCGAGTGATTCTCTTTTTCATAACATTTTGCTCACGGGGAAATGGCACCACGACATCCTCACCCATCAGGCTCCGCAGGGCAATGTCTGGTCGAGGTTCAGGGGTCCCGCCATCGAGATCGACCACCACAGCGCAGGTAGTGATTTCGGTTTATTTACCGAGATTGATACGGGAGTGGGGTCGACCAACCAATACGACTTCTACGGCGATAACGAGACCTATTGGAACATACGGTCGGACCTCGAGGTATCGTTTTCGAATTCGGAGAACAAGAATGTAATCGTCGGAGTGAACACCAGCGATAAGAGCACTGCCGGAGAGAATTTCTGGCACGAGAACATTACGCCGGATCGATTGATTCCCTCTAATCTTTATCTGGCCCAGCTTGATCTTGTCGGGAAGCCCCGACCGATCGACAAGCCGCTATTCGTTCCGGACCAAAGCGGCGAGGTGCTCGTCGTCCCGTTGACCGAGGCCGGTCCATTGAGAATGGGGGCTGCCGCGGATAAAAATTTCGAAGGAGGATTTCTCGTGGCGAAGATCACCTATCAGGATAAGAATACCGAGAAGTTTCTTCTCAAGTTCGATCTGTCCGAGCACACGCGGGGCGAGGTGCCTCGTGCAACCCTACGACTATACGCGGAAAAACTGGGCTCATTAAGGGTCTTATCGGTCGAGGACGATTCTTGGAACTCAAGCACGGTCACTTTTAACTCGGCACCGGTCGGCAACATCCAGCAGTCGGTCAACCCATCGCCTGTGAGTCCGAATTGGGTCGATGTGGATCTCACGGAATTTGTCCGTAATCAAATGGGGGGAGATCGAGTGGTTTCCGTCTTGGTGGAAAGTTCCAAAAAAGGGATGGGGGGAAAATTCGCATCCAAAGGATCCATGTTCCAGCCAAGACTGATCATTGAGCCGGAGCATACTGCTTCCTATCCTGTGGCCCCCACCGGTTTGCGTGTAACGCCGGTACAGGGAGGAGTTCTGGTGGATTGGGACGATTCCACCGAAAGCGATTTCAAGTCCTACACTCTCTACCGGACCCCGGTCGTGGACAAAGAACTGGAGGTTTTTGCGGGCGGACTGGTCGACAGCGAGTTCGAGGACAAGCTGGTGAATCCGGGAACTCGTTACACTTATTTCGTGACGGCTACGGATACCGGAACCAGGGAGTCGGAACCGGGCCCGGAAGTGATCTTCAACTCAAACAATACCCAATGAGGAGAAAACACGTTATTTCAACATGACCAACGAGAAGTATCCAGTCGTCACTTTGGATCGAGTTGCGCCAGATACACAATGGGGCCGATTCAAGGATTTCACTGGCATCGCTTCTGCGTAATAATATTGAAAATAATAAGACAGACCTAAACATATTGACAAACAGTATATTCAGGGGCGATTCTTTGGTCATGGCGAGGCGAAGGCTTAAGGTATTGGGGGAGGTGGCTTATTATCATTTGATGAGTCGGACTGTGAACGGTGAGGCTCTTTTCGGGGATAAGGAGAAAGAGGTATTGCGTAAGATGATCTGGCAGGTGGCCTACTTTTCGGGGGTTAAGGTGATTACTTATGCGGTTATGAAGAACCATTTCCACCTGCTGGTCGAGGTGCCCGCCGGTGCGGAGGGGGTCTCGGATGAGGAGATCGTCCGGCGGTACCGGCGTCTCTATCCGCGGAAAACGCCCTGGCAGCCGATGACGGCGGAGGTTTTGCAGGGGTATCTGGAGGATGGTTCCGGGGAGGGGCGTCGATTGCGGAAGGAGCTGCTGGTGCGGATGCATGATGTCTCGGAGATGATGAAGACTTTGAAGCTGCGTTTTTCTCTTTGGTTCAACCGGAGCCGGGGACGGTTCGGGACGCTTTGGTCGGAGCGGTTCAAGAGCGTGCTGGTCGAGGGGGATCGTTTTGCCCTGCAAACGGTGGCCGCCTATATCGATTTGAATGCGGTGCGGGCTGGACTGGTGCAGGATCCCAAGGATTACCGTTTCTGTGGCTACGGGGAGTCGGTCGGGGGGAGCCGTGTGGCCCGCGCGGGGCTGGCCTCGGTGGACCGCACCCTTGCGGGTTATCGTCAGCTCCTTTACGGCTCGGGCTCGGATATCAAAGAGGGGAAAGTGAGTATCAGCCGGGAAGAGGCAGTGCGGGTTTTGGAGGAGGAGAAGGGAGAACTTCCGCTTGCGCTGGCACTGCGGTGCCGGGTGCGCTATTTCTCGGACGGGATCGTGCTGGGATCGCGGGGGTTCGTGGAAGATCGGATGGGTGCGGCGCCGGCCGGTGCCCGGGAGAAAGTGCCCCGGGCGATGCGCGGATCCGTCTGGAAAGGACTGATGGTCGAGTCCGTGATGAAGACACGTTTGTTCGGGTAGAATCCGGGGGAGTAATCCATGATTTTTGATCTGGTATCGTCTTCTCGCCTGCAAGTGATCGGGCAAAGCTTCGAGGGCAAGCCCGAGGGTTCGCGAGGCAAGATTGGACATGCGTGCTTCTGCCAAAACCAAAAAACAGCGGTTTTGCACAACCAACCCGAGTCGCCGGGTCCGTTGCCCGGGCGTCCATCTCAAATGGTCTTCCGGTCTGCGAGTCGCAGTTTGAATTCATCCACGCCTAACACGGAGAAAACGATCCAAATTAGTAAGCTTTTTTCTCACCATCGGCTAGCAGGGGTATCAGCGATCTAAATAAAGTTACTCTGGTCGATGAGCGTGCCCGAGTAGAGTTTTGTTGCCGAGATGCCAATTTTAAAACAATAAATATTAGCAATGTATTCCACGCCAACAAAAAGACGTCAGGTCTTGATTGTTGACAAATTGTGGCGAATCTCTGAATCTTTGCTGTATGGCGCGTCCTTTGAGAGTGGAGTATGCAGGTGGTTGTTACCATGTGATCAACCGTGGTAATTACCGTCAGCGGATATTTACGGGGAAGGGTGCCGCAGAGGCGTTCGAACGAACCTTAGGAGAGGCCGCGGAGCGATTTGGGTGGATTGTGCATGCTTACGTGATCATGGGGAACCATTTTCATTTGGCGGTGGAATTGGTGGAGCCGAATTTAAGCGAGGGGATGAAGTGGCTGCAGGGAACGTGGATTCGGAGGTTCAATCGTTTCCGGAATTGGACCGGACGCCCGTTCCAGGGTCGTTACAAGGGGATACTGGTGGAGCCGGGGCATGTTTTTGGTCAGGTGTGCCATTACATTCATCTGAATCCGGTTCGGGCCCGAATCCATCCGATCGGGGATGTGGCCGCTTATCGTTGGAGCAGCCTTCACTGGTTTGGAAAGAAGGCCTGTCCGCTCTGGCTGAATGGAGCTACGGTGTTGGAGGAATCGGGAGGGCTTTCCGATTCCCGGGCAGGATGGAGGAAATACCGTGACTATTTGGAGTGGTTGGCCACGGACGAAGTGGAAAAGAAAAAACTGGCGGAAGCGAAACTGAGCAGTGGATGGTGCAAGGGAAGCAAGGAATTTCGGAAGTCAATGCGCGACGAGGCCCGGGAGAAGGGTGCGCTACTGGATCAGGTTCGTTTTGAGGGGTTGGATGCAAAGGAACTCGCCCGGGAACGGGAGGCGTATTGGGAGGAAATTCTGGGGAAGGCGTCAGCTCTAGCCGGAATCGATTTGGATCATCTGCCGAAAGCGAAAATGGCCAGGGAAAAGAGCCTGCTGGCAGCGGTTCTAAAACGAGCGACCTCCGTCAGCAATAAATGGTTGGCCGACCGTCTGGAAATGGGGATGCCCTCAACTGCGAGTCAGGCCGCCCGGCGAACGTTTCTGGATAAGAGCAATAAATCCGAAATCGAACGCATTCTTCGCGAATTGCAGGTGGGTGAAGTGAACAATGGATAAGGGAAATCTACCAGAGTGTCGCCGGGCAGAAGAGGGTGGTTGTCAATAATCCAGACCATTGTCGTTTTGGTGGCTTCCAAAAGCACGCTGCCAGTGAGACAACGTGCTTTTTTGGAAAAGTATGTAATCGTTTAGGCCCGACGACGACGGAGGATGAGAGCGAGACTGGTCAGACCCAGAAGAACCGCGGATGAAGGCTCGGGTATGGCGGTGGCGGTTACACTGATATTGTCCACAAAAGTTCCTGAGGGGTTGGCTGTGCTACCGCCAACAACGTGAATGCGAATCGATGCGGTATCTGTAAAGGTGATGCCCCCTGAGCCATTTGTGGCGGTATAGGTTTGGGCAAGTACTATCGTGGTGTTCGGAGCGGAGTTATTAATCGCACCGAACGTTACGAGATCACTAAAATCACCTAATGCTGAATACTCAAGGCCTAGAATGTTGCCATTGTTTCTTCCCTGATAATCCAACTCAACAGTCAGGCTGGCTGCGTTATCAGTGACAAGTGTGAGAGCGGGCACGAAAGTAATTTCACCATTGGCTCCGCGGATTCTCAGAGTGTCGTTACCAGTGCCGGCCATATCATTGCCACCAACACCGTCGTCTTGCCCCCTGGATGTATCATTACCTATGTCTGTGTTCTCCCAATTACTGGTACTCACAAATTCAGTAAATTCTGCAGGTGTAAGATTATTAAAAGTTTCAAGGCTGCCGTAATTGATGACTGCGGCATTAAGTGATAAACCCGTAGAAAGTGCAACAATGGAGCTGAGTAGTGTTGTGTGTAATTTCACTTTACAGTTTACTTGTAATTATTGCTTAATTTTTATGTATTCTTAAACGACTTGGAAAAAAACAAGAAAAGTTTAGATGGAGGCAGAAAAGTCGATTGTCAACGTGAGAGGTTCAATTCTAGGATTAGTCCCACGATAACCCTCTAACATCAGGACACCAAAAAGACGTCACAGGACACCACTGGAGGCACCAAAAAGGCGTCGGGGTTCAATCTTTGAAAAGGGGAGATAGAATTGGCCGATCATCCCCATTTCAAGACCTCCAGAGTCTCCCGCATTTCTTTTTTTTTGCTTAGCTGTAGCATGGCCCTCTAGGGATGGGAGGATTTGTTGAAGGCGGAAGCTTGAGAAATGAAACCTGATGGGTGGTAATGCTAAGGTGCCGGGGTGGGGGGTTGCATGTGGGTATAGCATCGAAGGCGGAGCGGGGATGGGCAAGGGCATAAACTAAGGATGAAGAAACTAAGGATGAAGGATGAATTTGAATTTGAAAATGAGGAGCCTCTCGGGGATGGGTAATAGCGAATAAATTTGTCGTCAGAAGCGCTTCGTAAATTCCAGACGCTGGACTCGCA
>Ga0222662_1001327_pt1 | contig 12337 bp, 12 predicted proteins | sample AntAcemetagen600_FD_179821 | JGI IMG/M metagenome (GOLD analysis project Ga0222662, IMG submission 179821) | Saline water microbial communities from Ace Lake, Antarctica - #600 | ecosystem: Environmental > Aquatic > Non-marine Saline and Alkaline > Saline | place: Antarctica: Ace Lake...
TTCTATTCTGACAAAGTCGAACTGCGCAAAGAGGTCTGATATGACTGCCCCTACCCCCCATTCTGTCGCAGCACATGTGCGTCCTATTGCGCTTGATGATTACGCGGTGGTGCGTGCGCAAAGCCTGGCGCTGACCGATCACCTAAGCGATGCAGAAGCCACCGTGCAGTCGATGGAAGATGCCAGCCCTGCCAAATGGCATCTCGCACATACAAGCTGGTTTTTTGAAACCTTTGTGCTTGTGCCGCATGTGCCCTCCTACGTTCTGTTTGATGAGGCTTATGGGTATCTGTTTAATTCCTATTATGACGCTGTTGGAGAACGTCATCCGCGCCCACAACGTGGCATGCTAGCCCGCCCGGCGTTGGACGAGGTTCGTGCCTACCGCGCCCATGTTGATGAGGCGATGGATGGATTGCTCAGTGCCGGTGTCAACGCTGCGTTGGCCAAATTGATTGAGCTTGGGCTTCACCATGAGCAACAACATCAGGAACTTTTACTGACAGACCTGTTGCACCTTTTTGCTCAAAACCCACTCAAGCCTGCCTATGCGCCATCGACGCCGCTTGAGATGAGAAATGCGCTGCCAGACGATGTGGCATGGGTGAGCTATCAAGCAGGGGTTGTGCCGCTGGGTGCTGATCAAGCGGGCACGGCTTTTGGTTTTGACTGTGAAGGGCCGCAGCATGATGTGCTTGTGCAGCCGTTTGAACTTGCTGAGCGTTGTGTCACCAATGGCGAATGGCTGCGCTTTATGGAGGCGGGTGGATATGCCGATCCTCAGTATTGGTTGTCAGACGGGTTTGCCGCGGCAACCCATGAGGCGTGGCAGGCGCCGCTTTACTGGTCTGAGCGTGAAGATGTTTGGTGGCAGATGACGTTGCGCGGCGCGCAGCCCGTTCATCTGGATGCGCCGGTATCTCACGTAAGTTTCTATGAGGCTGATGCCTATGCCACCTGGGCGGGTGCACGTTTGCCAACGGAAGCAGAGTGGGAAGTGGCGGCACGGCAGGTTTCTGTCGAAGGCAATTTTGCAACCGCTGCCATGTTGCGACCCCGTCCTCAGTGTAGAGACGATAAGGAAGTTGGTGCTCCTATTGGCCTGTTTGGCGATGTCTGGGAATGGACCGCAAGTCCCTTTACTTCCTATCCGGGCTTTACAATCGCAGAGGGCGCGGTTGGCGAATATAATGGCAAATTCATGAGCGGGCAGATGGTTTTGCGCGGCGGGTCGTGTGTGACCCCCGGCAGACATATGCGCGCGACTTACAGAAACTTCTTTCATCCTGATAAACGCTGGCAGTTTTCCGGCCTGCGACTTGCTAGATAGGCGACGTGATGCTCGACACTGTAAAAATAAAAAATGCCCTATTTGCTTCTGATGTTCTGGGCGGTCTTGCCAATGCGCAGAAGACGATCCCCTGTCAGTGGCTTTATGATGAGCGGGGCTCTGCGCTCTTTGAAGATATCACGGGTTTGCCGGAGTATTATCCAACCCGCACCGAAACCTCAATCCTCGAAGAACGCGCCGAAGACATTGCTGACTTTGCGGGCGCACGCGCTAATCTCGTTGAGTATGGTGCAGGGGCATCGGTGAAAACACGGCTTCTGCTGGATGCGCTGAAAGACGTGCATTCCTATGTGCCCATTGATGTGTCTGCGGAATTTCTTTCTGAAAGTGCCGCTGCCCTTGTTGCGGATTATCCTGACCTGACGGTTGCTTCCATCGTTGGCGATTTTCTCACCCCCATTACATTGCCTAAAGAGAGCAAAGGGGCCGGGCGCTCTGTTGGGTTCTTCCCGGGGTCAACAATCGGCAATCTCTCGAATGAAGAAATCAAGGACTTCTTTGCACGCGCCCGATATGACTTAGGCGCTGGTTCGGCGTTTGTCCTGGGGGCGGATCTCAAGAAAGACATCGACCGTCTTATTCCCGCTTATGATGATGCCGCGGGGGTTACAGCCGATTTTAATCTGAACTTGCTGGCCCGCATCAACCGGGAATTATCTGGCGGCTTTAAGCTGGATCAATTTTCTCACGAAGCGCGTTGGAACGAAGATAAATCACGCGTTGAAATGCACCTCGTCAGCCTTACCGCCCAAACCGTGCGTGTGTGTGATGAAGAGTTTTCGTTTCGCGCGGCTGAAACCATTCATACAGAAAACTCCCGCAAGTTTGATCGCGTTGAGCTTGCCGACCTCGTGGAAACACAAGGCTGGCGCACATGCAAAGTGTGGACTGATGGAGATGAGCTTTTCAGCGTGATGATGCTTGAAGCGGCCTAAGTCGGAAGCTCGAATTCCCGGATAGTGATAATTTTACTCTCTGCCGCTTCGTGACGAATGCTGGCGATGGCTTGATAGGCGTCAGAGTTATACCAGGCGTTGAGGGTCTCATGGTCTGGGAAACTTAAAACCACTACCCGTGCGTTTGGCGCTTCGCCCTCTAGCACAAGAGGTGCGTCGTCTACAGCGACAATGCTGCCGTCGAAGGGCGCAAGAGCCGCAAAAAAACCTACTTCGTAGTTTTTATATTTTTCCGGGTCGGTGATGGTGATGTGTCCGATTGCATAGGCTGTCATGAATTCTCTCGGCAAATTGATGTGCAAAAAAGGGTGGTAGCAATTCGTGCAGTCTGCACCCAAATAGGAATGAGCAAAAGGCCCTCTTCTCGAATTTTGGCGTAGGGGCTGACCTACAAAACATTGTTTTTCTGGAGGGTATTATGGCCAACGACGGATATGACTTTCTAGACCAGGCCCTTGCACCTTTAAATGATACTGGGCCTTCACTCGTGAACGGTTTTGTCAATCACGCGCCCATGGTGGCGGAAGCGTTGGTGGCGATGGGGCAGGGCGCGGCCGCGCTACGATGGGTCAATGCACATTTGCGCGGCACTATGTCGGCGGAAAAACCGACGGATGGTTTGGGCTCGTTTGATTGGGCGGATAACTGGCAAGAGGCTCTTGGCAACAGTTCCCATGATTTGCAGTGGCGTGCTTTTTTTGCCCGCGAGCTGGAAGCAGGTGACTGGCGCAGCGTATTGGACCTCTGGTCGCTCCGATTGGCGCCGGGTCTTTTTGCTGCGGCCACACATGGAATAATCCGGGTGGGGCACGCAGTGCGGGCGCTTTCGGTTCAAGATACGCTGCTGAGGCGCCGCGAATTGTCAGAGGGTTTAGCGCTCTGGGCTGTGGCATATCAAACGCTGCCAGAAGACCGAGGGCACAATGGCCCTCTTCTGTCGCCCGCCCTTGCCCTGGCGCACGTGCCACTGCTTCCTCACGAGCACAGGCAAAATGAGGGGTCAATAACCACGGCACTGGAACAAATACATAACGTTCCAGATTTTGCGCCTGTGATCGGCATGATTGATTTGAGTGAAAACCTGGGTGATCTCGCTGATGCTGTCGCATCGGTTTTTGCGCAAGTCTTTCTTGAGCAAACACATAGTCCGTTGAGCGCGATTGTCTACACCCATTCCATAACCACGGTTTCTGCCATTCTCAATATTTCGTCCCATGTCTCAGAAGAAACATTGCGGGCACTGCTTGCCTATGGCTGGCAGGCGGCATGTGGGCTCTATTGCGCCTATGGTCTTTCTCCTTATCCCGGGCCTGGTGTTATGGAGGGGGAGAGTGAAAAGGAAATTGCCGAGAAGGCTGTTGCGCATGGCGATGATCATGTCATCAAATTGTCTGAGGCATGTTTGGCTCTATATAGCAGAACAGGGGAGCAACGCTTCTTGATGGTTCCTGCACGTGCCCGCGCTTTGCTGCAATCGGATCTCTCATAGCTGTCCTTGCCTTAATGAGATTGTCCCCAGACAGGCGTGTCGCCTGATAGCCTTGCGGAAATCGTCATTCTGGGCCTAGGCTGCGCTAAGCCCTTCGCGCTGACGCGGTGGCGGTCAATTCGTTAGGATGTTGAAATGCCCACGGATAAAACAGATGCTATCCCGCGTCCGATGCCTGACGTTACTGGACCTCCTCTTGCCAATTCACTGCGTGAATTTCTTACACCCCTAGAGTTTGCCAGACTTGCTCTCTTCTGGTGGACGTTGCCTTTTGATTTGAAAGGTGAGGGTCGTTCCGTTTTGTTGTTGCCGGGACTTGGGGGCGGTGAGCGTTCTATGTTCGTCATCAAAGAATATCTGCGTCTGCTTGGATATAGGGTTCACGATTGGGGCCTGGGGCGCAATGACGGCAATGTCATGGAAAAGATGCCGCTGGTGATGGAAGAAGTTGCGCGACGTGCAACAGAAGCCGGTGGTCCAATCGCGTTGGTCGGATGGAGCCTCGGCGGATACTTTGCGCGTGAAGTAGCGCGCGCAAACCCTGACAAGGTCTCGCGTGTCATCACGCTTGGCAGTCCGCTTGTGGGTGGTCCCAAATATACAGCGACGGCCCGGTTTTTTGGTCGGCGCGGTTTGGATCATGACAAGATAGAAGCGCGAATTGCGGAGCGCTACCGGGTGCCGTTGAAGGTGCCCGTCACTTCTCTCTATTCAAAAGGGGACGGTGTGGTCTCCTGGCAAGCCTCGGTGGATCATTGGAGCCCGGACGCTGAAAACATTGAAGTGGGGACAACGCATTTTGGCTTTGGGGTATCCAAAGAAGTGTTGACCCTCGTGGCGCAGCGGCTGGCGAGCGTCGGTGGATTTTCAGCCAAGTAGCAGAGACAAACCACGCGCGATGCAAATGCCACCCAGTGTGAGTACGATCCATTGGCTCCAGCGCCTGAAATTTGTCTCTGAAATTTTGTTGAGAATTTTTGTGCCGATTGCCGTACCGAGCATGGCGCAGGGAATGACCATCAGGTAGAGCCACCAGGGCAAGACGGACAGGTCGCCGTTGGCCGCCATCGCCGCCTCGCGGACGAGCACGCCGAAATACACAAGTTTCATCAAATGGCTGAATGTTTGTGTCACAGCTTTTGTCGCCACTATCTGATAGCGCGTCAGATGGCTGCGCACAAAAAATACATCAAGAAGGGGACCGGCAACCCCTGCGACGATGTTGACCGCTGAGATGAAGAAGCCAGCGATGAAGGGAACACCCGGGCGGGTGATGTCCAGCGATAGCCGTTTAGGGAGCGATGCAGCGATGAAGGGAATAGAACCGACGGCCACGAACAGCCAGGCCTTTTCGGGTACAAATGAGATCGCGGAAAGAATGGCCAAGGCCCCAAGGGTGCCGAGCGTGTAGCGCAGGAAAATGCCCCAATCAATGTGTTCTCTTGTGAGAAATGCGCGATAACCATTTGAGACCGCCTGCGTTGCGCCATGCAACATCATTGCTGAACCCACAGGCAGGAAGAGCAGGAAAATGCCCATCAGCACGATGCCACCGGCCATGCCAAATATGCCCGACAGGGTGGCAGTGGCAATGATTGCAGCGCCAAGTGCGATGGTTAGGCTCCATGTCAGCATGTTGTTTCCTTGTGAGTTTCATTTCCCAGCAATTCAGATGCTGCCGATAACATCCTTATTTCACGAGAACCGCTAGCCTCAAAATGAGTTCTCTTCCTTCTTGTTGTGAGTTAAACTCACGAAATGTCTGATCCACGTACCCTTGCACACTTGCCGCCTCTGACCGCTTTGAAGAGTTTTGAAGCGGCTGCCCGACATGGCTCCTTCACGGCGGCGGCAGCGGAGCTATTTGTCACCCATGGCGCGGTGAGCCGGCAGGTGAAGATCCTCGAAGAATGGGCGGGCAAGCGGCTCTTTCATCGCCATGGCAAGCGCATCGCCCTTACAGATGCCGGACGGCAATTTTCTGAACGTATTGGGGATGCTTTTCAAGACATTGCTTTGGCCGCACAGTCACTGCGCAATACTTCAGACGGGCCCTGGGTTTTGTGCGTCGATGCGCTGCCGACTTTTGCCATGCGGTGGTTGTTGCCGCGTCTTGCTCGTTTCCAATTTCGACACCCGAAGATCGAATTACGTTTAGTAACTTCCGATGTGCCGCTTTCACAGTTAGCGCCCTTGAGTTTCGACGTGGCCGTCCGTCGCAGCGGTGGGATTATCCCAAGTGGATTTGAGAGCAACGCGTTTTTGAGCGAGCGTGAGGTTCCGGTGATGAGCCCTGAGTTCGCTTCAAGGCATGTGATCAGGCAGCCTGCGGACTTAGTGGGTGTTCCCCTGTTGGTTGCCGATACAAGACCCGGCGCCTGGGACCGTTGGTTTGCAGCGGCGGGGCAAGAGGCGGCTATGAGCCGTGCAAATTTGCAGAGGTTTGAGCATTTCTATTTGGCGCTGCAAGCGGCGATGGACGGGCTAGGTGTCGCGCTTGGACCTTTGCCCCTGGTCGACGGCGAAATAGAAGCAGGCCGTCTTATTGTGCCGGTCAGTGGCCCCTACTTGTCATCGGCGCCCTATTGTTGGAACGTTCCGAGTGTGAAACGACAAGACCCGGTGGTTGGGGCATTCGTTGCCTGGCTTGAGGAAGAAGGAGCAATTGTGGAAATGCCAAAAGCTAGCCGCGCAGTTTGACCACAATGTCTTTGGCGAAGGCACGCGCTTTGCGTCGATAGTGTTCCAACATTTCATAGAATCTGAAAGGCAGGGGTGTTTGACCCGCCGCTAACAAAATGTCCCCCACCTGGGTCGATCCATTCCACAGGCCTTGAATCAAATGTCCAGGCGCTGTTGCAGAGTCGAGTTGATCCGCCCAATCGCCTTCCAGAAATTCACGGATCATATCTTCTTCCAAAAGAAGTCCGGCACTGTAAGTTCGATAGGCTTCATCGAATGCACATTTAATCGTGAAGGCAGTTCGTCCTGTCTGCAGAGACAGGTTGACGGCAATGGCAACGCCATTATGCTCCAGCATGTCGGCACGGGTTACGGTAGACCCATTGTGAACGCCGAATGCCTGTTTTGCAAAGTCACGCGTGGCGTCGGTGCAATCGAGGGCGGTCCCTCGTTCGCCTTTCCATCCTGCAGCCTCAATGCGCAGAAATTCATTTACGGCATGGTCAAGCTCAGCTCCCTCGCGGCAATTGGTCAATGACAATGTGCCCAATTCGTCCAACCGCTTTCTGTTGCGCACCAGATCTTTGCGCCGCTTTTTGGATACCTGTTCTTTCATGTGCTGCTCAAACGTTCCCTCTCTGTTGAGGGTGGCGCGATCAAAAACATCAAGGACCGTTGTTGAATTGTTATGGTGTTTGCATTCTGTTGTGAGGCGTTTGCTTACTGGTCCATCGATGGTCACTTCGTTGAGCAACCAAATGTTGCTGCCGGTTGAACGATCTCCCATTGCTTTGATGAGACAGGTCATTGCGGCGTCTGCATCACGTTTATCTATCAGCGGTATTGAGAGCATTGAATAGGGCGTCGTCCAGGCTTTGTTAATTGTGGCAATGCCGCCCCAGTGCCACCGGCTTTGCGTGAACGGCAACAAAGCAATCAGCGTTTCTCCGCGCCAGACGCTGATGGCCTGCACTTTGCGATGCTCGATATGGGTCAGCAGCGCTTCGACATATTGTCGGCACAGATAAGCGTTTTCTTCCAGAGCATTTTCGACGAGCTCTTCCCATGCATTATCGAGCGCCAGAAGATCTTTCCGGGAAAGGAGCCGTGCGGTGGGGGCCGCCTGCTTGGATGCCAGCTCTGGTGTAAGTTCTGTGAGGTCAACCGACATGTTCATGGCGTAACTTCTCGTGACCGCAGCGAAAAAAATATACGCAAGCCCAGGCGATGGTGAACAAGCCACGTCAGTGTGAAACTTCGAAGCCCGACAGAAATGGTTGTGGCCACTGCTGCGCCCATGAGACCAAAGAGAGGGATGAGCGCGAAGTTGAGAGTTATGTTGATGATGAGCGAGGCAACAAAGGCCGCCGCGCATGATCGTTCATGGCCTAACATGTTCAACAAATCCTCTCCCGGCCCTGCTGCTGCCTGAAGGATAAGGCCGAGCATAAGGACACCCAGAACAGGCAGTGCCGCCTCAAAACCATCGCCAAATAGAGCCAGCAAATAGGGCGCAATGAGGTAGATGGAAAGCGCTGCAGACGCGGACACGACAAGTGTCAGCCGTGTTGTGGTGCTGGCGAGAGCGGAAAGTGCCGCGCGATTATTGAGTGCATTCAAGGCTGTGAAGCGCTGGGCTGTGGCGACGGTCGCCGCATATTGAACAAATCCGACCAGTTGCAGAATGCGCGACGCCGCAAAATAAATGGCGATGGTCGCAGGTTCGACAAAAAGGCTGAGGATCAAAATATCCGCATTGGACAATAGCACCATGGTGCCATCAACAAAGATAAGCGGCAGCGCCGTTTTGACCCATCCGCGCATATCGCGTTCTATCGGCCCACTCGGCAAGTGCTTTGCGAGGCGCCACCACACAAGCCCCGTTTGAATGAGCAAGGCTGTGAGCACTGCCCCGATGGTGATGCCAACAGCGAGCCCTGCTGACATTGGCACCTGCCAGAAGTAGGCCGCTAGAAGTCCTGCTGCGATGAGGCTGTTTCGGATCAGGAACGGCGGGGCAATTGCCAATATCGTCCAATTGAAAGCGCGGGCGACATTTTCCACATAGTCCTGCATGGCAAACAGGGGGAAAGCGATAAGCGCAAGCGCGAATGGCAGCACATACACATTGTCGAAAAGGGAGGCGGCGAACCAGAGAGAGGCTCCTCCGATGAGTGCTGTGGCGCTGGACAAAAAGGCGACAATCATTGCGCCAGTTTGCAAAAAGCCACGTAGCAGGTTTTGTTCGTTGCGCGCATGGTAGTGAGGTGCAAAGCGACAAACGGCCTGGGCAAATCCCATTGGAGTTAAATGACCCAGCACCAAAATCCACACCCACACAAGTGCGAAGATACCGTATTCCGTCTGGCCTAGCAGTCTTGCCAATAGAACTTGCGTGGCATAGGCGAGGGCAGCGCCGGTGCACCGAATGATCAGAACTTTTAGCGCGGCGAAAGCTCCCTCGCGCGCTTCTTCATCCTCGCCAACCAGAGCGCGCAATTTCTCGAACGAGCGGAGCAAAAATGACGCTCCTCTGGGTGTTTGCTCTGTGTTCGCCGCGTGGTCCACTTGTGCCATTTGTTGTCGTCTATTCCGCCGGTGCTGCGTTAAGCGGCGTGATGCCGTCTGTGGCGTTGGGATCAACGCGGTAGCGCATGACACGTTGGAATGCCGTTTTTTGTTGGAGGCCAATTGTGCGCCAGGCGACCGCCAGGGCCGCCTTTGCCCAGAAGGCGGGGCCCGAAATGGCGCGGGAAGACGGTGCCCATCCAAATTCCTGTCGCAAAATGCCGTTGCCATAGTTCATGCCGAAGTGGCGCCGAATGACGGGTGTCCAATGTTCGGTCGTGAGTGAGATATTGAGGCAGTCGGCATTCTCCACACGGTGTGGGCCGTTTAATTCCCAATGCAACATGTCGCCGGGTTCGATGTCATAGATCTCTGCATGTTCATCGAATGAAGGGTCATAGCTGATCTCTTCTTCTGTGACGCCGCGAATGATGTTTTCCAATTCCGGCGCGTTGAGAAAGGGCGCTGTCGGGGGATAGAGGTAGATGCGTTTTTGACCTCTGATTTGCCAGAGCGATTGGCCTGGCACATCAGCGTGATAAAACACCTGCGCATTGGGTGAGGATATGAGAAGGCCGAGTGATTTTCGAAAAGGAATAAATCCTGGAATTTCCCGTGCAAGCTCCTGGTATATGTTGTTCAAAAGCTCATCGAACCGAGGGTCTGCCTCTTCCAGTTTTTGCATGTTGATCCAAAGGCGTCCGCGTTTGATCGCTTCCAGCACCTCCAGGCCAGACAGGCCCGTACGATCACAATAGCTCCACGAACTGAGCTCGTGTCCCTTTGCTGCCATTGTGTTTATCGGGCTGACACTCTGGGGAATGTTCTCAATGAGGGACGCCAGATTTTCGTCTGTGAACAAGCCGCTCTCGTCTAAATGATGATGCAGCTTGGCTGTTTGCGTTCCCCAATGGCGCGCAATGTCGTTTTCTGTTTTGTCGATGATGTTTGATGTCATTGTTTTGCTCCCACCGATTAGGAATGAACCACCCTGCGCCTTGCCTAGTCTTAGCCCGGGTGTGTCAAAGGTCCGTTAATCCACCTGCGACGGGCGATTTGAAACCGGGAGTGTTTCAAAATGGGACGCGTGTTCAGCGTTTGTTAGGAAATGCGACGCTTTTCTGCTCCGCAAGCTGGCACGTTAAATGCAGATTTCCCTACCTGAGTGATTTGACGATCAACGTGGGGAACAGTTGCCATGAGTATGATGAATACATTTACGCCGAGAGCAGGCGCATCAATCATAATTCCCATACACTTTATTCGCTTTTTTTACGCGATGACGGCGGCAGTGGTTTTGATGGGTATTGGGCGGGAGATATTTCTCGCGTTTGGTAACCCCGACACTTTTTTGAGGGATCTGCGACATTTTTCGCTTGATGCGGAACGCAATCTCGGCGCTTGGTATTCGAGTGCCCTGATGGTTGTGATCTCACTATGCGCCTTTTTCAACTGGCAGACCGTCAAACACCGTACAGAGTTTTCGAGTTATAGTTGGCTTCTTATTTCTGTCGTGTTTTTCCTGATGTCGATCGACGAAACCGCAGGCTTTCATGAGACCGTGGATGTACCTCTTCGGGATCATTTTGAATTGACAGGCCTCCTCTACAATCCCTGGGTCTTCTTTGGTGCATTTTTTGTGACGGCTTTTGCAGTGACGATGGTGCCTTTTTTGCTTTCCCTTCCCAGACATATCGCCATTCTGTTTATCGCATCGGGTGCAATCTATGTTGGCGGTGCTTTGGGACTTGAGCCGCTGGACGCCTTTTTTGAACATTCTCAGGGCGAAGGTAGCCTGCTTCAGGTCATCTCTACGACGGTCGAAGAGACATTGGAAATGCTCGGGCTCACCTTGTTCCTGCATGCCAATATGCTGTTTATGGCAGATGCCAGAACGAACTTGTTGCTCCGCCGGTAAACTGTCTCACAACCTCCTGCCGCGTTATTGCAAATCCAACATTGGGGCCGCCAATTTTGTTGGGTTTCGCATGATGTAGATCCAGCTAATAAGGCCTTGCTCATTTGGCACGAGGGTGACGATGAGGTCGGCGTCTGTGCCCTGGAGCGAGGCGATGGCGGGTTGACCATTGGCCAGCACAAATTGAGCTGTAAGGGCTGCCGAGGTTTTTTCCATGATGGACAGGAAGACCTGAATAATTTCTTCTGCGCCGATGAGCGGACGAAGGGCGGCACGAACATTTCCGCCTCCATCTGTAAGCGCCAATGCATCCGGTGCCAAGAGCGACAGGATTTCGTCTTTGTTCTGTGCGCTCACTGCGGCCATGAAACGAGATAGTAGATCGGCTACTTCTTGTGACGGCGCGTTGAACTTTGGTGCGTTCTCCGCAATTCGTTTTCGCGCACGGGCAATCAATTGACGGCAAGCGGTTTCGGTTTTGTGGAGCGCTTTGGCAATGTCGACATAGTCCGTGTCGAAGGCTTCACGCAGAATGAAAGCGGCGCGTTCTTCCGGCGCCAGCCTTTCCATGGCCCATAAAAGGGCGAGCTCAACTTCTTGCGTTTTCTGCAGAATGTCTTCTGGTGTCGGCGAGGTCTGAGATGTCTTGGGATCTGAGAGGATCGGTTCAGGCAGCCAAACACCTACATAGGTTTCGCGGTCACGACGCGCTTTTCGAAGACTATCAATGGCCAAGTGTGTTGTGACGGTTGTAAGCCAGGCTGCGGGTGTGTCGATGGTATCTGGATCTATATGCGACCAACGCAGCCACGCGTTTTGCACAACATCTTCGGCGGCTGTCCGTTCACCCAACATGCGATAGGCAAGGGACATAAGCCGCCCACGTTCTTGTAGGAAGGTCTGTGTGGGCGTGTTGTTCATGCTGCCCGTTTTATCATAGTCTCTAGGTCGCCGCCGATTTTGATGCGCTGGCAGATGGCACCATAGCCTAACCCTCTTTTCAGTACTGGATAGGTTCGACAAAAGGCGGTGGCATAAGCCAGGGCTATAACGGCACGTTTTCCGTATTGTTGTTCGATGTCAGCGCGCAGCAGATCACATTCTGGCGCATCGCCCATTGTCGCTTCGGCAAAGCGAAATCCAAGGGCTGCTTGTGGACCTGCCGCTTCCATGTCACGGGCAATGAGGGCGCGAAGGAGGTCGGGATCAACGCCTTCTTTTAGACCATAGTCGACAATGAGCTGCGCACAGGGTCCGCAATCTCCTTCCAAAACAGAGGCGATGGCCGCGCCGTACCATAGCGGCAGCGGTGTGCCGTCTTTGTGTTGAGACAAAAGCGGGAGCGCTGAGAGTTTCAGGGCCGCGCTTGTGGA
>Ga0222662_1001329_pt1 | contig 12319 bp, 9 predicted proteins | sample AntAcemetagen600_FD_179821 | JGI IMG/M metagenome (GOLD analysis project Ga0222662, IMG submission 179821) | Saline water microbial communities from Ace Lake, Antarctica - #600 | ecosystem: Environmental > Aquatic > Non-marine Saline and Alkaline > Saline | place: Antarctica: Ace Lake | collected...
TTTATGTGCGTGGATGTAGCAAGGGGACAGGGACAAGACAATAGTGCATTTACAATAATTGACACAAGTCAAATGCCCTATAAAATTGTTGCAACATTTTATAATAACACAATACCTCCTTTGCTCTTCCCGACAACTATACACACTGTATCAAAAAAATATAACGACGCATGGATCTTAATAGAGATAAATGATATTGGTGGACAAGTTGCTGATATTTTACATGCTGATCTAGAAAACGAATATGTTCTGAGTGTAAACAGTAAAGGCAGAAGTGGGCAAGTTTTGTCTGGAGGATTTTCTGGTCGAGGAAAAACTGCACTTGGGGTTAAAACAACATTACCAATAAAAAGAATTGGATGTTCAGTTCTGAAAAGTATGGTAGAAGAAGATAAGATAAAAATAGAAGATGAAAATCTTATATCAGAATTCATATCCTTTATTTCCAAAAGAACATCATATCAAGCAGATGATGGGCATCATGATGATCTTGTCATGACGCTGGTTATTTTCTGTTGGGCCTCACGACAAGAATATTTTAAGGAATTAACAGGAATGGACATAAGAAGAGGAATCTATCAGAAAAAGATAGATGCGTTAGAAAATAGTTATGTTCCATTTGGGTTCGTCGTAGATGGGCTACATACTGAGAGCGAATGGGATGGCGATGATAGATGGTATGGAGAAGACAGTAAATGACAATTCCTAATGTTACAACATCAGTAGACGACGACACATTTATTGTAGATTTAAACGCAGAATTAAATGCCGATCATACAACGGTATTTTTTGATTTTGATGGTTTAATTAATGCAATTGGAACTACCGGCGAAAGAAATGATGGTATTTTAAGTGTAAGCAATTTACAAGAATGGTCAAATCGATTATCTAATGATGAGCCGACAGGAATTACCCAGTCCGCATTCGAGCGGGAAGTTCGTACCATATATAGTTATGATTTTGCTTTGAAGCAACCATTTCTTAGTAAACAATTAAATGTTCCCTTTGCTCAACAATCTTATAATTATGCAAAATCTTATTTACCTAAATTGAATGGATATTCTCAATTAAATGATCAAGAGTCCTCCACCACAGTTATAAATGATCAACAACTAAGCAATATTAATCCATTAAGTTTAGCGTTTGATGCGAGAAGATTAAATTACAGTAATGCTCAGGTAACCGAATTAAATTCTGCAATATTTTATTCTTTAAGAAACAATAATTATGCAGAAATATTTTCTAATTTTAATCCAAGCGCCGATCTAGATGATGTGCTGAATCAAAATTATAATACTTTGGGTCTGACATTCGGAAACCACCTAGCAAACAAAAATATTCCTAGATGGCCATTTGGGCCTGTAAATAGTTGGGACACTCTTTGGTGGTCTGTCTCTAATTTTATTGAGTATGGAGGAAATGCTATTATAGTAGCACCTGATATACAGGGTGTAACTGCCAGCAAAGTTAATTCCGTTACAAATAAACTGTTATCAAATAATTTAAGTTTTGATACAATGACATGTTTAAATGGATTAGACAATGAAATAGCAAGAAATATAGCAAACCAACGAAGAGATTGTATCGCAATAACTACCTTGGCCGCCGGGGCTATTATAGGCGATGAAACTGATTCCGGAGGTGTGACACTACCACCGGGTATAACCAGTAAACCTGAAGGTACATCCGGTGGTGCCTTTAGGTTCAGTATTGTAAATGCATGGTTGACAGGCGGTGCATTTGGAGTAAACGGTGTTAGTTCAGATATTAAATATTGGGAAAATAATAATGCTGTCAACAATATGTCATATCCTTCTGGTGTTGGGAATTATAATCCAAATAGCGGAGGTGTCACACTTTCTACTGATTATGGGTTAGGGACAGGTGATATGCATCTTGCGACAACAATGCTACCCTTTGCAGATTACCCAATTAGGAGTGTATACTATGATCGTGATTTAATGAGTTATTCTGAATACAGGGGACCGGGAATTGACGGTTCCCATGCAGGAAATACTGTATTATCTCCTATTTTTGCTTCATGGGGCATCTTGGGTACTTATACACTACAGGGTGCAACAACAGAACTAATTAGCGGTCCTCTTGCTGCGGATCTGCCAACACAGAAAATTATAGTAAGATCATCATCTCCAAACAAACAACGCAGTAGTGCTGATTATAAACTAGGGGATTTATTTTATCCTGCTGGTGACTTGAAATTTTTTGGCGCTTCAGGTACGACTTTCAGTGAAAGATTACTTGGCATTATGGGTAATACTGAATCTGAATTTTTGTTTAGAAAAATTGTCAAAGGAATATGTGGATCAACCGGAATGAACGGGGGATTTCGTGGTCCAGCCGGTTCTCTTAATATAGAAGGAACTGGTTACCTTGGCGGTACAATATATGTTGCGAGCCAATATGTGGAGGCTGAAGGAGCTGTTCAGCAAATAAAATATGCCTTTGATGCGTCAGAATTTGATAATGATGACACTAATAGCGTACATTCTATAAGTTTTAATGGAAAAACTGATTGTCCTAATTTAAATTATAACGATAGAAATACACCATTCACTCCGTTTTTTATGGATGTAAGAAAAACATTTCAAAAAGCAAAAGAACAATATAATCTGACCGGATTAAATAGACCAAGTCAAGTCGAAGATTTGATTTTTAATCCATCAGATAGTAAATCAATACCATCATATGGTACAAGCAACTCAATGCTTAAACAGTTTGCTTCTTGGAATCAATCCAGTTTGGGTGTATTTTTCTATTCTGCAAATGGTCAAGGTTTTCCGCCGCCCTCGACATCTTTCGGGACGGAATTCGATGTTGCTGTACAGGAGGCGATTTTTAGCCTAAATGGATGGGCATCAAATCGATACGATTCGGGGGAGGGTTTTTACGACGGGGCAGGAAGACCAGTACCTACCCAATACTTCGTACCCCCAGAGCATAAAAATGATTATGCAGCATATTCAGCAGAACAGAATTTTCTAGAATACAAGAAAAGAGGGGCCGCCCTTTTGTGGGGTGTTGACATATATGGATCAACATTATCTAATGAGAGCGGAAAGCCTGGGTATGAAATTCACAGTCAGAGAGACAATGGACTGCATCGTTTCTGGGGATGCACATGCGCTCAACTGCCTGACTTTTTCCGAGAAGTATTTGAAGTCGGAAGAACATCCGGGGGAGTCCCGGTCAGTTCCCAAAGTGGAGTTAATAAAGAACAATTTGATGAGAGTGGATATACTCCAATTAGATGTATAGAATTTGGACCTAACGAAACAACTGCACAAGTAACAGCAGAAGGCAGTACTTATTGTGCTTTTATAGGGTTCGAAGATCGTTTTCAAGAATTATATCTAGATTATAGAGACACGAGTGGACGCATGATGGGAGGAACTGCACAGGAATTTCCGTGTAAGTTGTCCAGCGGTGCCTTCGGTGTTCGAAACACTGATGAAGTAGGAAGATCCATAGATTGGTTAACCGGAGCAACCAAAGATACTCATCCTGGCTATGCGAGAGGAGGAACTTTTGCAAATATGTATCTTCCGTACAGAGCCAATGAGCAAATTTGGCCAAACTTCAGAGTTCCTTATATCTATGTCGGAGGAGCAGGATATGGATGGAATCTGGTCCCTTATCTTTATGTGAATCCAAACACAGGAGAATCTCAACCTGATTACCCCTGTGCTATGTCAATAGTATTCGAATCATTACCGGGAGACGATTAATGCCAACTGTTCAATTTAATTTTACTGATGTAGTGTCAGTTCCACATATGACACGATTAAATTTTAGAGATGCAGCAAATAGGTTGTTTGTCGGGCCCGACGCAGAAAATCCCGTTGAAGTCGAGAGTGCTAGTGAATTGGAAAGTTATTATTCTTCCATGAGAGTAATGGGATTACAGGAAGTTGGGGACTATTTAAAATATAGTTCTAGGATGGTGGATTTTCATACACTAGTTAAACCCATCACGAATTATTCTCAAGTCTGTGTCATTGGTCCAGATTATATATTTGACGGCAATGGAATCCATGACGCTGCATATTGGATATACAAGTTCAATGCGTTTAGATATGAAGTACCTACATTCAAACAGATGTTGCATTTCGAAACCAGCATTCAGGGTAAAGATTTCACGGGATTAACTAGTGGATCCTCTCCATCAGTGGACTGGAGTACGGCATACACAACAGGTATGACATTATTCATGAAATATATACAATCAGGTCCTTCGGGTGAAGCAGGAAGCGGTTCCCCTGATTTTACTGATCCAAACGCAAATACAAATGCAAATGCGATTAATAATAATGGAAGTATCAATGCCGATCAAACTTTAGAACAATCGTTTTTATCTACTACCGCAAGCGAATTTGAATTTCCTGCTGCCGGTGAAAAATACTTTCATCGGTGGGACGGAGATGATTATGTAGTTCCCACCAAAATATCTGTAGATGCGTCTGGTTGTATATCCCGAGCAATTCGAGATGGCCAATACAAATCTCCGGCAGGGCAAATACGAGGAATTATAAAAAAAGCAGAGTTTGTTCAGCCACCGCCAACAAATGCACGAGTAGAAAATCTATACAATAGCAGAATAAATTTTGTAAAATATGAAGATGATTTAGAAGAATATATTCTTTTTGGTGATAAAACCAGAAAAGAAGAAACATCCACATTTTCCAGAATTAATGTGAGTCTTCTTTTTGTGCAACTTAAGAAACTTATAGGAAGAGCGATCAGAGATATTCTATTCGAACAGAATGATTCTGGTACAAGAAGTTTAGTTTCTAGTTCTATAACTCAGTTGTTACGAAAAATAAGAGCAGATGGTGGTATATCTGAGTATCAGGTAATTTGCGATGAGTCGAATAACACCAGCGATGTAATAGATTCTAATCAACTAATAGTGGATGTTTTAGTAAAACCAGCAAAATCAATCAACTTCATCAAGATTCGTTTCACAAACACCGAAAACATTTGAATGCTAAATACATCAGATAGAATTTATTCTCAAGGAGATGAAAAATGGCTAGACCGAATGTAACCGTTATAGTTAATGATGAATCATTCGTTATTAGTGGAACAGAGTCTGGTGGAATCCATAGATCGGGTTATATGTCCGCCGGTGGCTTAACTTTAATTAATGCTCTTGGATACACAGCAGATAGAACAAATCAATATATGGTAGTCGAAAATATCAATGACTGGTTCGGAAGACTCAAGTCTTCTGCAACGACTGGTTATGCTGATACATTCATTGACGGCGGAGCGGCCGCTGGTGGGACATCTGGTCTTCCGTTTCTTCATGGAGGGACCGCAGGTAACATCTTTGCAGGTGGAACTTTCGAAAGATGGCCTACAGGACCTACCGGGACATGGAAACAAGATTGGTATAACATACAGAACTACCTTCAATACGGTGGAGTTGCAGTTATCTTTGGTGGGACGGCCGGAACGATTGGTTCAGTCCAAGCAAAAGCAATTGATAAATCAGTCACTGTTGATTCTCTATTCGGAGCAGCAGCAGCAGGAGCTAATGTTGAGATAGTAACTGATCTCAGAGGAGACTGTGTAGGGGTTGTGGGTATTCCCTCAAGTACTGCGGTAGGATCCGCTAGTAAGACTGCTGGCGAGAACATCATCAATGTTTATGGTGAGAAAAAGACAAGAGACATTAACAGATTAAACACTGCTAACTTAACAGACTCGGATCTTATCGATATTCCACTTACTTGCGATGTTGCTGGATGTCTTGCAAGAACAGACAGAGTTGCTTCTCCTTGGTTCTCACCTGCCGGTGCAAGAAGAGGAAGAATCTTGGATGTTGTCAAGTTAGCAAAAGAACTGACAGACAGTGAACAAGATACTCTCTATAATGCAGGTATTAACCCAGTAGTAAGTTTTGCCGGAGAAGGAACTCTCCTATTCGGTGATAAGACAGGTGCAGCTGAAACTAGCACGCTAAGTAGAATTAATGTTGCTAGATTGTTCATATATCTAAAGAACATTATAGGTAGAGCAGCAAGAACGATTCTGTTCGAACTAAATGATTCGACAACTCGTAACCTGTTCGTGAATGCAGTTACTCCAGTTCTTAGAAACATCCAAGGAGGACGGGGTATTACAGAATATAGAGTCATATGCGATGAAAGCAATAACACATCAGATGTTATCGATGCAAATCAGTTTATTGCAGACATTCTCATTAAACCAACCAAGTCTGTTAACTTCGTCAGAATTCGTTTCACTAACAAATCGGAGTCAGCCGATCTAGGCTGATCTTAGGAGATAAATAACCATGGCCGATAACGCTATAAACACATTTAAGAATAATTTCTTCGGTGGTACTAGACCAAATAGATTTGAGATTGAAGCAACGACACCGAATGGAACGGCAATAGATACTTTTCATACATATGCGTTCAATCTTCCGGAGATTGCAATTGGAGAAATTCCTGTAAACTATAGGGGTAGAACTGTTTATGTTCCTGGCGATAGAGATTATGCGCCTTGGAATATTACAATTCTTGATGATAGAAATTCCAGCATATACAATGCGTTTCAGGATTGGCAAAATAAGATAAATGATCATGAAGCCAATACAGCGGAAGACAAATTCGCAACAGGAAACAGAGGAGAGTGGGTCGTAACACATCTAGATACCCAATCAGCGGCAGGTAGTTCACCGGCGATGCTCAAAAAATTCACCCTTGTAGGGTGCTGGTTAACAGGTATCGGCCCGGTTCAATTAAATGCAGCAGAGAAAAACGCTCTGTTAACATTCAATGCAACCGTCAGGTTCGATTATGTCAGATATGAAGGTGGATCTAACCAAGGTGTTAATCCAGTTGGATCTGAAACCTTTCTCAGTGAAAAATAACTTTTATTTATGAAATACTTTAGGAGTAATGTGAATGGCAATTGATATTTTTGGTTTTACAATCGGGCGTAAAAAAGACTCCGGGACAACCATTCTGGACCCATTAGATTTGGGTATCCAGAATGACCCCGAGTCTTTTGTTGCACCTGAAACTTATGATGGAACTTACACCTTTGAAGCAGGAGGAGTTTTTGGAACTTCTGTTGATTTTGCAGGTCAAGTTAAAAATGAAAATGCTCTAATACAACAGTACAGGGGAATGTCCTTGTATCCAGAGGTAGATCAGGCTATCGAGGATATAGTGAACGAGTCGGTAGTTCCCGGGTCGGATTTTCACCCAGCAAGACTTGACTTAGATAATCTTAAGTTGTCTGAGATAATTAAGTCAAAAATGCATAAAGAGTTTGACAACATCATCAAACTCCTTGACTTTAATTACAGAGCGCACGATATATTCAGAAGGTGGTATATAGACAGTAAACTATATTATCACATCATAATAGATAACGATAATCCGCAAAAAGGTATTATTGAATTGAGACCAGTTGACGCTATAAAGATTAAGAGAATGCGGACTGTTAAAAAGAAACCTCAGAACGCTTCTAATTCAAGAAATCCTTTGGCAAAACTGGATATCGTGGAGAGTGTTGATGAATATTTTGTCTATACGAACACAGATAAAAATACTCTGCATCAAACAGGGCAATCTGGTATAAAAATATCAACAGACTCGATTTGCTATGTTCACTCAGGAATGATTGACGGTAATACTAGACAGGCTATAGGTTATCTTCATAAAGCAATTAGACCTTTGAACATGCTTAGACAAATAGAAGATGCTGTGGTTATTTACAGAATATCCAGAGCGCCAGAAAGAAGAATATTCTATATCGATGTCGGTAACCTTCCGAAACAAAAAGCGGAACAATATGTTCGAGAATTGATGAATAGATACAGAACCAAGGTTGTTTACGATAAAACAACAGGAACCATTCGAGATGATAGGGATCACTTATCAATGCTTGAAGACTATTGGTTACCAAGAAGAGAAGGCGGAAGAGGAACTGAAATTACTACCCTTCCTGGCGGACAAAACTTGGGACAAATGGAAGATGTCGAATATCTTCAAAAGAAAATGTATAGATCATTGAATGTACCTGTCAGCAGATTAGAATCTGATAACGGATTCAATATGGGCAAGTCATCAGAAATAACTCGTGATGAAGTTAAGTTTCAGAAATTTATTCAAAGACTCCAAGTTAGATTTCAGAAGATGTTCATGGGTCTTTTAAGAACACAAATGATCCTAAAAGGTATCAGTACAGAAGAAGACTGGCGATTAATAGAAGATGATATTCGCATAGTATTTAATAGAGATACCTACTTTGAGGAACTAAAGGAAAATGAAGTACTTACCGAAAGGTTAAATATGCTAAATAACATACAACCTTTCATTGGTAAGTTTTTTCCCGAAAGTTATATTAGGAAGAATATCTTAAAAATGACTGATGAAGAGATTAAAGAGATTCAAGACGAATTAGATCAACAACCAGAACCGCCAATGGTGGATCAAGAACCACCTCAACCTACGGAGTAAGAAATGAAGCACCTTTCACCAATGATAAATTCAGCAATCGAAGAAGACAAAGAAGGCTTTATCGATAGTTTTGTTAAAGAATTTGTTGACAGAGTAAACGAAAAAGTATCTCTGATACATAACGGAATCAGAAAAAATGCTCTTCAGCCAGAAGGTGTTTGGAATGTACCAGAAGCAGTTGAAGAACCAATTGCAGAAAAGAATGGCATACTTTCATCCAAATGGGACGAGATTAAGCAGCAAGTTAATGAGTATAGATTTCAGTCAGTAGATGAAGCAAAGAAAACTAAAAGTAAATTAGTTTCTAGTGGTATGTGCGAATCTTGCGTAAAGCAAATTGGCAATAGACTTTATCTAGAATCAGTAGATAATGAAGACATTATCCCAGAAATCTATGACACTCTCATCGAAGATGTAGAGGATCTCTACATTCCTTTCTTTGAGTTTGGTACAGATCTCAAGGAAGCACTGGAAACTGGTTCGGTTGATATCGTTCTAGATGATGGAACCGAAATTAACATTGAAAGTGAAATGGCAGAAACTATTGCTAGAGTCCATGACTCATTGACAAGAGAAAATCAAATTTCTTTCAGAGATGAAATTACTCTCAACGAAGAGTCGTTCGATAGAATGATTAACTTTGTGAACAAGGCAATGAAGAAACTTGAGGAAGTCTTAGATACTGAAGGAGAGGATTCATGAACTACGCATCAGAAATACTCAAAAACATATTTGATGATAACGCAAAGGGTGTTATTGATACAGTAGACCAAGCACTCGCAGTGAAGGTAAACGATCAGATGGATGAAATGAAAAAATCACTCATCGATTCAGTTTACGAGAACGATTTTTCTTATATGCTAGACAAAAACGAGATTGCAGACGATGCAACCTCGCAGGTTGATGAGGCAGAACTTAAAGTTATCAGTAAAGAAAAAAGAGCAGAGATGCTCAAAGGTATTGGTAAAACTAGATCTGGACTCAAAGCAAAAGCAAAGGAAGGTCGTGAGGCTGCTATGGATGACGACAAAGATGGTGACGGAGACGGTGATTTTGCAGACATCATGATGACTAGAATGAAGAAAAGCGGAATGAGTAAAAAAGAAGCCCTTATAAAAACAAGGAAGCACAATAAATGAAACTCATTACTGAAATGAACGAAAATGTTCGCTTAGTAACAGAAAAGACTGAAGATGGTAAAAAGAATTACTTCATCGAAGGTATTTTTATGCAAGCAGAGCAAAAGAATAGAAACGGCAGAGTTTACCCGTACCCAATCCTAGAAAAAGAAGTTAAGAGATATCATACAGATTTGATCGAAAAGAAGAGGGCCCTCGGAGAACTCAATCATCCTCAAGGCCCAACCGTAAACTTAGACAGAGTTTCTCATATGATCACAGAGTTAAATTTCCGTGGAAATGATTGCTACGGAAAAGCAAAGGTCATGGAAACCCCTATGGGTAAAATTGTAAAGAGTTTAATTGATGAAGGCGCTCAACTAGGAGTTTCTTCGAGAGGAATGGGATCCATTAAAGATATCGGCGGAATCAATGAAGTTCAACAAGACTTCATGCTTTCCGCAGTTGATATTGTCGCAGATCCTTCTGCTCCAAGTGCCTTCGTTAATGGTATCATGGAAGGCGCAGAATGGGTATGGGATAACGGAATGCTTAAAGAAAAGAACATAGCAGAGTACAAAAAAGAAATAGAAAGAACATCCAGAAAAGATCTGGAAGAAAAAACTATTAATATCTTCAATAGTTTTCTTAAAAACCTATAAACTAGCAGCGTAGACACCTTAATTTTTCAAAATTTTAAAAAATATAAATATCCTAGAAACCGCCGGAGGTTAAGACAATGGAACAAGATAACACATTAAACACATCAAGCGTAGAAAGCCCCGCTCTCTATCAAGATGCTAGTGGCAAGGGTGCCAAGATTGCCACCCCTGTCGCACCAGAAGGTTCAGCAGACAAGAACCGGGGATCAATCGCAGCGAAACCATCTGCTGCTTCTCCCACTATTCAATCACCAGACGAAGTGAGATCTCCAGTTCCGTTTTCGGAACATATTGAGTCTCTCTTTAATGGTGAAGATCTTTCAGAAGCATTCAAAGACAAGGCCGAAGTCATCTTCGAAGCCGCAGTCAATGAAAGACTTACTCTTCTGGAAGATGAATTAAAGGTAGCAGTCGAAGAATCCTTTGAAACAGAATTAGAAACATTCAAAGAAGAACTGACTGAAAGAATTGATGACTATCTCAACTATGTTGTTGAAGAGTGGGTCAAGGAGAATGAAGTCGCAGTCGAGAAGGGCCTTCGCACAGAAGTTGCTGAGTCCTTTATCGGTGGACTTAAGACTCTGTTCGAATCCAACTTCATCGACATCCCAGACGAGAAAGTTGATGTTCTTGAAGAAATGATCAAAGAGAACGAAGAGATGACAGAAACCCTCAACGAAGCAATCAATGCCAACATTGAGTTAAACTCTCTTGTCGAGAACTACAGAAAATCAGAAATCTTTAGCGAAGTTGCTGACGATTTAAGTGATGTTCAAGTTGATAAATTTTCCAGAATGGCCGAAGGTATTGATTTCGAGGATGATGAATCATTCACGCATAAACTCGGCATACTGAAAGAAAGTTACTTCGATGGCGTAACCAGACCAGTAAACGATACAGAGGAAGTTTCATCAAATGCTGAAGTTTTAACTGAAGACAGCAATGATCCAATCAACAGATATGTTAACGAATTGAACAAGCAAGCAAAAAGTAGAGAAATCTACGAGTCCTGAAAAACTAAACAAATACGGTTAATACCAGATCAAAGGAGATCAAAATGTCCGAATTCACACAAAATGGAACACAGCCCTACGACCAACTCGTAGAAAAGTGGAATCCAGTACTAAATCACGATTCTTTCGATAAAATCGGCGATTCCTATAAGAAAAAAGTAACAGCAGTTCTTCTTGAAAACCAAGAGATTGCAATGAAGCAGCAGTACCTCGCAGAAGCCCCCACCAACTCAATGGGTGGTGGATTTAGCGTCACGCAGGCTGCAAATCAAGCAGGTAGCATTGCTGGTTACGACCCAGTGCTTATCAGCCTGATTCGTCGATCCATGCCTAATCTTATGGCATACGACATCTGTGGTGTTCAGCCAATGAGCGCACCAACAGGACTCATCTTTGCGATGAAGAGCAAGTATGATTCACAAGGATCGTCGCAGGAAGCACTCTTCCAAGAGGCGTTTGCTAAGTTCTCAGGTAAGGGTGGTACAACTGCGGGTGCAGCCGAAAACGCCGGTAGTGGTGTTACATTCGTCGGTGGTACTCCCGGCGTAACTCTCACCGCTGGTGAGTTTGCTCGTGCTGCTGTCTTCGGTACTGACTTCCAAGGTATTAGTGCTGCTAATGCTGAAGGACTCGGCGGTGGCGGTGGTTCTTTCAACCAGATGGCATTCTCCATCGAAAGAGTTGCTGTTGAAGCAAGAACTCGTGCCCTCAAGGCTGAGTACAGTACTGAACTCGCTCAGGATCTCAAGGCTGTTCACGGACTCGATGCCGAGACAGAACTTGCTAACATCCTTAGCACTGAGATTCTTACTGAAATCAACCGAGAGATCATCAGAAATGTCTACTTCAATGCTGAAATCGGTGCTACCCAAACTGACCTTGCCGGAGCAGGTGCTACTGATGGTCCAGTCTCCGGTATGTACGACCTCGCGGTTGACTCCGATGGTAGATGGTCAGCAGAACGCTTCCGTGGACTTATGTTCCAAATTGAGCGTGAATGCAACCAGATCGCCAAGGAAACTCGTCGA
>Ga0222662_1001331_pt1 | contig 12299 bp, 15 predicted proteins | sample AntAcemetagen600_FD_179821 | JGI IMG/M metagenome (GOLD analysis project Ga0222662, IMG submission 179821) | Saline water microbial communities from Ace Lake, Antarctica - #600 | ecosystem: Environmental > Aquatic > Non-marine Saline and Alkaline > Saline | place: Antarctica: Ace Lake...
ACGAGCCTGGCACTGTCGCCAATCTAGAAGTGCAACTAGCGCATCAAGCAAAGCTTTTGGAAGAACTGAACGAGATTGTCCGCAGTCAATGGAACGAGATCGACAAGCTCACGCGCTCTGTCACACACATCGCGGAACGCCTTATGGGAATGGAAGTCTCAGCCGACAAAGGACGTGCAGGCGATGAACCGCCACCGCCGCATTATTGATGATTTCTTCGCCTCCCAAACCCTTTTGTTATGCGCCGCCTGACATCCCGCTTAAAGTCCTTCACCAGGATCAGCATATCCTCATTCTATCGAAGCCAAGCGGGCTTTTGACTGTCCCAGGAAAGCCCGAGGCACATGCCGATTGTCTTGAGCGCCGAGCAAGGGAGCGTTTTCCCGAAGCACGCATCGTTCACCGTTTGGACATGGACACCTCAGGCGTTCTTGTCATGGCCATGACGCCCGAAAGCCATCGCCATCTGGGTCTTCAGTTTGAGCGGCGGAAAACCGAAAAGGTTTATACGGCCCGCGTTTGGGGAAACATGAGCCAAGATGCTGGATGCGTTACCGCACCACTCATCTGCGACTGGCCCAACAGACCAAAGCAAATCATCGACTTTGAACAGGGACGCAAAGCTGAAACCAACTGGGAAGTTGTCGGGCGCGAGGCAGGCGTCACCCGTGTTTGCCTGCACCCTGTAACGGGCCGGTCGCACCAGTTACGTGTTCACATGCTGAGCCTGGGACACCCTATTCTAGGCGACAATCTTTATGCACACGAACGCGCACTTACGGCTTCGGACCGCCTGCAATTGCACAGCACATCCCTCACCATTCATCACCCTAAAGATGGCATTCGCGTCACCTTTACTGATTTCTGTCCATTCTGAAAAACACCCAGAAAATAGGTTTTCCAAGGAAGCCTTCAAAGTCTCCAAAACGCGTTATCTGCCCCGAAGGCCACAATCAAGCAGCTTTGCCGGTTGGCCGCTTTCCGCGTTGTGGACTACGTCGACGTTGTTGCGGACGCTTTTTGCGCTGAGGACTGCTTTTGGTCTTCCCGGGATCATTTGCAATTTCTTGCGAATGAAAGGGATGATCCTCTCTCACAGGCACGCTTTGGCGAATAGTTTTTTCGATATCCCGCAGATTTCCACGTTGTTCCATATCGCAAAATGAAATGGCAATGCCTGCAGCCCCGGCCCGCGCGGTCCGACCAATGCGGTGAACGTAGCTATCGGGATCATCGGGTAATTCAAAATTGATAACATGGGTCACGCCGTCGACGTCAATGCCGCGCGCTGCAATGTCTGTGGCAACCAACGCGCGTATGCGTCCAGACTTAAAGCCTTTCAAGGCCTTTTGCCGCGCATTCTGCGCCTTGTTTCCGTGGATTGCGTCAGCTTCGACACCACTCTGATGCAAAAATTTGGCAACCCGGTCGGCACTGCGTTTGGTACGTGTAAAGATCAAGACCCGCTCAATGCTTTTGTCTTTCAACAAATTGTCCATCAGGGCGCGCTTTTTGTCCTTCGGCACGAACAGCACCTGTTGCTCAATTCGTTCCGCCGTGGTCGCGGCCGGTGCGACTTCCACACGGACGGGATTATTGAGCAGCCCGTCAGCCAATCCTTGAATAGATTTTGGCATGGTTGCGGAAAACAAAACTGTTTGACGTTTTTTTGAAACCGCCGCAGCTACTCTCTTCACGTCTGGAATAAAGCCCATATCGAGCATGCGGTCTGCTTCATCGAGAATGAAGGTGTCAACATCACCAAGCTGCACATGGCCCTGCTTCATCAAGTCTATCAAGCGGCCAGGTGTCGCAATGAGAATATGCACACCGCGCAACAATGTTTGAATTTGAGGTCGGATCGACATGCCCCCATAAACCACAGCTGTCCGAACAGGAACGTCGCGACCATAAACTTGCAGACTTTCAGCAATTTGGCAGGCCAGTTCCCGCGTTGGTGCCAGGATCAGTGCTTTCGGGCGTCGGCTAACCGCTTTGCACGCATTGGTCGACAATTTATTCAGCAACGGCAGAGCAAAAGATGCCGTCTTGCCAGTTCCTGTTTGGGCAACACCCAGCAGATCTCTTCCTTCCAGCAATGCTGGAATGGATTGCGCCTGGATCGGCGTCGCTTCGGTGTATCCTTCGGCCTCAATCGCACGAAGGAGCGGTTTTGCCAAATTAAGGCCCGCAAAATCAGTCATTAAAAAATCTCTCTTAATCCATGAATCATCTCTCATCGCCCCGGAAAAAGGGTGATGAGCGTGCATGCACGATGCAAGCGTTTCCAACTTGGGCCCTATCCTGATTGCTCATGACAAAGCCGGTCTAACGAAACGCCCACATATGTCGGATTAAAACGTGGCCAACGGAAAGCCGCTGGGCTGGCGATCGAACCATTGTCGATCTTTAAGCGTGTGTCGCTGCGAGCACATAGGCGCTTTCCCACCCCCCAAGTCAAGGCAATTCACCAGATGCGTCAAACCGTCCCGGAAATCGGCTAAAAATAGAGTTAAGCGCTATCACGCAAGACGCCGCATAAGGGCTTCCAGAGGCCCTCTTTTGAAAAAACGATGTCAAATGACAGCGTAAACAAGCGCCAGGAACTGCTCGACATCCAACCCCCGAAGTCTGCCGCTCACCTCGCCCGCGATCTCATTCCTGCCTCTCACCATTGCCTCTCTCATTTCCTTCACTAGGATACCCACAAAGAACATCTTTACGAATCATCAAAAATGAGGCGCTCCAATGGATTTTTCCTACCCGCTCGCAGGCCTGGTCACACTTTTATCTCTCATCATTTACATGTGGATGGCCATTCAAATTGGAAAGGCCCGCGTTGCACATGAAATTCCTGCACCACGCTCAGACGGACCGGATGATTTTTTGCGGGTGCTCAGAGTGCACGGCAACACAATGGAAGGGCTTATTCTGTTTCTGCCAACCCTTTGGTTGTTTGCATTAACCATCGGCGACGTTTGGGCAGCACTCGTGGGTGTCATTTACCCCATCAGCCGCCTTATTTACGCTCAAGGTTATTATGCCGCAGCCGACAAAAGAGGACGTGGCTTCACTTTAGGCCTCGTTTCCATCGCTATTTTGCTCGTTGGCGGCGTGATTGGGCTCTCTTTGGCCGCATTTCGGCTCTATAGCTAAAAACGACCACTCGACGGGTTTTTAACTCTGATGCCGATTGGCACAAATCAGGGTGTTGCAGAGCGTAAAGTGGGGTGTTACCAACATTAACTTGATATCCAATATGATATCATCCCACCGGCAGACCGCTACCTGTCCCTGATACATATCTTCAAACCGGGACATGTTCCCCAGCGGCTGAGTAAATTGTTGCAAAAAACCACTTCTGATTTGAACGAGACACCGGATCGCAATTGGCTAAGAACATTAGCCACCTATCGCGAGCCAAACCAATGGCGTAGCCTGTTTGAAATTGCAGCAACAGGCATCCCTTTCCTCCTGTTGTGGACGGCAGCATGGTGGTCTCTATCCATCAGTTACTGGCTCACGCTTGCCATCTGCTTGCCCGCAAGTGCGTTTCTGACACGGCTTTTTTTGATCCAGCATGATTGTGGCCATGGCGCGTTTTTTCGCAGCCGGGTGCTCAATGACTGGATCGGGCGCATTCTCGGCGTTATCACGCTGACGCCTTATGACATTTGGCGCCGCAGCCACACCATTCACCACGGCACGTCAGGTAATCTCGGCAAACGCGGTGTTGGTGATCTGGATACGCTGACTGTACGCGAATACTACGCCCTTCCGCGCATGAAGCGCATTGCATACCGCCTGTACCGCCATCCAATTGTCATGTTTGGCATTGGCCCGACCTATATGTTTCTGTTCCGCAATCGCTTGCCGCTTGGTTTCATGACCGAAGGTCCGCGCTATTGGATCAGTGCCATGGGCACCAACCTGATGGTTGCACTCAGTGTTGCCCTGTTGATCTACACTCTCGGCATAGAGCCGTTTTTGTTGATCTTTCTGCCAACCACGATCCTGTCCGCAACAATTGGCATTTGGTTATTTTACGTCCAACACCAGTTTGAAAATAACTACTGGGCACCAGAAGATGAGTGGAGCCTAAATGATGCGGCACTGTATGGCAGCTCGCATTTTGATCTTCCGGCAGGCTTCAAATGGTTGACTGGCTATATTGGCATCCATCATGTGCATCATTTCTACAGCCGCATTCCCTTCTATCGGTTGCCAGAAGTTCTGCGCGACTATCCAGAACTGGCAAATGTTCGGCGCCTGACTTTCACGCAGAGCTTTGCCTGCCTAAAACTGCGCCTGTGGGATGAAAGCCAAAAACGCATGGTTCCCTTCCCAGCCTTTGGCACCGCAGTAGCGAGCTAACAGACAACCACCCGCTACTTGGCAAGTGCGGTTTGTAGAACTTTGTAAATAGTGCTGGGTTCTGGACCGTCCAATACGGCCACCAGGCGCCTCAACAGATCAGCAGGCACAACTTTGGGGATGCGCGCTTGCCATTCCAGAAAAGCTTCCTTGTTGTCCCATTCGGCCATCGCAACATACTCATGCTCATCGCCTTCCTGACGAAGAAGGTCGGCTCGGATAAACCCGGGAACATCAGCGGCACGGGTCAAAAACGCGCCCGCATCATAGGCAGATTCAAATTCAGCCGACATTCCTTCACACACATGAAATCTCAAAATACTGCGATACATCATTTAGCGTCTCGTCTAATTGTTCGGTCAAGGTCGATCTCAAAACATACCGCATCCCCGCAATGCGCACATCCGGACAAATCAGTATATTGCACTTCACCTCACTACCAGTGAGACTGCGTGTAGAGATTTCTCACACAAAGGGGCTCTTGCCATGAAACACAAATTTGGACCTGCACTGCTCGCGACAATGGCTCTTTTGGCAGCAAGCCCTGCCTCTGCCAATGAATGTAAAGCATTTGGCGCCAGAAACCTCTCCGATACCTGGAACTGGCACACGCCACGTGAAACGCCTGATGTTCGCAATGGAAACCGAGAGTTGCGTTGCACGAATGGCAACCGTGGTTGGCTCTACACACGCGATGACATTGCAGGGCAGTATTTTGTCGCCAACACCAACTGGGTGCAAAAAACACGTGTTTGGGACAGCCCCTGTATCGCTGTAGCGCAATATTGCAGCAACGACGACTGACACGTCACTTTTGGGGCAAAAGTTCTGCACCACCATTAAAAAAGACTATTTGAGTGCCCTCGATGAAATGATTTTCTTCGTACGCCACAACTAAACAATTTCCCGGAGTCTCAATGTCAAAGCGCCTGTCCCTCGCCTTCGTTCTCATTACTTTGCTGTTTCAAACGGCATGTTCGAAGCCAACGACGGTCGAACTTACCGTTTTCGCAACAGAGCTCACAGTGCATTCTGCTGCAGGTGCAGATCAAGATGTCGTCGGCACACTCAGCTATGGTGACAGTGTTACAGCGACAGAAGAAGACGCCAACACCATCGTGACCGCACCAACGGATCATTGGGTAAAAATCAGCACCGACCAATTCGAAGGATACGTTTTAGGGGCCTACCTTCTCCCCTTATCCGCACCAGATCTGACAAATGGTGGCTTTCAATCTCTGCTATCCCGCTTGCCAACAATTGGCAATCCAGAGATGTCGGTCACTGAGGACCTGGACATCGTCAGCCAACAATATAGCGCCGGTGTACGCCACCAGGAGTACCGTTTCAAAATGCCTGGTGGAGCGGTCTTCTCTGAGGAACGTCTCTTCGTTGCGAACCTATCGGTTTTCCAAGGAGCCTTGCTCGCACGGACCATTTCCGCACAAGAAGGCCTCACGTCCTACCGCATGACGGTTTTACCTGAGCTACAAATGGACGAAAACGGTGCGCCATTTGTCTATGATGATCGTGAATGGCAAATCATCACCGTCAACCAGGCACCAGGTGGCATCATGATACAGTTTCCAGAGCGTGCAGATTGAGTTGCCCATCTAGGTAAGCTCCCTTCGGCCTAAAAAACGCTCTATCTTATGCAACTCGTTTCCAAAACAGGCAAATCAACCATCATGAACAAAGTCACGGTCAGTCTTTCAAGTTTCCTATGTCTCATCACAAGCGGCATCACGGGGACCAATGGGTATGCACAACCCACTGATCTGCCTGCGGTAACGCCCGCGCCGGTCGAAGCCATCGTAACCAGTGAATTGCCCGCGGAAGAACCTGCGCCAAAAAACGTCATTTTGATAATCGGCGACGGGATGGATGATCATCAAATCACTATTGCACGCAATTATTTGAGAGGCGCTTCCGGGCGTCTAACCCTCGACACGATGGCTCATCGCGGCGTGGCCCAGGTTCTGACTGTCTCAAACGAGCAACCGAATCAAGCTGTCTATGTTGCAGATTCAGCAAACAGTGCCACCTCAATCGCGACCGGCGTGGTCACCAGTCGCGGCAGGATTGCAACATCAGCTGGCACCGATAGAGATCTGACAACTATTGTTGAACTCGCCTCACGCGCCGGCATCAAAACCGGATTGGTCAGCACCGCCAGCGTAACCGACGCCACTGTTGCTGCCTTTTACGCCCACATCAGCCTGCGTGCCTGTGAAAATCCAGACATGATGAGCGATGCCTTGCTCTATGACCGCGTTCCCGTCGACTGCTCCCCCGATCTCAAGGAAAACGGGGGCCTCGGCTCAATCTCGGAACAATTGACGATGTCACAATTAGACCTCGCGTTGGGTGGTGGCTTTGAGCATTTCACCGCCAATGCAGAAGGCCAGTCCATTCCTGTGTCATCCATTGCCGAGACGGCTGGATTTGCAATACTCACCAACATCGATGACCTGGCAGCCGCATCATTAGAAAACAGATGGTTGGGTCTTTTTGCGCCGGGCACTCTACCCGTCAGGCTGCAAGGCGAAAACGGACGCAAAGCAGAAAAACCAGAACCAAGCATTATGAACAGGGTCCATTGGAGCCAGGGGGATGTAACTCTCCCAGCGCCGATGCTCTGCGAAGCCAATCCGGATTATGCAGGCACGCCTAGTCTAAAACTGATGACGGACAGAGCTTTGGCACAGTTGAGCCACAACAATACCAATGGCTTTTTCCTGATGGTTGAGTCCGCTTCGATCGACAAAGAATCCCATGCGCGTCAAGCCTGCGGCAGCATCGGTGAAGTCGCACAGTTAGACGAAGCGCTGGAAAGCGCCCTCGCCTTCGCCGCAGATCACCCGGAAACACTCATTATTGTCACCGCTGACCACGGTCAGTCCGCTCAATTGGTTCCCACCACAAGTCTGTTTGATGCATTCGGGTTACCTATCTACACGCCAGGCCAAACAGTGCGCATTCAAACGCCGGAAGGCGCACTGATGACGGTTAATTACGCCACCAATTCATTCTTGTTGGAAGAACATACCGGCGTCAATGCACCGCTCTTTACCAACGGTATCATCCCGGTTCCGACCATGCTCACTCAGCCTGACATATTCAACGTCATGGAAAAATTCTTGGGGCTGAAGGACTGACAGCTCGCGCGCCAATTGTGCGGGCAGCACTGAAGAGGCTCGGTGGTCGAAGGATAGAGCTGACGGGCGCGGCGAAAATATCTTCGCTGCCAAAATAACGTAACCAGCATTGTCAATCTGAAGAAATCAGCCGCTTCAAATGAACGGAAAATACAGTCCTGATTAGGTGATGCGTCAAGGCGCAACTGACGCAAGGACAGCCTTTCGCAGTACTCTCAATGCGAGCGGGAACAATACCTTACTTGCGCATAGAGCAATCAATTACCTAGATTGGGAAGCGGGGGAGAGACTTGAACTCCCGACACGCGGATTGGCCGCAGGGGCCAACAGAAAGAATTGACCATCAAATGCGAAGGGCGACAGTTGGGTCAACAATTTAAGATTTCCAGACATGCTCCGACGAATAAAGACAACCATCGCGGCGAGCGCAATCTTTGGTTGCACCCTCGCTCCCACCGTCGCAAGTTCCGGAGTGTATCTCGAAGAGCGGCGACCTTTGATGTTCCCGATAGAGCAGTTGACAATAAAAGTAGTAGACAAATCAACCAACGGTTGCATCCTCAACACACGCGCAATCAGTTTATCTGTCGAGCGGATCGCAAAAGGCGCAGGCTTCAAAGTCATCGACGAGGCCACCACTCCAGATGTGGAACGCGACGGCATACACGCAACCATGGTACTCGGGTACAACGGCTACAGTTTAGCTCTTAGTTCCGAGAGCTCGGATTTTTTCTGCGTATTGAATTCAAGCGTCCGCGTATATGTTTCTAGCGAGGTTCGCGTCTCTTATTCAAACGGCCATGAAATTGTAGGGGCAGAGAGGATGGCCGGTACCCAGCTGTACGTGGCTGGAGAAGAATTCCTTAGCACCGGGCCAAAGCCACTGGACGAAATTGCTATTGAGGGAACCAGAAGCCTAGTGGAATACGTAATTAGTGAAATACATGCTGCTAGGCGAGGCATGTTGGATCGTTATCCCAACGATTTTGAAGGCTTCCGCGGCACCAGTCAGCCATAACGTAATCAATCACTTTTCTACAAGATTGGCCATAGGCAGCCGCTCGACTTCTTCCAGTTTCTTCTCCATTGTCAGATTGATCGATAAGCAATTCTTGAGTGCCGCGAGCGAGATTGACACACATCCTATGATTGGTAACCGCGTTGTCGTCACCGGCATGGCTGGTGCTGGAAAAAGTACATTCTCACGGGCGCTATCGACGAAGACCGGCCTTCCCATTGTCCATCTCGACCTTCATAGCTGGAATCCTGGCTGGGTCCCGGTGCCCGAGGGCGAATTCCTCCAGAAACAACGTGCCCTGCTTGCCGGTGAAAGGTGGATTGTTGACAGCAATGACCTCGACAGCGACCTCCTGGTCGAGCGCGCAGACACACTCGTGGTCCTCGACACGCCCTGGTGGCTCTGTGCGTGGCGTGCGTTCAGACGCGGACTTCGAAGACCTAGCGATACTCAGCTGCCAGACGGTTGTGATGAGTCGATCGCACAACGGCTCGGGGACGAATGGGGAATTGTTTGGCGTAACTGGCGGAACCGAAAGTCGGTGCGGGCACGAGAGCTTTCGATTGCTTCGCAGTGCCAAGCACTTATGAGAGTTCACGTTTTAAGTTCGAAACGGGAAGCGACAGAATTTATAGACCGCGTATGACCCGCGGTTTACAGCACATATGAGTCCGTCGGAAGCTGGATCTGAACGTCAATTTTCCCATAGCAGATGCACCTACTTTTGGAACAACACTTAGTCGCTCCAAACATCTTTGTTGGCTGAGATCAGAAAAAATTTTGGTAGCGGAGGAGAAAACCGCGTTGCCACCCTATCAGCCACTTATTTTGCTCAATTCGTCGAACGCAAGTGTGCCAGAGTGCCACATATTGGTACCACCTAACAGCTTTTAGATCAGTCAGAACTCAATTTCATATTCCAGCTGCCACTTCAGCGTCTCGTCGGGTGTCGCACTTGTGAGGCCGCGCAGGTAACCCGTTTCAATTTTGATATCTCCTGGCATAAAACCAAGTTCAAATTCACCACCGATCACCGGGCCTGCTCTATGCTCTTGTTGCGTACTCGCATTGAAATCATTGAGGGGCCCGAGTGCGCCAAACGCCTGGACGCCAACATAAAAATCATCGGCAAATTCGTAGTGCGTTCCAACACCATACTCCACCTGGAGGCCAGGATTTCTACCCGATCCCAATTCGCGTGAGAGGATCAAGTTGAAACGTGTGACCGTGTCCCCAATCTGCTTTTCGATCAAAGGGCCAAATTCAATCTTGTCCGCACGACCACCGTTGTTGGAAACATATTCAGCCAAAAAACCTAGATCGACAAAATGCGACCCCTCTCCAATGATCTGAAATACGTTTTCCCATTTGGTTCCAACAAATTCGGTACCGTTCCCACCTGCTCGCTGACGCCAGTTTCCCCCGACCTCCGAGTACCAAAAATCTGTGACGCCATAGCCGATGCTGACTTTATGAACGTGATCGTCGTCCAACGCTGCCGCCTCATCTTCAGAAATCGATCCCCGATATTCCAATTCAACCACACCCTGCTCAACATGTGGCGAGTAGAGTTTCGTGCCTGCCTGCGCACTAATCGATGCAGAGCAAACTGCGGTGACCATAGAAAACAAACAGACTATTTTTCCCTTGTTCATTTGCGTTTCACTCCCTCCACCACACCTACATTTCGATCACAGGTTCTCTTGGTAATTGCGGTATCGTTTAATCAGCCCACCATCAACGAGGGCGGGCGCCAGCCGTTGCAACAAAAGAAAGAGAAGCTCTGGCCCGCGCGGATAGATACTTCTTTTACCCTGAAGCGCCCCAGTCCAAATCCGGCCTGCTACTTTATCAGCGGCATCCAGCTTCATCTGAAATGGTTCGATCAGATCATCAAAACCATCAGCAGCCGGTGTTTTTACCGCACGCGGCGCTGCATAGGTTACCCCGATCCCTTGTGACGCAAGTTCACGGCGCAATGCTTCAGAAAAACCTCGGAGACCAAACTTAGTCGTCGAATACACACTAAATAGTGGAAATGCGATATCACCAAACATCGACCCGATATTAACGATGCGAGATGCCTCGGCTTTCTGCAAACACCCCAATAGATCCTGCGTCAAAGCAATAGGGGCTGCAAGATTTGTATCAATCATCGCAGATATCGCGTCACCGCTCATTTCCGCAAAGTTGCCTGTCGAGACCACCCCTGCATTGTTGATAAGCATATCGAGCCTGCCTCCGGTTGCGTCACACGCCTCCTTGATGAGGCGCCGCCCTTCCGGTTTCGTAATGTCAGCGCTGACGGTAATGGCACCGCTACTTTCTGGAAGGCCTGCCGCAACCCTTGCGAGCGCGTCAGGGCGTCGGCCCACCAGAACAGGCCGCCAGCCACTGCGCGCCGCCTCCACGGCAAGCGCTGCACCAATGCCCGACCCTGCACCTGTAATAACAACTGTTTGAGGGTCATGCCGCATGTGTCACTGCCTTATGCTGTACATCTGCCGCCAACTTCGAAAACATCTCGCCCCACAACTGATACACCATGTTTGCCGTGTCGATGACGGCGCGCCGGTTCTCACTACCATCAACTGTATTTACGAGCTTTTCAAAAAAGACAAGATGATCTTGGTCAATTGCACCGTGAGAGGTTAGATAACTAAATCCTTCGGACTGCCCTTCCATGCCCAGGCGTTTACGAACGGCGTCTGCCCCTGCAGAGGCAATATCCACCGACGTGCCTTCCAAAACCAAAACCATGCCGAGCATGGCGTAAGGGTTCAAAAACTGAACTGCGTAATAGACCCAGGACACCATTGTCCGGACTGGCCAATCTCCCTCACCTTCTCTGACAGCATCTGCGTCGCCGCCGACATGGGAAATGTCATTCAGGATCCATTCTTCGTGACCCTTTTCTTCATCCAAATATTCCAATAACGCCGCACGGTAGACATCATCACCTTTCGGACAATGAGCAAGCGCATGAGCGAGCAGCGGACAGGTATGCCGCACATGGTGATAAGCCTCGCTCAAGTAGGCAATATAGAGATCGCGGTCGACACCGTTTTGAGCTGCTTCCAGTACGATCGGAATTGAGAAAAAGCGGTTCCGCGCGGCTTCTGTTTCGGCCAAAAGCTCATTGTAGAAACTCATGCAACTTCATCCTTTTCATTGGGGGATCGGAGAATACGAGACCGTGCAGCAGTCGATTGCAGCCATTGATGAACAATGGCGCGTTTGATACGTCCATTTGGACTGAGCAGGCCCAATGACTGCATTTCACCATTACTTGTAAGAATAAGGCTTGCAGGTCGGGCGTACACGGGAGCGGTCGCGCAAATATCATCGAGCATGTCGAATATATCGGTAGGAGTTGCGGCTTCGAAAAAATCTCCAGCGAACGGTCCTGGCACTAATATGAGAGTTGGGAAAGCCTGCCCGTGCCCGGCAAGCACTGCGCGCGCAATGCGGGCATCTCCTTGAAAAGAAGCCTCAATCCATTCGGGTTGAACGTTCCGGCCAAACCCGGTGACCAACATCGCATCTTTACGACCCTCTACAACCAGATTTCCATTTCCATCAAAATGGCCTAGATCGCCGGTGCGCCACCGACCGTGCTGGGCGGGCTGGCCCAAATAGCCGTCCATCACACTCGGTGCATCAACGACAATTTCCCCATCAACAATTTCAACCTGAATACCAGGGAGAGGCTTGCCCACACTGCCCGCAACAGCATCGCCAGGGCGATT
>Ga0222662_1001332_pt1 | contig 12287 bp, 11 predicted proteins | sample AntAcemetagen600_FD_179821 | JGI IMG/M metagenome (GOLD analysis project Ga0222662, IMG submission 179821) | Saline water microbial communities from Ace Lake, Antarctica - #600 | ecosystem: Environmental > Aquatic > Non-marine Saline and Alkaline > Saline | place: Antarctica: Ace Lake...
CAGCAACAACGCGCGCTGGTCTAAAGCGACCCTCACCAAGAGCGAGAATGACACGGTCGCCAGTCGACGCCCGAATCAACGCTGATTGCGGGATCGCCAAACTATTGGCTTCAGGTGCTGCTTCAATCGTCACGTTGACATACATGTTTGGCTTCAGTGTCCCACTGAGATTATCTAATACAATTCTTGTACGAACGGTCCGAGCCGCTGCGTCGACCGTGGGATAAACATAATCAATGGCACCCTGCCACACCTGACTGGAGGTAAAATCGAGACGCATGGTTGCTGCTTGCCCCTTTTCAACCAATGCTGCTTCATCTTCAAAAAGATCAACAAAAACCCAGACGCTGGAAAGGTCCGCGAGGTTCATGATCATATCGGCAGGAACAACATATTTTCCTTCTCGGGCACCGAGCTCAAGAACTGTTCCTGAATGATGCGCTCTCACATCGACCAAGCGCTGAACGCGTCCAGTTTGCTCAATGTTGCTGATCTGGTCAGGGGCAACCCCAAGCGAGATCAATCTTTCTCGTGCCGCCTCGATCAACGCCTGATTTCCACGACGACGGGTTTGCAGATATTCGGCCTGCGCACTTACAAGGTCAGGAGAATAAAACCGGAAAAGAAGGTCTCCTGCACTCACTTCCTCGCCTACCGCCTTTATCACAAGCTCCTCAATCCAACCTGGTGCACGAATATGCACATGACCCAAATCATTTTCATTGGGGACAATCGATCCAACTGCTGAAATTCGACGATGAAGCGTGCTGCGCACGGCCTGCGCTGTGCGCACCCCAACGTTACTAACAACGGCGGGGTTAATTCGTATCGACGGCACATTACTCTCTGATCCCAATCCTTCATCTAAATAGACCGGGATTAAATCCATACCCATCGGCGATTTTCCCGGTCCATCGCTTCGGAAATTTGGATCCATCGGCGCAACCCAATGAGAGATTGAGCGCTCTTCACCGCCGACGCCTGGTGCTTCCATCGGCATATCGTTTTGCATCCAAAGCGCGAGAGAAAAACCGATCGCACCGGCGGCGACAAGAAGAGCTCCAGCGAATAGGAGTTGTGTACGGGTCATTGCATATCTCCCACGAGGTAAGCAAGCTGTGCCCAGGCTTTACCTCTTTGCGTGCGTAATTCCATACGCTTAAGTTCAACATCTAATTGGGCAAGCTGACTGCGAATTATTTCTGGGAAGTCTGTTCGCCCATTTGAATATGTGGAGATCGTACTTTCTGCGGTTTCCTTCGCACGCTCGATGACAACATCTCCATAAAGCTGAATACGCTCGCCCAGCAGACGCCAATCGGCATGCGCGCGACCTAGATCCCGCCGCAGGTCGCGCAGTTTGGCAGCGCGGTCGAATTGAGCCGCTCCTCGTTGCCTAACGGCGGCTGACAATCGCCTGTCTTGCCTATCGCCTGTAAAGAGAGGAATAGAGAGCGTAACGCCAATGCTCGCCAAATCGGAACGACCGCCGCCACGCGCGCCATAGCCACCCTCCAATGCCCAGGAAGGTTCATACGCTTGTTCCGCCAGTTCAACGTCAGTTGCCCCAATTCCAATTTCCACATCTTCAATCAACACAATTGGATGGCGGGGAAGCATTGCTTCCATTTTCTGGATGCTAGGCGGTGTTGGGAGGACGGGTAAGTTCCCGCTTAAAGGCCGCAAGGCATCTGCCCCTAAGAACCTGGAGAGCTCTGCCTGCACCTCTTCTTCCCGGCGTCTCAAGTCCGTCAATCTGTCGTCGAGCAACGCTAACTCTAGCTCTGCCCGCGAGATATCTTGAGTTGTCAAGGCACCAACGACGTAGGAGGCGTGAAGCGATTCAACGAGTTCTCGAACCGACTTTCGGCTCTCTCGCACACTGGCCTGCGCTTGCGTCAGATAGAACAAATCAAACCAGGCTGTGCGCACAGACATCTCGATCTCGCGCACAGCAAGCTCTCTTCGTACGCGCTCAACATCTGCTTCCCCTTGTCGACGTTCGCCTCTCAGAGAAAGCGTCCTCCCCGCTGGAAACGCCTGACGCAAAGTGAATTGCGCCTGGGTCATATTCTCTTGTTCAAAACGAAATGTTTCTGTCGACAGATTTGCCAGTGAGGCACGTATTGTCGGATCTGGCAGCTGCGCATCGGCGACCGCATGATCCTCAAGTGCCGCGACATTCTCGTCATGACGTAACAAACGCGGATCATCCGCCGTGACAGCGATGAGAACCGCCTCACCCAGACCAAGGGGCGCCTCGTTGGCGAACGCAGGACCTGCGCACAGCATGGCGAGAGAGAGAACTCCCGCAATATGGAATTTATGCATAATTTTCTCGCGAAACAGAGCAACATCAAGCCTCGTCGTGCATTTACACAACGATCAGCTACGAAAAGCGTTCACAAAGAACGCACTCTGTTTAGCTTCGCGGAGGTGGGAGATCTTTGGCAGGTAAGGCACCGATCACTCGATCTCTGAGGGCGCTGTCGTAAACCAACGCTGTCGGTGATATTTCATTGAGGACAGGATGCCCCATAACCGCCAGGCTAACGCCTGCCGCGCAGGCGGAGAGACACGCGTTGTCACACGTAGGCATGGCGGCGTTTTCATCACAATCGACACAATCCGCACAATCATCCATGGTCATTGTTGCGTCGCTCGCACTATCCATAGCATGGTCCGCCGCCTGAAGAGGCAGACCGGAGCTCAAAGCGACGACAGCCGCGAGGATAAAGATGAAGAGCGGTTTTTTCATGCGTCTACGTAAAACAGTCCAGATGACTTGAAGATCAGAGTATGGCGGTTTTCAGCGCAAATACCAAACACGAATGCTCTTTTCAAATCACAATTCAGGGATTTTTGCCCAGCCAGCGAAAAGCACGGGCCAGGAACGCCTTTCCCCCTTCGGTCACGGGCTGCCCATGTGCCATCAGAACTTTTTGTGCAGGCCATGCAAGAACTTGGCTGAGAGCACGCCGGGCCGTACGGCGTTTGACAAAGGCAGCTCGAAACTTCCGAGGCACGTTTGGTTCTGGCCCAATCATTAAATCGAGCCTTGCGACAACGGCGCGCCAACCTGCATACCAGTTCCTGGGAAGTTGTTGGAGAAGATCTGTAAAAAGCACGGTGCCGCTCTTGACGTGAAAGAAAACCACTTCAGTGGTGATGAGATTGCCCTCCACCACTACATGATCAATCTCTCCCATCCAATCGGCGAGTGGCGTATTTTTAAGATCACAGTCGAAGTCCACGTCTTTGCGTTTTTCACGCAAGCCAGGCGGCGCATAAACCTTCGCGGCTGGATAAGCACGCGTCCAATCTAAAAGGGACAAGTGATGCAGTGAATTGGGCGCAACAATGTGCTCGACGCGACCTATGCGATCAACCTCTGCGCAAAGCTGATCGGCAAGTGGGATTGGTGACCAGATAAAGAGACCGCCGCTGGACAGTCTGATCACCGCCATCCGTGTGGGATAATGGAAGCCAAGCGCCGCCTTGACCGGCGCGCCGTCTGCAATCCAAATCTCTTCGCCAAATTGTTCCAACGTGTTCAAAGCAAGATGATCCATACCTGGTGGAAGAAAAAACTTAGTCGCCAGAGCATGAACTATTTTGGGTAATAGTCCATCAGGATGCGATCCTTGAAGGTCGGGCGGCAGATTAGGAGTCATCCCCAGACTCATATTGTTCTGAGATTTTCGCCCCCATCTGTGCGCCCATCGCAAAAAGTTTCTCTGGGTCTGAATGCCGCATTTTTGCAAGATCCAGCTCAATACCGCTTGCAAAAATAAGTTCGGGAACATTGTTCGTCACTGCTTCCAGAATAGCTTTTGCGCAATCCATTGGGTCATCACCGGATTCGATGGCGTTGTCAGACTTGCCCCTAGTCGACCCGTCGGCAGTCAGCGCGTTGCGAGACACATCGGTTGCAACGGAGCCTGGCAAAACATTCGTTACATTGATGTTGTGTCGACCCGACACTTCCGTACGAAGGGCATCCATATAGCCAATCAGCCCATGCTTTGCGGCGGAGTAAGCTGTGCGCAATGGCGCGCCGATGCGTCCAGCAACAGAACTGATGGCAATGATATGCGCGCCACCGGCTTCGACCATACGTGGTAGCTGCAATTGGGTGAGCCAGATCGGCGCGATCAAATCGATATTGATCAGATCAGTGTAAACCTGAGGCGTTGTGTGTACCGCCAGACTGCGCTGACTGACGCCGGCATTATTGACCAGAACATCAACGCGGCCTTTCCACTCCCATGCCTTCGACACAATGGATTCCAGCACGCTGTAATCCGTCACTTCAAAAGGAAGGATCAGCGTTTGAGTTGGCAATTTATCCGCCACGGCTTGCAAAGCGTCTACACGCCTTCCAGAAAGGATAATGTTAGCGCCTTGTGCGGAGAAAGATTTCGCCAGTGCTTCCCCAATCCCTGATGAAGCACCTGTGATCCAAACCGTTTTGTTAGCATAGGTTTCCATATCGATCCTGTTCTGTCATTTATGTTTTTCTGGTTGACCTACTTATCGTGTGCCTGAATAGACCAATCGATAAAGATCATCATTCTGCCCGGTCAGGGGCGCCGAGTCACGTTTGGCTTACAAGCACCATTCCCTGAACCGGGTTGTGCGACACCATTTTCTGCAAACCAAAAATTTTGACTGCGGTGAAAAAGGCTGACCGTTCGCGCCTTTACAAAAAGCACGCGAAAGATAATGTGCCGCCAGACATCTAATGTTTTGCGTTTTCCTTGTTATCGGTATTCTCTACGTCAATGGCCGCGCCAACAAATCGATCAACACAACAGCCGTAGGGAAAATTAATGGAACATCCAAGCAACCGCTTTTCAAAGAGCCTCAAGTATTTCTTGAGCGGATTGCTCTTCGTTTCAATTACGCCAAGCGACCTGCGCGCTGACGGCCATCTGACCGACGCTGAACTGATTGCACAAGCACAAGCCATTCACGGCGAAAGCCTTGTGTTGGATGCGCATGCCGATATCGTTATCCCCTCAACTTCGCTCAGCTATTTGGGAGAAGATGGCGTGTCGAAAGTCAGCCCGGCCAAACTTATAGAGGGCGGCGTTAATGCAGTTGTCATGTCTGTGGCTGTGGGGCCAGGAGACAGGACGCCCGAAGGTGAAGCAAACGCACGCGCCCTGGCGGATGAGAAACTGGCAGCCGCCTTAAAAATCGTCGCTGATGCACCAGAGACCATTGTGCTCGCCAGATCCGCAGCAGAAGTCGAGGCCGCCAAGTCTGCAGGAAAAACCGCCCTCATTTTGGGCTTCCAGAATGGCCGCTCGCTTCAACAAGATATTTCAGCAATTGACCATTTCTACAATGCTGGCGTCCGTGTTTTTGGACTGAACCACCTGGGTCACAACGCATTCTCTGACTCATCACGGCCACTTTATGACGGCACGACGGGCAGCTACGAAGCAACCGAAGAGCATGGCGGCCTGTCGGCGCTGGGCATTGCGGCCATCGAGCGCATTAACGCACTCGGCGCAATCGTCGACATCTCCCAAATGTCGAAAGCCGCTGCGATGCAGACAATCGCCCTCTCGCGCGCACCTGTTATTGCCAGCCACTCCAATGTTCGTGCCATTTCAAATGTAACTCGCAATCTGTCTGATGAAGAGATTGACCTCATCGGTGAAAAAGGAGGCGTCATTCATGTTGCAGCCTTCGGCGCCTATCTCGTTCCCCTCTCGAACCCGGACTTGCTTGAAGCCGTGATAGCGGTGCGTCTCAAAGCGGGGCTCCCTGCGGCCTATTCCTATCCCTATGAGCTCTATTGGGAACTTGAGGACCCAGCTGCGCAGCGCGCATTTCTAATCGAAATGCGCTCGACCATCGGCGCGGGAAACATCACCGACATGATTGCCCACATCAATTACATCGTGGCGCGTATTGGCGTCGATCACGTCGGCATTGGCAATGATTTCAATCATGGTAGCAATATTGAAGGATACCGCGATGCAAGCGACGCCTTGAACCTGACCGTCGAACTCGTGCGCTATGGTTATTCAGCTGAAGACATCGGCAAAATCTGGAGTGGTAATTTCCTTCGCGTGTTCCGTGCAGCAGAGGGTTTAAGCAGTGCAGGCGATTGACGGTCGGCATTGCTGCGATCATCTTTTGTTGAGACACACCCAATTTTCGAAAATTTGACCTTCAGGTTTCCAACGTGACAATCAGTAATCCATTCAAATTCGTCTCCCGTTCGCCTGACGACACCTATCGGTTGGCGAGATTTATTGCATCATATCTGCGGCCTGGTGATTGTGTTGGTCTTTTTGGCGGCCTTGCTGCTGGGAAAACCCAATTTGCAAAGGGGATGATTTTTGCACTTGGAGGTGGTGAGGACGTTACAAGTCCCACATTCCCCATTGCATTGCTACACGATACGCCGCAAGGACAGGTTATACATCTCGACACATATCGCCTTGCGAGTATACAAGAGTTCAGAAATCTTGACATTGTGTCGAATGCCTCAAAGAGCATTGTGATCGCAGAGTGGGCGGGGCTTATCGAGGAAGACTTCCCTCAAATGTTGCGCATTGAAATTTCGACGAGCGCTTCAGACGACACAATGCGCGTAATTTGCGTTTCTTCGTCATCGCCAAGATGGATGCATGAAAATTCAAAACTTTGGGAAGATTTGGAGGACTTTATCTAGTGGGCGTTTGGCTAGCGATTGAAACATCAACAGCGTCGTATGGCGTTGCCTTGGGCACTGAAGGCCGGGTCATTTACGAAACCTCCGGAAAATCTCCCTTTGTTTCAGAACGCAATATCTTAGGCCTTGTGAAGGAAGCCCTTCATGAAACAGGGCTTAATGCTGATCAAATATCGACGATTTCTACGAACGTCGGGCCAGGCTCACTCGGCGCCATTCGCGATGGGCTCGCTTTTGCTGGTGGGCTTTCTGTGGGATTGCAGGTTCCCGTCGTGTGTTACAATAGTTTTGAGTTGCTCGTGCACCAAGTGCAATCGCGCCATGAGCGTCAGGTGGCATGCGTGATCGCGAACAACTCGGGTATCCACTATGGAGCGATTGGACAATCGCCAGACCAATTGATCACCAAATTGGGCTCCATTGACACAATCGTCGCCTTGATCAGAGCCAGCGAAACCCCCACTGTGATTACCGGACGCTGGCCGGACGGGCTGAAAGCGTTGGGATTGGATGATCTCGATATCATTGATAGCAATGTCGAAATTCCGGTTGCCAAAAGCCAAATTGAAATTGAAATTGAAATAGTAAATCGAAAAGGCATAGACCCAACAAGGGAACCGTTGGTGGCCCTAAATGAAGAGGCGGCAATTTTCAATGAATGAGCCCGACTAGATTATTGGCCTCAGCGATACAGGCTATTGCCTCGCGGCTGCTACTTCAGATAAGACAACACGCCAATAGCGCTGCCTGATGAACTCGACCATTCTTGATGATAGTCTACCTTTGATGCCTGACTTGATGATAACCTGCCTATGATACCTGACTTTTCTACTCGGAAACCTATGGAACACTTTGAAAACAATGCGGCACATATTGCTCGCTGTATTACTGACGGTGGCGTGGCGCTCATTCCAACTGACACAGTGTATGGCCTCGCGGTATCGCCAAAACACCCAAAGAGTGTTGACGCCCTCTTCAAAATGAAGAGGCGCCCCGCTACATCAAATCTGCCAATTTTGGTTGCAGATTTGCACGAAATATCTGAGCTCGGACTTGAGATCAATTGGGCTGCAAATGCTCTGTTGCGATCACACCTTGTTCCTGGCGCGCTAACACTCGCTCTGGGTTTTTCCGGGGATGCACGCGCAAATTGGCTAGAAGGACGAGATGAAGTCGCCGTGAGAATTCCGGACCACAAACCCTTGCTGGAGGTTCTCCAGTTGACAGGGCCCCTCTTGGTTACAAGCGCGAATATTCATGGCTCCCCCACCCCCAGTTCGGTGCATCAAATTTTGGCGCAGCTTGATGGAAGTCCAGCTATTTGTGTGGACGGTGGTCTCTTGGAAGCTGTTCCCTCCACGCTTGTAAATTGCCACGGAGACAAACCTGTTTTGGAACGAGAGGGTGTCATTCCCGAAAGTGAAATTAGACGTGTTCTGGATGTGGCATGCGACGGTTGATCCTTGGTATAGAATCTTCATGCGACGATACCGCCGCAGCTTTGGTTACGGAAGAAGGCGAAGTCGTTGCTTCCGTCATCGCCAATCAAACGGAACTGCACAATCGCTACGGCGGCGTTTTTCCTGCGCTGGCCAGTCGCGCGCATGTGGAGGCAATTTCAGCGACAATATTCACGGCGCTTTCTCAGGGTAACATCGGCCGCGATGAAGTGGTTGCGATCGGCGTCACACGAGGACCTGGGCTGGTTGGATCTTTACAGGTTGGCATAAACGCCGCATCTGGCCTGGCTCTCGCTTGGGATAAACCTCTCATCGGCGTAAACCATCTGCGGGGCCACTTGAGAAGTGCGGACCTTGAAGAAAGGCGCGTTGAATACCCGGCCCTTGTTCTACTTGTCTCTGGTGGACATACAATCATATCCCATATGCGCAACGAGACCGACATTGAAATTCTTGGCACGACAAGAGATGATTCAACCGGGGAAGCTTACGATAAGGTTGGGAGAATGTTGGGCCTTGGATACCCTGGCGGACCCGCGATCGACAAACTGGCGCGGAGCGGAACCCCTCAAATCCAATTCCCCAGACCGATGCTCAATGACGGATACGAATTCTCCTTTTCAGGACTTAAATCATCCGTGGCGCGACACAGAGAAAAATTTCCTGACTTCAGCTCCGCTGATGTCGCCGCGTCATTCGTCGAGGCTTGTTTGGATGTGCTGATGACAAAGTGCCGCCTGGCCATCACATCGTTGCCGGTCCGATCTCTGGTGATCGTTGGTGGCGTTGCGGCGAGCCCTCAACTACGCGAGCGCGCGGCAGACCTGTGTGATAGTCAGAAAATTTCGCTTTGCCTACCTCCCCTTCAATGGTCAACCGACAATGCAGCGATGATCGCGTTGGCGGCATGGGATTACTATAAACTTGGCGTTTTTCCCGACGTTGCCGCGCAAGCGCGGATACCTCTATCTGAGTTCTAGCGCCTCAATCACTGGACCAAACCAGCCATTCCCTGCGACTAGTTTGCGCTTTGGTTCAGCTTAAAACACGTGATAGCCTATAAGTCGTGGCAACGAACGCTTCAGCAAACCGTCGCCATCAAAGAACCGGGGGACACTCATCATGCGTTTTACCATATTGCAGAAAAAAATTACGCGGTTCGTCGCTGGCGCGGCGATTGTCGCTAGTTCGACCGTCGCATTGGCGGCGCCGTCCTGGGCCGCTGATCGACCGAACATTCTTGTCATTATGGGCGATGATATCGGCATTCCAAATATTAGTATTTATAGCCACGGCATGATGGGCTATCAGACGCCCAATCTCGACCGGCTCGCGCGTGAGGGTGCGCTCTTCACCGACTATTACGGTGAAAACAGCTGCACCGCTGGTCGCTCGGCCTTTATCACCGGACAGCATGTTATTCGCACCGGCCTGTCGAAAGTGGGCCTGCCGGGTTCTGACTTTGGTATCCGCCCGGAAGACCCCACTCTGGGCGACATGCTGAGAGCTGAAGGCTATGCAACCGGTCAGTTCGGCAAAAACCATTTTGGTGACAGGGATGAGCATCTGCCAACGAACCACGGCTTTGATGAGTTCTTCGGAAATCTCTACCATATGAATGCAGAAGAAGAACCAGAGAATGAAGACTGGCCCGATGATCCAGCTTTCAATGCGGCCTTCAGCCCACGCGGTGTGCTGCATTCAACGGTTGATGGCGAAATTGAAGACACAGGCCCACTGACAGCCGAACGGATGGAAACTGTCGATGATGAGTTTCTGGCAGCGACCATGGATTTCATTGATCGCAACCATGAACAGGACAAACCATGGTTCGCCTGGTTCAACACGACGCGGATGCATTTTTACACGCACGTACGTGACGAGCATCGTGGGCGTTCAGGCTTGAATGAATATGCCGATGGCATGCTCGAGCTTGATGATCAGGTGGGCCTTTTATTGGCTAAACTCGAAGAGCTTGGGGTTGCGGACAATACAATCGTTATCTTCACCACTGACAATGGGGTCCACCAGTCAACCTGGCCGGATGCAGGTGCCACCTGGTTCCGCAATGAGAAGACGAGTAATTGGGAAGGTGGCTTCCGCGTTCCCGCCATGGTGCGTTATCCAGGCCATATTGCAGGCGGTACAGTCGTCAACAATATAATGTCTCACCTCGATTGGGTGCCAACAATCATGAGTTATGTCGGCGTAACCGACATTAAAGAGCGCTTAATGCAGGGCTACGAGATGGGTGGCACGAATTATCGAGTGCACTTGGACGGCTATGATTTCACGGAGCGGCTGTCTGGTGAAACAACTGCATCGCCCCGTCCTTACTATATCTATGCGAGCGATGCTGCCCAGATTACCGCGATCCGTTTTCATGATCGTTGGAAAGCAATATTCATGGAGCAGCAATCGACCGGCAACCGGGTCTGGATCGATCATTTTACGCCTTTGAAAGCGCCTCTTCTTATGGACCTGCGGATGGATCCATTTGAGAAGGCGATTGATACATCCAACACCTATTATGAGTGGTGGATGCGGCGGATATTTCTGCTGCAACAAGGCGGTGCCCTTACAGGCCAGTTTGTCCGCACTTTCGTGGAATACCCACCGCGCCAACGCCCACCGTCCTTGGACATGAGCGAAGTCATGGAACCCTTTTATCGCGAGTAGGGCCTGATGAAACAGCAACTGACGGCGTCCTTGGGAAAAGGACGCCGTTCGTCTTTCGTGATTGTCAAAGGGGTCTAAATGACCGCACGTGAGCAAATTCTCGACCTCAAAGCCCGGATTGAACACGCCATCATCGGGCAGGAGGCGATCGTCGAACGGCTGCTGATTGGCCTGCTTGCCAATGGGAACCTCTTGATCGAAGGCCTGCCAGGGCTCGCCAAAACCCGTGCGGTGAAAGAGATGGCAAGACATTTGGAAGCGGGCTTCAGCCGGATCCAGTTCACGCCCGACTTGCTTCCCTCAGACGTAACGGGCACGGAGGTCTATCACCAGATCGATGGGCGCGGCGAATTTCGCTTCGACCCCGGCCCGATTTTTTCCAATATCGTTCTGGCCGATGAGATCAACCGAGCGCCAGCCAAGGTGCAAGCTGCTCTCCTGGAAGCCATGGAAGAACGCCAGGTGACGGTTGCCGGCACAACCCACCCGATGGAACCGCTTTTCATGGTGATGGCGACACAAAACCCGATTGAGCAGGAAGGAACCTACCGCCTGCCGGAAGCGCAGACGGACCGGTTCTTGATGCATGTGATGATCACTTACCCGCCTGTTGAAGACGAAGTGAAAGTGATCCGTCTGGTGCGCAGCGAAGAAAGTGCCGCCGCGATAGCGGAACTTTCGGGTCAGAGGGCTGTCGAACAATCTCCCGTCATTCCACAGAAGGCTGTGTTCGAAGCGCGGGGCGAAATAGCCAACATTCATGTGGCCGATGCCATGGAGCGCTATATGGCTGACCTGGTCACAGCAACGCGAACCCCAGAGGCCTATTCCGAAGACCTCGGGCGGTGGATCGAGATCGGGGCGAGCCCACGTGCTTCCATCGCACTGGACAAATGCGGGCGCGTGCATGCCTGGCTCAAAGGTCGCGACTATGTCGACCCGCAAGATATTCAAGCCATTGCGCCCGACGTTCTGCGCCATCGGTTGAGCTTGAGCTTTGAAGCACAGGGCGAAGGCATCACGCCCGATCAGGTGACGGCAGATTTATTGCGACTGGTCGCACTCACCTAAACGCTGAAGGAGAGGTCGGCTACGCACATGCCCAAGATACGCCCATCCAACAGCTCCCGTTCCAATGCGTCGTCTGCTCTGAAGTCGGGTGGGACACATGACAAACGCATCAGCGTGACCCTGACAGACCTGCGTGCCATGGCAGGCCATGCAAAAGCACTCACGTTCCTGCCCCACCAACCGGCAGGCAGTGTGTTGAACGGGCGCCATGCTTCACGCTTGCGCGGGCGGGGTTTGAATTTCGAGGAAATTCGCGGCTATCTGCCGGGCGATGATGTCAGATCCATCGACTGGAAAGTCACAGCGCGGACAGGGAAACCACACATTCGCGTTTTCACTGAAGAGCGCGACCGCCCGGTATTGATTGTCCTTGATCAACGCAT
>Ga0222662_1001333_pt1 | contig 12285 bp, 12 predicted proteins | sample AntAcemetagen600_FD_179821 | JGI IMG/M metagenome (GOLD analysis project Ga0222662, IMG submission 179821) | Saline water microbial communities from Ace Lake, Antarctica - #600 | ecosystem: Environmental > Aquatic > Non-marine Saline and Alkaline > Saline | place: Antarctica: Ace Lake...
GCTCACAACAAGAATTTGACGCAGGGTTTACAGATAAGAAAATTGAGGCTTACTCTAGTATGAGTGACTCAGAATTTGCAAATGTAGATACTACAGAAACTGATAAATATTACTTTGATGGATATACAGAACAAGTAAGGAATATAAACCAAGCAGAGGCTGAAGGAAAAACAATTAAGAACGACCTTAAGTTTAAGAACGACCTTCAAACACTTGTTAATAAAACACCTTATGGCCAGACTATAAGTATAGGGGATCAACAGTATAAAGGTATGAAGAAAGCAACAGGAACAGGTTCAAAAGCTGGAACTATTTCACGTGAAACAGCATTGAATATTGGGGTTCCATCACTTACAGGAAAAGATGAATCTGATATTATTCTTTCACTAAGCTTTAATAACCCAGCAAGTTGGTTTATCCAAGCGTTCAAGCAACAACATCCAGATCTAGCAAGCAACGAACAAGCTATACAAAATGAATGGGATGCACTTAAACAAGATCCAGACATGATTGCCTATAAAAATAGTGCTGTAGTAACCAAAAGAATAGAAGGGTCTAACGATATTACCTCTCGGATTGAATCACTATTTGATAACTAATAATTAATAAACTATATGTCATTCTTCGACACACTGACACAAAAACTAGGATTTGATAACCAAGACGATGAGGTTAAGCGTGTACAACAAAAAAGTGGAAACAGTGTTGTTGATTCTATTTATTCAAAAATGAATAAATCTTCACAGCTTAATGAGCAAGCCTATACACGAAGACCAAATCTAGGTACGGGAGCAGATATCGGAAAGAATCTATCTGATCAATCTGCTAAATTAGGTCAAGAGTTTTTAACTCGACCTATTCGATTTGTTGCACAATCATTTCAAGATATCGGTGGTTTTTTAGGAGATAAAGATTACAAGCCAGAACCTTTTGTTCCAACAACACCAGTTGAGCAAGCTACATATGGTAAAGAACCTATTTATAGTTTTGTTGGTCGTTCAAGGGAAGAGAAACAAAAGTCAAAAGAAATTAAAGAGTCTGTAAAAGGTATTGATGGAGAAGTATTATTTAAGGGAATCAACCCTATAGTAGCTTCTACTTTAGGGTTTTTAGGTTCTGTTGCTCCACTTGCTGACATATTACCTGGTGGAGCAACAGAAAGTAAGGCTCTGAAAAAGATCCTACAGGGTTATTCTGATGATGCTGTTAAATTCTTTATGAAGAATACTGATAATGTTAAGTCGTATGAAAGACTAACAGCTTTAGGTGTAGAAAAAGAATTAGCAAAAGAATCATCACAACTTTTAAATGTAGCTAAAACAAAGAAAGAGGTTGATACTATATTACGTGACACAGCAGCTAAACAACTACAATCAGTAGAAGTAAAAGCACTAAGTCGTGTTGAGGAACTTACTAACAAGCAAAAAGGAATTAGTATCGCAGAAGATGGATCAAAGATTAAAGTTGCCCCAAAGCTTTTAATAGCTGATGAGCTAGATGAGTTGAAGTTCCTAAAGGAAAATATTAAGAAACCAGAGAATATTATTCTTGCAAATAGGGCAGCTGAATTAGGAGATGATGCTGGTGCAGTAATTAAAAGAGGTGCTGATGATCTAGGAAATGACAATAGGTTATTTAATGAAATAAAAAAATATGATACACCTGAAAAATTCTTAAACAAGGTAAATCCTTTAGAGTTCAAGGATGAACTAAAGCAGGTAACAGAAGAGGCGTTTACAGACTTAAAGCGTGCTATTAAGAATGAATTTGGTGTAAGTTTATCTTCAAAGGAAGTTTCACAAATATTAAAAGATTCTACACCTATATTAAAAAAATACCCACAATTGGAAAAACCACTAAAAGATGGTGAGATTAAAAAGATATCAAGAGATATCTTTAATAGTAGATTAAAAAAACTATATAATGAAGTTAAGAAAGGAAATATCTCACAAGTAAATGAAACAAAAGCTCTCGATAAGGCACGTGGAGCTGTTGAACCTATAACTATCAACCGAACAACCTCTGGAACTGTAAGTAATATAAAAGATGCTAAAGGATCTAGTTTGTATAACTCTAAAGGAAAAGGGTCAAACCTTACACCAGGAAGTGCTAAACCAGCAAATCCAAAATCATTAACTGCGTATAATAGAGGGCGCAAAGCAATATCGGATAAGTGGGATAACATTGTTGAGTCAGTACAAAATAACGCAAATAGAATTGAGAAAATAGTAGATAATCCAAATGCTGTAGTTGATGAGAAGTCAAACCCAGCGCTTTCTCGTATTCTATATTCAGGAAGATTACAATCACGTATCGAAGATACAGTAAAAGAGGTTAAGAGTATTATTGATGAAGCAGTTGGTAAGGCAAAAACTGCTAATATAAAGTATGACGAATTTAAAGGTGAAGTAAATGAGTACCTACACTCTTTACATGCCCCTGAACGTAACGCGCAACTTGGTAGTGGTGCAGCTGGTATGACAGATAACGAAGCTAAGTCTATTATGGAACGACTTAAAAAGTCACCACACTATAAAGATATTAAAGAAACATCTGACAAACTACTTAAACTTAACAAGGAAACTCTTGATATCTTATATGCTGATGGTAGGTCAGAAGGTCTTATTACAAAAGAAGTATATGATAATCTTCGAAGTATTTATAAAAATCACGTACCACTTAACCGAATATTTGAAGAAACAGAAAATATAAGTAGCGTTCTTAATAGTCGTGGCTTTGATGTTAGAGGGAGTGGACTACGTAAAGCTAAAGGTAGCGGACGTGCTGTAGATGATATTGTTTCAAATATTACTTCAAACGCTATGTCTGCAACACAACGAGCAGAAAAGAACATTGTTGATAACGCAACTTATGACTTTATCAAGAACAATCCAGATATGAATTTTGCTCGTATCTTAAAGCCTTCAGAATCAGCAACTGTATCGTCTCTTGATTCAACAATATTACAATTAAGGAGAGAGGGAAAAGATGCCTTTATTAAATTTGAAGACCCTGTAATAGCGTCACAATTTAAGGGTAATGGACTAAGTAATATGCCAAAAGAATTAAACTTCATCGGGGCATTTACAAGATTTTATTCAAGCTTAATGACACGGTTTAGTCCTGAGTTTTTTATCTCAAACAAATTTAGAGATATCCAAGAGGCACTAATTTACTCAGCAAGCGAATCCAAACTTGGTGCTAAAGGTACAATAGGTATTCTTAGTAAGGAAATAAGACTTCAAAATGAAAAAGCTATTATAGAATTTATGGCCGGTAAAGACACAAAAGGAGCAAGACTATACAAAGAAATGGTAAGTGAAGGTGGAACCACTGGTGGGCTTGCGCTATCAACAAGAAAAGGTGTAGCTTCTGACATTGAATCAATAGAAAAACTAGCACAAAGTAAACCACGAAGAGCGCTTCAAGGGGTAATTGGAACTGTAGATAAGTTGAATGAAGTGTTTGAAAACTCAACACGTCTTTCAGTATACCGACAAGCTAGAGAGATGGGTGTATCTAAAATGGAGTCTGCTCGTCTTGCTAAAGAATCAACAGTAAACTTCAACCGTACAGGTAATGCAAAATGGATTAACTCAATGTATATGTTCGCCAATGCGTCTATTCAAGGTTCTGCAAAAATGATTAAGGCCATGAAAAATCCAAAAGTGTTAGCTGGGGTTGCTGGAACTGTTGGTACTTCTGTATTTACTATTAATAAAATGAATGATAATGTTGACCCTGATTGGAAAGAAAAAGTAAATAAATGGGATAGAAATTCAAATATGGTTATAGTACTTCGTGGTGGTGATAAAGATAAGTTTAAATATGTAACTATACCTGTATCGTACGCTATTAAACCTTTTAAGGTTGCCTTTGATGGTGCATACGACCTAATGCAAGGACGTGAAGATGTGGATATTAAAGATGTATTAAGTGAAACAACTGCATCCATTATAGATGGATATAATCCTTTAGGTGGAACCTCATTAGGAGCATCACTTACACCAACTATTGCTGATGTGCCGAGAGAGATAGGATTAAACCAAAAATGGACTGGAAGTAAAATACGACCAGATTATGATCCAGACTTACCTGCTTCTCGACAATATTGGGATAGTATTAATGATAGTACTCTTGGAAGATTCTCTACTAAGATGACACGTATGCTTTCAGATAATCATATAGCTGAAATATCACCTGCAAATATGCAGTATGCTATTGAACAATATGGTGGTGGAGTAGGTAAGTTCTCTTCAAAAACAATGACAGGTATTTCTCAGATTGTAGGAGATGAAGATATAAAAGTTGATGAACTACCATTTGTAAGTAGGTTCTATAAGCAAATAGAAGGAGATCAATTAGAAAGCGCTCAAACAAAGGGGTCTAAAGATTATGAACTTATCAAAGATATAAAACAACAAGGAGCTGCAAAGTCATTTGATAGGAAGCAAGAACTTGAACAGAAAATAAAAGCAATAAATAAATTAGAAACAGTTCCTGAGAAAGTTCAAATGTTAAAAGATATTGCTATAGAAAATGAACAAGACGCTGAGGATATTATCTCTATGATAAAAGATGATAAAAAAGACTTTAATCAGAAACAGTACGAATCACTCCAAATTAAAAATGGGGAGCGTGCTAAGTTTATTGTTGATAAAATGGATTCATTCAAGACAGATGAAGAAAAGAAAGAATTTTTAAAAGACCTAGCGGTAAGAAAGATCTTAACCGAAGATGTATTGCAACAAATAGAAGAATCCCAAAGTTAAGAAGAAGAATACAACATAAGGTATTGAAATAATTACAAAGTATATAACACCTGATACAACTTCTTCAAGGTGTCCAGTGTTATATACTATTGAAAATATTACTATTAATATAATAATCCACAACATATTATTTAATCATCTTCAGCTTCAGCTAGCCACGATCGAGGGGTCGTTAAGTTAAAAGGGCTGTCGCAATAACATCGTTCCTCGTCGCATAGTTGGTCTTTGTTTGTGCAGTAAGATGCTAGTACTAGTATATCTTTAAGACGTTCAAAGAAGTTTTTCTTTGTAGGGTACTCATCAAGGTACTCTTGGTACTCTTCATCTCGTTCAAGTTCCATTTGTAGCTCGGCCATAGCGCGCCATGCGTTCTTTGTCAGGTGTCTAATGTTGTCATCGTCGAGTGTAATACCTTCAGCGTGGTCTAATGTGTGTCGGAACTGGCAGTCTAGGTGATCCGTTGACTTAGATTTGTCCCAGTGTACAGGTTCGCCGGGATTGTGCTGTTCATTCGCGATAAAGCTCAAGTGCGCTACTGCACGAATTGCTTTCGGAAAGTACTTCATGAAGCCTGTGTATACAGGGATTTCTTTTCTTTGTTGGTGTGTTGTTTTACTCATACTTGTTAGCCTTAAATAGTAAGTAGTGCTTTTCTTCGTAGAGGGCAACACCTGTTTGCTCTTCTTCTTGTTGGCGATCCTTTAGTTGATCCTTCATAGTGTTTAACGCTGGAGTATACTTCCAAGTTCTGCGTGAACCAATCGATAGTTTACCAACGCCATCAATTTCTACTTCTTCCATCTCTTCCTTATTCATAATCCCAAGTACCTCTTCGTTCATTTCCTTTGCTACTAAATCAAGCTCCTTAATCTTTATCTTAAGATCAGCGTAGTTCTTCATTATATCTTTTTCTTTTTGGGTCATATTGTTATTTTATTATCTTTATGTAGTCTTTTTAAGACTGTTAATTTACCAAATTGTTTACCTTCTAGTTGTAGTCTTAATACTGTTCTGGTCATATCTTAATTCTTTTTACATCTCTTACAATTTTACCTTTACATTCGTATACGAAGTCATAAATTCCACATATTTGTTTAAATGCTCTATATGCTTTTGGTAGAAAATTAACCTTATAGACAGTAAATTTATCCATATCTTTTGATAATAGAAGTATTTTACAGTCTTTTACTTTAAGGCCAGTCATTTCTTGAAACATATATCGGTAAGCAGCAATTTGAAGACTGTAGTTTGTTTGATCTATTGCATTACTAGTCTTGAAATCTCCTAAACATAGCTTTCCAGCCTTATCTAAATAAAGCAAGTCAAGAGTTCCAGCACTATATTTATTTCCGACTAAAATTTCAGATGCAATCGGCACAGCGTCACTTTTTGTAAACCAAGCTTCTATAGCTCTTGCTGCTGCTATAGATCTAGTGTCACAACCATCTCTCATAAAGCTTACTATATCTTTTGGCCTCTTACCTGTCTTTATCCATTCAATGATATATTTCTCTGCTCCATTATGTGAATCTGTACCGATTGAACCTGCTGAGTCTCGAATATCAGTATGCGCAAATTGCATTCCTTTAATTATGTCGTCACGTGACCGCTCCTCTTGGATGCGGTCTAGACGACTTGGTTCATTTAATAACCATTCTGCTGATACTTTGACAGCCCAAGAGATGAGGTGCGGTTTAGACAAAATACTAAGCTTAGTTGTAACCGATTTTTTTAACACACCTGTCGGGGTGTGGATATATTTATGACCAGTTTCATCATGCGCGGCTTGCCATACTCCCGTAACCTTTTCAGCTATTATATCTTTTATCTCTTGTGCTGTATTCATAGTTAGTTATCGAAGATATTTGATAGGTCAATTTCTGACTTCTCTAATGCTTCTACTACTTCTGGAGTTACTTCTGCGTGTGGGTTTGGTACCACTGCGTACTTAGTAAGTAGATCTTTACCTGTTCGTGTAACTGTAATGTCATATCCTTTAGGATCTCCCCATTTAGGGTTTTCAATAAGTGATCGCATACCTTTCATTACTGTAGATTGAGTAATCTCTAGGCTTTGTACAGCGTTTACATCATAGTTGTACACTAGGAATGCCCAGAAGTGCTTCACTGCTGTTGGCTTTCCTTCTTTGTTTAAACTGATATCTGCTGGTGTTTCTTCTGGTTTAGTTTGTGATCGAACAGGTTTGCTTTCGTTGTTCCAATATTCGTATCCTACGATAGCTGATGATAGTACTCGGAAGGTGTTGTCACCATCTATGAACTTCATAAAACTGCTAACGTCCACCGGTGCTTCGTAATCATCTGGGAAAAAATTGTCTTTTGCCATATATTTTTTATAATTGAGTTAATAATTGTAACCTAAACAGGTTACGCTCTTAATGTTGCTATTCCGACAAATAACATCCAGAACAATGACTAGTTGTAAACTGGTGGGGAATGTCGACTGCCTCTGGGACCCCCCTGAAACTTCCCCCATCAATTTACAATTAATCTTTTAGGTCTCTTGCTAATTTTTTATATCTCTCATCCTGGTTAAGTTTAATATATTTATCATTAATTCTTTTTACAGTAGATCTATGGATATTAAAGATATTAGAAATTACACTATTACTACATCCTTGTGATTTTAGTAACATTATTAATTCATTCCTCTTATCAACTAGGTGTAACTTAGACACAATATTTTCTTTATAAAAACTATCTCCTTGACCTTTTCGAATGTTCTGGACTTTTGTAAGTACTTGAATATTGTCCAGTATATAATCTCCAAGGTTGTCAATCCTATCGATTGATGGTGACATATAACTATCAAAATTACTCTCTGACCAATCTCGATATATTCTGTTATACTCTTTATCAGTTATTAAGAATTCATAAAAATCTGCCCAATCTATCAATAATTTCCTATTCTTATATAGCCCAATCCTACCAACCCTACCTTTTATTGAGTAAAATAGATCTTTGATATTTTCATCTTTTGTTTTATATGGTTTACCTGACATAGTTATTAACATCTATTATTTGTATTTATTAATATTATCATATATAATAGTATAACGCAACGGATGTTGCATAACATTGGGGAAAACTATCATGTATACACACAAGACATTACAAGAGGGAATAGAGCGACTAGGGATCACAGATCCTAACGAGATAGCCTCTATTGTAGTCAGTAACTACCGTAACCTTATGCACTTAGAGAAAGTGAAAGAGCGGGAAGAGCGGGAGGCTCTATGGAAAAATAGATTCAATATACCTTACGGGCTTAAGAAAAAAGAATACGAAGAAATGCTAAAAGATATCCAGAAAGACATAGACGAAACAAAAGATAACATCCGACATGGCAAGACAGTCATCTGGGGGAAGGACGAACTAAATGGATACATAGATAAGAAGAAGAAAGTAAAAAACTATATTAAGTTTTCAACGAAACTAAAAGGAAAAGAACCACTAAATATTCCAAAAGCAAAAGCATTTCCGATAGAGCAGATACTAGAATTTAACCGAGCGGGAAAGATCAAATGTTTATGGCACGAAGAGAACAGCCCTTCACTTAGTTGGGACAAGAAGAGAAACAAAGCTCATTGTTTTGCCGGGTGTGGAGACTTTGATTCGATAGACATCTTCATGAAGAAAAACAACACAGACTTTATTAGCGCCGTTAAACATCTTTCAAAATAATGGAACCAGTAAAAACAATTATGGACAAGGACCCACGAATAGAACCATTTGACCTTGCCTACATAGAGAAAGAAATAAATAAAACATACCTCCTTGTTGATAAAGGAATTATTCGAATGATTATTGCTACGGTTATTGGTAATAGAATGGGACTATCTGATAAGCCTATTTGGCTTTTGCTTTTAGCCGGTTCAAGTTGTGGAAAAGGTGCAATACTAAATATCATTGATAAGTGTGGGCCTTGGATCGTACCTATCGACACCCTTACTACCAACACATTTGCGTCAGGACTAGATCGTGATGAAGAGGTTTCATTGTTATGGAAAGCTAACAACGGTATCCTTTTGTTTAAAGATTTCACTACCCTTACTACCATGAATGATGTAGCGCAAGCCGAGATTATGGGACAAATGCGTATGATCTATGATGGAGAGTTCACTAAGCATACCGGGAATAACGTGGAGGTACTATGGAGAGGAAAGCTAGGGATTATTGCTGGAGGTACTGTTGCTTCACAGCGTAAGATGAGACAGTATTCAGAACAGGGAGAGCGATTTTTAAATTATGTTTTTGAGATAGCAGATGCACAACCACTTACAAAGCGCGCGTTAAAAATTCAGAAAGGACTACGCGCTAGAACAGATTTCCTTGCAGAGATTGTTGCACAGTTTGTAAATGAAATACTTGAGTCTGTTGATATGAGTGATCTAGTTATATCTGATGAAGTTGAGGACTCAATGATTGCTGTTGCGGACTTCGCAACAATGGCTCGATCACCAGTTACCATGAGTAAGAAAGATCCCACTATGGTTGAATTCGTAGGGGATAGAGAAATGCCACCACGTATGGCCATGATGTTGGTTGTTATAGCACAGGCGTTAATGATTATCTCAAAGGAAAAAGAATTAAAAGGATTAAACGCTCGTATTATTTATAAGATCGCGCTTGATAGTATCCCTGTAGAAAGAAGACTCGTATTACGAGTCCTTGCAGAGTATCGTACAGCTTCAACACAGGCTATTGCTTACTCTCTTAATTACCCTACAGCTACTATTCGAGCATGGTGTAACCAACTAAACGCATTGAAGATGATTAACCGAGAGAATACCGGGGGTGCTAGTGATATGTGGACGTTACGCCCAGAGTATAAAAAGGTTATGTGTAAATATGAAAATATTACTCCTGATGATTCTATCCTAGAGGAAGGTGAGGGGTTTGAAGATTCTCCCGACAGTCAAGGGTATAACGCATATGTAACGGACCAAGACGCGGATGATATAGCAAGCTTTAACTTTGATAACTACGGAGTAGAGCCAGAGAAGTTGCAGCAAAGTAAGGATTTAGGTTTATGATATAGCACATGTGCTATTATTTAAGGAAATAAGAACCAGATAGCTCACGCGCTCTGTCTTCTGTAAGCGACTTTCTATCGGAGGTGGCTTTTTCTTTTAGCCAAACCTTTATAGGGATTATGAAAAACTCTTTATTACGTAGTCGGTAGTATTGGATTACTACGTAGCCTTTGCCTGTGCAGAGAATTACATCGAATAAAGTACCCCACCTTAATGCGTCACTGAATTTATGTATTACTTTCTTTAATAATAAGTTTGATACTTGGTGATCTTTAACGTCAGAGAACGGTAGAGATGTTCCACGTGAAACCTTTAACTCAAAATATGCACTGGGTTCTTTATCCCATTCGTATTTTAACCATTTTTGAAACTTTGTAGTAAATTGGGCTTCTCTTTTTTGCATAACTACTTATAATCAAATAAATGTCTAGTGATATTGTCTAGTGCTTGTAGAGTCATTGCTTTCTCAAAATCCCAATTTAATAATCTATAATGTAGTGTTCTAGGTCCAATCCCTAACTCCCGTGCCCACTGTGAAAGAGTTTCTGTTCTATTATTAAATGTTACCAACCTAGAGTTATCTTTATTTTTCCATTGCTCTTGGTTTGTAGCCCATTTACAATTATCAGGATTATATCCACCGCTATTATCTATTCTTTCTATCGTGGTGTTTTTCTCTCCATGTTTCTCTACATGCTTTAAAAAAGATTTATACATGTCTTTTTTAAAATTATTAAATATATACCATTCCTTATAAAGTCTTACACCTTTATCCCAATAATACTTATGGAGTGCGTGGTCTTTTTTTGTTGACCGTTCCTTCATCCCGCGCCAAGTATTATAAAATCTTGTATCACCCATACCGTGGTGATATTTATATGTTGAAACCTTACCATTCCTATATATTTGCATATAATGAGTACGGCAATGTCCTTTTAAACTTCCTTCTTTTGTACAATCTTCAACTTTACATTCATTCATATATAGGTAATGGTAACATTATTTACTATATATCGCAATATCAAATGATTGTTTTCTCATTATACATTCATAAACAGCTTCATCAACACCATCTTTTATAACAAGGTATTGGTATACATTCTTCTTTAATTTATTAATACGTAAAATTCTACCTATAGACTGTTGGTGATCCACAAAAGAAAATGAAAGTGAAGCAAAGATCATAATAGGGACAGAGGGTATTTCAAAACCAACAGCACAAGAAGCTTGTATTATTGCAATACATTCAGGTGTATTTTCTATTTGCTGGACAACTTCGTCACGGTTTTTTACAGAGCCATTTATAATATAAACCGTCTTTCCTTTGGACTCAAGGGTAGATTTTAGTAATTCTATCTGTAAGTTATATCTACAAATTACAGCAAATTTAGTGTTTTCTTCTGAAAATGATACTATATAGTCGTTTTTAAGGCTATCATAATACTCATCATCTTCATATTCATCCCCTATCCTTACTCCATTCTCAATAGTATGAGTTCGTGTCCATCTAACAATGTGTTGTGGTTCTACTATATCCTTTATAGCTTTCGTCTGTTTTTTTGTTAGTTCAAAATATACTGTTTCGAATATCTGTTCAGGAACTTCTACACAATCTTCTAATTTACAAGTTGTTCCTATCTCATGGATTAGTTCAGCAACATCATTCTCAATTCCAGTACGTAAAACAGGTACAGCTCGTGCACCCATTTGTACGCGTTGGAAAAACCTATTAAAGAAAGTCCAGTAATTCCAGTCATGACCGAGATGTTTAGCAAGAGCAAAAACATTCATGGGTGACGAACAAAAAGGTGTAGCACTTAATCCCCATATATATTTTGGATCATGTTTTTTAATATATTTCTGCAATGACTTAGACATCTGGCTCTTTAGGTTACCAAAAAAGTGCATTTCATCTATTATGATCGCATTATATTTTGGAATATCATTCCAGTCACGCCTAAATTCCTCCTTAGACACTACTATATGTGATAAATTTGGGTATAAACTATCAACGTTACGTCTCCAATTTTCTTTTAAAGCCTTTGGAACAATTATAACCGCATTTACACTATTTTTATCAGCTAGTGCTAGTGCTAGAATAGTCTTACCTGTCCCTGTACCGAACGCTAAGAGGTGTTTACTAGGGTTTTGGTCTACTAGTCGCTGTTGATGTGGATATAGTGTTATCATGGTGTTTATCTTTTATATCTGATAATGCTTTTAGTGTTTTATCAATAGCTTCATCATGTCCACCTGCAAAAATTCTCTGTTCCTCATCCCTGTGTCCACCTAGTTTCATTTTTCCTACACACTCTATACAGTCTTGGATTGCTTGTTTGCGGGCTAGTGCTGTTTCTATTTCTATGATTTGAGCTACTTCATCTGCTGACTGAAGTGCCCAACCTTCATTTACTAACCTCTCTCTCATTGTATTCTCTTGTTGGTTGTCTTTATTCA